>Ga0209367_1008817_pt1 | contig 13756 bp, 10 predicted proteins | sample WorMetLIZISLAND2_FD_187412 | JGI IMG/M metagenome (GOLD analysis project Ga0209367, IMG submission 187412) | Marine gutless worms symbiont microbial communities from Max Planck institute for Marine Microbiology, Germany - Olavius geniculatus... ... | reverse complement strand
CTTCCTAGAAGGAGGCCCCATCATGTGTTGATCCTGTCTGTCTGTCTGTCTGTCCCGTGCCTCCACCTAGAGGGAAAACGAAAAGGCCTACGAATACCAAACTTGGTAGGAAGGGTCCCTGGGACACGAACACCCCGTGGATCAATTTCAAGGTCAAATGGTCAAAGGTCAAGGTCACGGCGGCTAATTGCGCAGTTTTCAAAAAATCCCCATAACTTCACCGCCAGTTGACCGATCAACTTCCCATTTGGCAGGTGTCATAAGGACCCCTCGCCGCCTTGCCCCGGATGACCTCGTTGCCATGGCAACGGCCGTTCCGTCCATCTGTCTGTCTGTCTGTCTGTCCCGTGCCTCCGTCTAGAGGGAAAACGGAATGGCCTAGGAAGACTGAACTTGGTAAGAAGGGTCCCTGGGACACGAGCTCCCCGTGGACCAGTTTCAAGGTCAAGGTGTCAAAGGTCAAGGTCACGGCGGCTAATTGCGTTGTTGGCGAAAAATCCCCATAACTTCACTGTTGTCCGATCAACTTCATATTTGGCAGGTGTCATAAGGACCCCTTGCTGCCTTGCCCCGGGTGACCTCGTTACCATGGCAACGGCCGTTTCCTTCGTCTGAAAGCCTAGAAAGCCCCAAAACAGCACGCACGTACAGCAGCACGCACGTACTCAACTGCAAGGATGGCCCCATAGCGGCCGCACCCTCTTTTTAAATTGCTAAACATCTGCTTTCAACTGCAGGAAATTACTGAATTATCTTTGCCTGCTTACACATGTAGTCGGCTGTAGGTGGGATACCTCATACTCATTTCCCTCCCTGACACCCCTCAATCTCAATTGACAGTACTGCCGCTTTTTTGTACAAGTTAAGCACTGTGTGTAACCTGTGTGTGATATTTCTTATCTGTTTATCGTTTTACTTTATTGTGCTTATTGTGTTCCCCGCATCTGATGGCGACAGCTAAACTTTTTAGTTGTTGTTTATTGTTATTCTGATCATTATAATGCTGACGATGTTATGTACACAGATGACCTGACATTGGCTTATCACAGTTTGCTGCCGATGGAGGTCCATGGTACACTGTACAGTAGCCTCAGACTAGTCACCAACACAGCCGACATACCTCTACACACTGTTAGTACATCTGCTCTTTACTTTGTTCGTCTGTAGTATATTGAGGGCAGAATGGCAAAACTTTGTGTTTACAACTGATTATTGCAAAATGTTCCAACTAAAAACTACAAACTCTTCAAAATGCTACCATAATAAATATTTGTTTCGTTACATAATGAAATATAGCAAACAAATCCGGTGTTATTTGTTAACAGAATTTTCAGGAACATTAAAAACAGCGTGGAAAAGTTTGAAAAAAGTTCATAGCATGGAAAATTGTTTTCAGTTTTCTTTAAAAGTTGTCAACAGATGGGATGTTTTGCCATTCTATGCTCAAGGTACTTTAATCCCACAGAGAGTGTTTACACTGTTTATGTAGTGAAATAACAGTGACGTCAGCAACACACAAATCAAATTAGGTTTTCGTTGCTTTGGGATGGGTAAATCGAGTTTCAGCCTGCCTGCTTGAGTTAGCGGTAGCAGGTAAGCGCACATGGCAGGCATGTATACATCTTTAAACGTTTTTACTTAGGCAGTTTGTTTTGTATTATTTTCTTTAATTGTCATTAATTCCTTAGCAGTTGTACTAACGTAGTGATACAGTATGCTGGTAAAGCAGATAAATATGCTTGTTTGATGATACTGTGTGTAACAAACAGCCAAGCATGATGGTGCACCAGTTAACACTGAACATCGAGCAGTATCTCTCAACCTTTTTGGCCATGGCCCGCTGCGGTGCCGAGCCCATTATTCTCCTGTGATCCCCTCCCCCTGTCCTTTAATAAAATATATATGTATAAAACACTGTTAGATTTGCTCCTTGACAGTCATCAAACTTTCATGTATAACAGAAGTCTTCATGTTGTGCTCCCATTTGACTCTTGGGCACAATCAGTACACATGTGCTTGAAATTTTGCCAGACGAGCTCATTTCTTTGAAAAAATGAGTCCACAATCTTTCACATCTGCTGCTGATTTCACAGAAGAAGTCTTTTTTCATCTTTCTCTTTTTACACGCGAAAGGAGCTACTGCTTTCAGCTCGTCTTAGCCATCAAAATTCTGTCCGTTCGTCTGTCTGTCCGTCCGTCACACAGGTGGATCAGGCAAAAACGGTCCAAGCTAGGATCACCAAATCTTCACCATTGGCTGCCTGGAAGACTATAGTTTCAGGAACCATAAAGCTTTTCCATAAATTTGAAGGGGGTGACCCCAAACAAGGGTGCTAAATGAGAGAGGGTGGGAAAAATTTGCAATTTTTAGCCAATAAGTCGCTGTATCTCAATAACTCTGTGAGATAGGACCTAGGTTACTTTGAATCACTAATAGGAAGTCGTACACTGGCACTCGATTGCCACCGAATTCAATGACCTTGTATGACCTTGAACACTAAAATAGGAGTTTTTATGGATTTTTTGGCAATTTCGCACTGCGAGACACATTTCAAGAGCAAATTGCGCCAAAATAAATTGAGATAGACAGAGAAAAGCTGCACATGAAATTTTTAGCGTTGAACGTAGATTTCGACTTTCCAAGTCTTGATTTTCTAGGTTCAAGGAAACCTGTGCACGAGGGCATCAAAGAGCGGTACCCCCGGAAAAGTCGTTATTTTACCGTTGTTGGCCAGTCTTACGTGAAAACGGTTGCAGGTAGGCATGGACATGCTGCCTATCACAACAAGCATTAGTGACGAGCTTTTCAGTCGTATCAACATCAATAACTTTGAAAGAGTTTGAACTTCCAAAATAAGTGGTTTTCATTGATTGTTTTGATCCTCGGCTGCAGCACGCACTTCAAGAATGAACTGCGACGAAATGGCTGGTGATAGACTGACAGTTTGCGAACAGGAACTGTTATAGGCTTTCGCGCGTCTCGTGAGCATTAGCTCACATTTCTTGTTCTCATAGTGAGCCTTGCTGATGCCCTTTGGTTGAGAAAAATGCTGACTTGTGAGGACCTCTACTGACTGGGGACATAATTATGTTATGTAGTTGATGTATGATGATGGCATCTAATGCAGTGTGTATGCGTGTATCTATCAAACAGCCAAGCGTAGTGGTACAACAGCTGACACTGGACATTGAACAGTACCTGGGTGATGCTGTGAGGACCACTGCTGACTGGGGACATCGCTACTTGGCTTTCATCGACTACGATCTGCAGATCATTGAGGTTCATATCATTGTCATTATTGACAACTTTTTTTGTTTTGCTCCAGTGCTCTCAAATACAGAGCCCTTAGGCCTCCCTAGAAAAGAAATATACAAATTAATCAGCCATAGTGATTCTCAATAGTAAATGTTAGTGCATTACTTGAAATGGAAGTTAAGCTGCGTTAGTTGCTTTAAATTAGGGCTGTGGAAATTAGCGATTGATTTTTTATTAACTGTTAAAAATTGTTTAGTTGTTTTTTTATTCTGTTAGATTTTAAAATTTTGGCCTTTTTAACATTACTGGCTTACCCATATCTTTGACTGAATTACTGCAATTTTGTACGGGAAATTTCATCAAGATTTGTACTTTTGTACTGCTTGTATATAGTGTTAGTTTTGCTCTGTTCCACTTTGTAAGCCATTACGATCATACACTATTAATTTGTATAATTTAGTTTATGCCAGTCCACAACTGCCAGTAATTGAATTGTGTGTTTCTTGTGGTCTTTCCGATTGCCTACAGAAATTGCTCAGAATTAATCAGTTAACTAATGAGTTATGTAAATTCATCATCAGAGGAAAAGTACAAGACACGTTGATGAACGAAGGCAAGGGATTTTGCCAACTTTCTGTCCCTGGAATGACATGTACTGTGACAGGCAGGATGTTAAACCCCACTCGCTCACTCACCCTACCAACTTTCTGCGGAAACTGACTGTTCACCACAGCAGAATTTTGTAACAGACCTTCATTCCGACAAGGGCAGCAGCAGTTGTCGAAACATCAGCAATCTAATCGGTGATGTTTATAATTTGATCAGTTTCTATGTAGCTTACTGGACAGCTGTGTATTGCACACATTGTGGCTAGGTGATTGCAGATACGATTGAGGTGTATGCGGTTGTGTTCGTGCTTATACGTGCCACTCCTGAAAATGACATTTTGCAACATTCGTCTCCCAGGTCTGTCTCTCATGACTAATTACATATTATGGTGGTGCTAATGTGTAGCTATTTGCTTGCAATCTAATCCAAAGATCAAATCAAGAAAAAGTTGTCCATGAACGCGACTGGTCAACTACTTAATACGGGTTTTGCAACATTGCATACCAATGAAGTTCAGCGATGTGACACAGAACTGGACTAAATAATAAAAAGCTGGCCCAACCAAATTTAGATAATTTTGCCTAGTTTAGTTTGTGAGTCGTGGGGAGAGACTTTGAAAATGGAAGAATTTTTAACTTAGAAGGTTTTGTGATCTTTACTTTGACCTTGGTGTAGCATACCATTATGCAGCATTTATTGTGTGACCTATCGGGCCAGCCAATAAGCTGTAAGTATAAAGGTTTGGCCCTTTGTTGCAAGCTCTTGTCTGTCCGTCCATCCGTCTGTCTGTGCGTAACAGATATATTGTGGATAAACTGTGAAAGATAGGGCCTAAGTTGCTGTTGATCACTAACAGGAAGTCGCATTGTAGGCTCTTTGAGATGGCATGAAAATCATTGGCATTGACCTTGAAGGGTCATTACGCACTCTGCTATGCCAGTTGTGTGGTATTGTGGCTGAGTGGCAAGTCAAAGGGGGTCAGCGATGGTGCCATTGGACAGGGCAACAGCAAATTCCTATAGGCTGTCATTAGTAGCCATGTCTCCATGTGCAATGGTTTGGCTGCAATTTTTAGTGCAACTTATGCAAGGTTTCAGCCTATTAGTTGCCATATCTCAGAAACAGTCGGCTCTTCCTAGCGACAGCTGGGCTTATTGTTTTCAAATCACGCAACCTTTTAGTGGATTAACTGACATATGTACTCAGTCGAGGAGTTAACCAAAAAGAAAATGAAATAGCATGCATGTTCGTGAGTGGTGCTGGTTAATTGTGTAGCAGCTGTAATGGATAATTTTGTCATTGTAGATATTGTAGACCTAAACTCTATCGCACAGCATTCAACTTCATCTGGAATCTGCTCACAGGTACACAAACTGACCTTGCCTTCAGGTCTCTGCCTCGATGTTATTGGTAGCAGACAGCAATAGTCGTGCAGCTGTTTGGGTCGACTTAGCCTTCCACCCTTTGTGGGCCAGTAAAATGAGTATCGGCTTTTAGGCAATAGTGAACGTAGTACAGTAGCTGCCTATTTACATGAATACATACACACATACATAGATTGACTTTGTCCGAAGGTCAGCGGCCACCTAGCACTGGTGCTATATGCATTAGATGAACTGGGTGAACTGTTGCAGTGGCTGGGTCATGATGGAAGAGGAAGATTTCACACAGACAGCTAGGTCCATTGCATGGGAGCTCATCCCCTTTTTCAGCACTTTGAGCTGGCCTGAGTTAAACCCAATTCAGCCAGCGTATAACTGAAGTCAGCTAGATGGCTGGCTCTAAGTGACAGCCAGCATCTTTGACCGACTGGTTCAGTATGCCAGCAGTCATGGTAACATATATTACTGTGATTTGTTGCTGGTCATGATATCAACACCAAAATTAACATATATGTTTTATCCATTTTTCTAAAAATGCATAATGTTCTGATAATTTTGACAGTAATATCAGCGCCCAGCGTTTTGTCAACACGGAGAAATTTACCTTTGTAATCGATGATCTTCGAAAATCATGTAGAACACGTGTCGCCATATTGGCATGTAGGCACCCTAGGTGACGTCATCACGCTAGCCAATAAACATCATGAATATTAATGGCCTAGCCTAGACTGATGACGTTACAGGTTAATCCATTAATATTCATGACATCTCTAGGCTAGGCTCATGACGTCACTGAGGAACTGGTATTTTTGCCTAATGTAACGTAATGCCGCATTTTGTTTGAAATTGCAAATTAATTTCATATATTTATGAAGCTCAAATCAACATATTATATATGCGAGGTTAGGTGTCTAAATCTACATAAATTGCGCGAGTGAGTTTGATTGTGGCAGGGGATCTTTAAATAGTGTTGATGACTATTGCTGTTACTATGTAAGTCACAATGTCAGACAATTGCATGCAGAACAGTGCAGTAATTATTGAACTTACAGTCTAGTACTTTACAATCTACTACACACATCACTGCATTTATGTGTGTGGAATCATATCATATGGTTAACATATAGTTAACTCTTGACTTTAAAGGTCCATGGCTACGGTCAAACTCACCCGCGCAATTTCTGTAGATTTAAATTAGACATTTAACCTCGCATATATAATATGTCGATTTGAGCTTCATAAATATATAAAATTAATGTGTGATTTCAAACGAAATGCAGCATTACGTTACGTTATGCGAAATATTCTTATCTATTAGTTGCACGGTGATGTCATGACCCTAGCCCATATAGATCATGAATATTAATGGCCTAGCTGACGACGTCATCATTCTAGGCTAGGCCATTAATATTCATGACGTCTATAGGCGAAACTCATGACATCACCATGGGCCATCATGGCGGCGCATTTTCTACATCGTTTTCGTAGATCGTCGACTTCAAAGGTAAATTTTTCCGTGTTGATAAAACGCTGGGCACCGATATTACTGTCAAAGTTATCAGAAAATTCTGCACTTTCAGGAAAATGGATAAAATATATATGTTAATTTTGGTGTCCACGGACCTTTAATTGTTTTCCTGCAACTGTTTTTTATACTCTCAAATCACATATTGTAGTACTGACTTGTTTACGAGAGTTATAATTTAGTAGGCCAAATTTTTTTAACCACTATTGTTTGAGGTTTTGAAGGCATTTAGTGCCAGGTTGCTGAGAAATTCTTACTGTGGGGATTTTAATCAGTACGACATAAAGATATTACTGTGACTTGTTATTAATACAATGCGTCCCAAAAGCGTCCCACTTTGTCATTTTCCATATCTTCACCAAATATTAACCGATTTTCAAAATTCTTTCACTGGCACTTACTGTGGACAACTAGCAATGAAGTAGTTGTTAAATATCCCACCACACTTTGACTGTGTTGCTACACTACCATGTGAAACATAAACTTTTTAAAAATCACTATAACTCACTATAATATATATGCAAGAAAATCTTTTCGTGAAACAATTTTCACTAATTTTTACACAAAAAATAAAATTATGTTTAATTTTACATACATTTCTGATATTTGTAAACAAAAGCAGATGATATTGTCATAAATAATAATTTTTAATGTACTGACGGTATACTGGTAATGTAATGTGCCATTTGGCAGTGGAGACAAGGCTCTGATGAAGAACTTGTAAATAGAGTTTTTGGAGAATACTAACAGACCTTTTTGAGGATAAACTGCAACAGGGAAAGGGTGGGAATGCTATTAACAGAGATTTGTAAAACGAGCAACACTGACCAAAGGCATGAGACCGGCAGACTGAAGCATACATGTACTGATGAGAACGTGATCACTGTGGATGAAATGGTAGGCTTGCTAAACCACAAAGACCAGAAACAAACATCGTTCAATATGCCAAATATCCAAAGAAATGGATCTAACTAAGTGTAGCATCATACAGATCATTCACTGCATTTGTACTTGGAAGTGTATTTTATTTACCAACACGCTTGCTGTCTATTAGTGTTAGTTTTTCTTGCATTTATATTTCACAAGGTAGTGTAGTGACATAGTTAGCGTGTGGCGGGATATTCAATACTCACTTTATTGCTAATTGTCCACAGAATGCAACAGTGAAAGAATTTTGAAAATAGGTTAATATTTGGTGAAGATATAGACAATCACAAGGTGGGACGTTTTTTGGGACACAGTGTAGTTGCACCACTCCATCCTCCAATAGACAGCATTCTGAGATTAATGACTGTCTGGAGGATAAGAGGGAGGATTTTTAGAACTGCCGTTACTGTTGATTACATATGCATGCATATAATGGAAAGTTTTTACAATTTTAGCTTCAAGTTGTAATTTGTGTTTTGTGTTTCTGTAAAGGTTAAACTTTGCGTTCCATAATTATGTGTACGTGCATTGCCCGGAAAGGCTGTCCTCGAAATGACCTATACTCTGTCGGGCTGGACGTAAACACTACTCACTCACCTCACTCACTTAATAGTAACAGCAGCAACTGCAGCAGTGTCAGTCGTAGTAGTAGTAGACTACTATTTGTAGTTGTAACTATTGTTCAGGTGCATACAAGACTCTTCATGTTGATGATCTGACTGAAGTGAATGAGGCTATGTGCACAAGGTTGGTGAATTTACCAGTTTTTCAACTTAGCTCATAGGTTACAATGGTAACTAATCAGTAATAATAATAAGCTTCATAACTTCATCGATCAGTGTACATGTAGTTGACCTGTACTGAACTGAACGTCTGGAGTATAATAAGGAAGATTATTAGAACCACCATTACTGTTAAATATGCACATTCCGCCTGGAAAGGCCGTCCCCAAAATGACCTATACTGTGTCGTGTGGTACGTTATACTCTACTCCCTCACTCACTGCACTGAACTGATTTAGTACCTGAATGGCTGTCTGTGGCAGGTATCCACCCAAATCAATTGTCTTCCATCCCTCCAGGGTAGGCTGCTGTTTAAGGTTAGTACAGGACATATTTTCTGTGTCGGGTGGCAGGCAGCACTGTGTGACCCCATATGGCAGGTAATGCTCTGTAGTTACCCTGAAGAATTACAGGCAATCTTTAAATATCTTTTAGTTGTCTGTACGTTTGAGTCCATGGCTGTGTTGTGTGTTAGTAAGCATCGTCAGCATCCTGGTCTGGCTGTGTTTGATGCTCTGTATCAGCAGTTTTCAGTGCCAGTAGCACTCCATCAGGTTGCCCATGTACTCAGCAACAAGAGTGTTTTCACAGGTATCTTTCTCGCAAAGAATCGGGTATTCCATTTGTCTTGAAAATTAAAGCTTTTCCTTTAATATTCTGAGATGTTGCAAAATTAAAGCAAATATTTATTGGTATGGCGTTCTGTTATCCCAGTAGATTTTCATATTTTCCGACCTCGTTTTTCTCCAGTTGAAGAAACAATTTTTCAGCACCTAATTCTTTGTACCAATTTGTCTGGCAGATTGTTCCACTGCCACAGTCCAGCTGACGTGCAGTTTCTTGTCTCTGATCAGTGCTTAATTTGTAGAAAAAGAAGTGACCACACTGTCAGTCATCAGAGGTGAGGTGATAGATGACTAGGGAATTCATGGGTCCAGAGTGGCACCTTGACTGAAAACGACTGTGCTTTTTTAGTAAAAGCGTCTGGTGCATAGTGATTTGGCATTTTTGACATTTTGAACCTTGCAAATGCATAGGCTGCACAGCGTGCCATTATCTATCGTGGCAACCAAAACTGCCGGTGCTCCACACTACCACCTCTAAAGTAAATGCCAGTACGCCATATTGGACAGTACCGACACACATTAAGCACTCTTGCTGGTGTTTGTTTTCCTTGCAGGTCGTTCACTGACAATGCTCCTGGATCGTCAGCATTACATTGCCATTCTTCTCAACTGACCCCAAAACTTCTTTACGTCTCGGATCGAGTTCTCCAACTGTTGCTTATTTTGTTTCTTCTCAATCACTTAACTGTTGCAAACGTTCATTTCACGTTGGTCTTCAGTATTTTATATATGTAATAGTCACGTTACTGTAAATTGTCTCCAGAGTGTGCCAGTGAAAGAATTTTGAAAATTGGTCAATAATCAGCAAAGATGTTGACAAAATTAAAGTGCCACGTTTTTTATGGTCCACAGTGTAGGGGCCTACATTGTGTGGCTCGGTAGTCTAACGGTAACGTGCCGGACTTGTAATCCTGAGGTCACTCGGGGGCACAGGTTCGACTCTGCACCAAGATACTGCCGGGTAACGACCTTAGGCAAGTTGTTCACACACATGTACCTCTGTTCACCAAGCAGTATAATTTGGTACCGGTCAAAGGGCAGTGATGCCCCGAGGCTGGGAAGGTAACCGTAGGTCTGGCATCGCATTGGCCATGTGTCACGGACTCGGTGGTTTATCCACCTACGGGCTCAACAGCCGCGAGTGGGAGATGAGCACCCTGCCTACACCCCAGCTGGGGCATGGCTCCCTATACTTTTACAGTGTACATGGCAGTGTACAGTCACTGGTCGAGCGTTGTTGAAGGTAGTAGTTAAGTCAGCCTTGTTTGAAAGTTGCAGGGTTTTTAGTTGTTTTTTTTTTAAATTTTCCTGCAATGTTACGTTAACAAGTGATGAATCAGTGTGAGAAGAATTGTTAGTTAAGTTTTTTTAATAATTAAATTATGACTTCTGATGCTTGTGACAAGTACAGTGACTTGCATATTGTTGTGGGACACAGCAATGCACAAAGTACCTGCATTGAGTTCAAACTGTATTTGGTCTCATCACAAACAACGTGACATATTGAAAGTCAAACTGTTATGAGCTACATGCATATGAAGAGTGAGTGAGTTTAGTGTCCCGCCCGACACAGTCTAGGTCATTCATGGGACGGCCTTTGCAGGTAGAATTGCACATACACATAATAACGAAACAAAAAGTTTAACCTGTACTGAAAGTTTAACCTTCATGAAGCACAAAACATAAAAAAACACAACCTAAACCTAAAATTGTAAGAACTGCCGATTATAATTGTGCATATGTAACAATAATGGCAGTTCTAATAATCTTCCCTGATATCCTCCAGACAGTCATCAATCTCATAATGTTGTCTACGCTATATGAAGAACTGAACACAACGTCAAAACTGCATGGATGGATAGGACAGTTGCACATTAAATAAGTCAGCAAACCAGAACCATGTGTACAGTCTGGCGGTAGCAGATCTAGAGGTTAAAAAGAGAGTGGCAAAACTATGTATCTTTAATTCAATTGATGGGCAACGGGCCAAACGTCACATAACAATTTGTTTCATAATAGCTGTGAGAGGGCCTATTGGCGATTTAACCCTAACCTAACCTAGGGTGCAAAAGTTAACAGAGATGCAGAAATAAATTTTGAACTGCTGTATGCGAACAGAGTACAACAGTTCAAAATTTTTTCTGCTCACTTCGCTCGCAGATTATTTGTACCTCCACTTTCAAATTTGTTCTGCCGCCCTTGTTTCTAGTGTGAAGCCAGCATTGGTATTTTGCGTGAACAAATTAGTCAGGAAAAACGATTTATTTTCTTCTGGAAAGTCAGGGAAATGAATTCTGCAAAGTAGTAGGAACCACGATAGCTGCATTCGACTAACTTCCAGGTTTGTCCAGTGTGCATGTAGCTACACAAAACAGAAACTAACGCTACCCTCACTAACTTCACAGTGCCCCAGCATTTGGGACTAAATTAACCCAGCGAACAAGGAAAGATGGCAACATGAACTGGCCAACCACCTAGCTGTGAACATGCAGCATTTATGACAAATTTCAACTAAAAGTCCACCTTAACATTGGCTAGTGTCGCAATAAATTAGGGTCAAGTGACATTTCCTGAGATATGCATCATATTCTTGATCTTGAGCTTAAAAATGGCACATGGGTTACTCCAGCCATGTAGGACGTTCACACCATTTTTGGTTTTTCCTCACAGATAAGCAACACCTGTAATGCAGCCTGCTAGAATGGCCACAGTGCAGGTGTGTAAGAATTCACTCATCAAACAGTGGAATACAACATTCAGCTCAAACTAACGAACGAATGACGACAAACCAACATAGATACCACACTGCATACAACCTATGAGCAAAAACCTCAACCACTGTAACATGCTGCTCTATTTTTACGCACAACAACAGCTACTGCTGTAGCGCATCTTAGCCATCACTATTCCGTCTGTCCGTCCGCCCGTCACGGGTGGATCAGTCAAAAACGGTGCAAGCTAGGATCAGCAATCTTCGCCGTCGGCTGCTTGGAAGACTCAAGTTTCAGGAACCATAAAGCTTTTCCATAAATTTGAAAGGGGTCAGCCCGAAGGATGAGGGGGGTAGGAAAAATTTGTGATTTTCAGTCGATACGGCGTTTTGCAGAGCGAGATAGGTCACACCGTCTGGTGAGTAGAGTAGAACACTATAGCCACTATTTAGCCGCCGGTCGTCTGGCACCCTCTGGTGACTGACTTAGATTTGTTTTACTGGGCTTTCAAACATGTACCACTGTTGCGTGTCCCCCATTGCGTTAGCAGGACTTTTCTTGTCACTTGTAACTTTATAAACTGAACAAAAAATCACTGACAAAAAATAAACAAAAAGAATATCTATACTGTACAATTTCAGGCAGCATAATATCTCACACTAGCACAAATTAATTAGAAACAGCCAACTAAAGAGCCAATTTGAACTATAAAGCACAGTGACGCAACAGTGTTGACATCCACAACTGACAGTCTGACACCAGTCATGATTAGGGCCAAATGAAAGTCACAAATTCACAGAAACCACAAATATAAGCACTTGCTGTAAATGTCAGTGTCTGCCAAGATTCGATGCGATTTTTAGACATGCTAATTTTTGCATCAAAATTGGTACATTTTTGACAATGAACGTTACAGATTAAACTTTGAATGGCTGCCGTTACTAAAAGATTAACATCTATTCAGTAGTCAGCAAACCATTTTCTATAATATGGGACAATGTCACGATGTGACTGTTGTGCTGCAAATTCATCGCAAATTTGGCAATTGTTTTCCCTAAAAAATGCCACAATTTTCTTTTACGCTGTGATTTTCATATAGGCCTACTCATGATACATATAACTGGACTGGTCTACTCAGTTTTCAGCTGGTACTCATACACAAACACCTCACAGAATTCCTACAGCTCAGAGCCTCAGACACATCTTCCCTAAACGACAGTCTAGAAGCACGGAATAAAACCAAAAATTAACAGCGTCTGTCGGATTATAAAACCCAGTTACTGTAGGCCAGATGGGATGCTAGCACTGCACATTAGTTAGACGAGCTTCTTAGCCTCGAAGAAGCTTCTGAGATGCTTCATCTGCCACATGCCGGTGACGATGAGAATGGCTGTCTGAGCGATTGCCCACCACAGCACTCTTTGGTTGGTGCTTTCGCTTGTCTCGCGAAACCTCTCCTCACGATACTATATACAGTTGAATGCATACACACATTATATACGGTACATGATGTGACAAGATTTGCACTGTTCAATCTAACATATAAACTAGAAGAACTACACTGTGTCTCAAAAAAAACCGGACCCCTATTACGTTATGAAATAACTCCAACAAACTGTGCCTAATAATAATAATGATTAGCTGAGAAAATCGTCAAAAGGTACTCAATATCGTAGTGTTTCTACGGGCTCACCATATTTCATAAAACGAGGTACCAGCTTAGCAGGATAATGCACCCGCACCTCGGGCACGTGCGTCGATTGAGTTTCTGCGTCGTGAGACACCAGCGTTCATCTCGCCTGACCTCTGGCCGGCCAACAGCCCCGACCTCAACCCTGTTGACTACTGCATTTGGGGCCGTGTACAGCAGTGTGTGTACCAGAAGCCTGTGAAAGATGTGGATGAACTGAAGCAGCGCTTGGTGGAGGTCTGGTCTGG
>Ga0209367_1008816_pt1 | contig 13757 bp, 12 predicted proteins | sample WorMetLIZISLAND2_FD_187412 | JGI IMG/M metagenome (GOLD analysis project Ga0209367, IMG submission 187412) | Marine gutless worms symbiont microbial communities from Max Planck institute for Marine Microbiology, Germany - Olavius geniculatus... ... | reverse complement strand
AGCCAATAACGGCAAAATGACGTCTTTTTAAGGGGGGTACCCCTCTTCGACGCCCTCGTTCGAGGGGAACCCCTGCACCCAGTGGCACGAAATTTTGTCACGATAAACTAGAGACCTTGGGGCAGTGCATGGTGAAGATTTCGTGATCCTAGCTTGCACCGTTTTGATACAGCTCACGAGTGTGACGGACGGACGGACAGACGGACGGACGGACAGACGGACGCCCAGACGATGGCAAAGACGCGCGAAGCATTCTGCTTTCGCGCGTAAAAAGGAAGGGGAAAGGAAAGAGAAGGGAAAAGAAAAGTGAAAGAGGAAAAGGAAGGGAAAGGGGAAAAAGAAAAAATGGAAGGTAAAGTGAAGAGGAAGGGAAATGGAAAGGGGAAGGGAAAGGAAAAAAAGGGAAGGGGAAAGGGTAAGGCAAAGGGGAAGGAGAAGGAAAAGGGAAAGAGGGAAGAGTAAGGGAAAGGGAAAAGGTAAAACAGGGAAAAGGCTAGGGAAAGGAAAAGAGTAAAGAAAAATGGGAAAGAAAGAGGGAAGTGAAGGTAAACAAAGGGGAAACGAAAGGTAAAGAAAGGGGAAGCAGAAGGGAAAGGGAAAAGGAAAAGGGAAGGGAAAGAAAAGGAAAAGGGAAGGAGGAAAGGGCAAAGAAAAGCGGAAGGAGAAGGAAAAGGGGATGGACAAGGTTAAGGAAAAGGGGAAGGAAGAGGGAAAAAGGGAAAGGGGAAGAGGGAGGGGAAGGGAAAGGGGAAAAAAGGAAAGGAAAGAAAAACGGAAAAGAAAGGGGAAGGAGAAGGGAAAGGAAAAGGGGAAGGGAAAGGAAAGGTGGAAGGAAGATAGCTTAAGAAAAGTATATGCACGCACGCACGCACGGACACTCAGGTGATTTTATACTCTGTCTAATGCTATGCATAGCATTGGACAGACAAAAAGTAACTTAATCACCAAAGGGGGCTTACTTAAATCCCAAACTGTCTTCATGTGTGTGTGCATGAACTGATCACTCACATCGATCTGTTCGTTTTCATAGTCTTTAGCTGAATGCTACTAAACCACTGACGTAGGTTTAATGTGGCACAAACAAATATCACCCACGGACGGACAGACGGACGGACAGACAGGCTACGGTAACGTCTGTCGCAATAGCCACAGAGCCGTGGGTACACTGTAAATGTAAAACACTCAGTTTGAGTAAAAAGAAATACTCAGTGGACGATGTAATACAATACGCAGAGATCTCACTCTAGCGAAAGACTCACTTCCGCCTGTTTGCCGTCGTATTTCCTCTGGACGAGTTGCAGCGAGTCCTTGGCGGATTTCAGCTGGTGCTCTGCTCTCTTGAGTTTGCACAGCTCCGTGTCTTTGTCTTTCTGCCTGCGAATCTGCGATGCATGCAGGGTCTCCATCTCACTGTGTATGTGTCGCGTGTTGAGATCCAACGTCACCCTGCAGAACAAGACGATATCAACAAAAAAGCTGAGAAATTAACAATTAATCACGTGATTATAATCGTTTACAACTTTTGACGAATTTCAATTATTATACGATTAAAGTCACGTCACTAAGGGACGCTGTGATAACGTTTTGCTATAAAATCCGTAATAATCCGCATTGCTGATATAAAATGACATTAATAAACTGAACTGAAATCTCAGTGCAGTTCAGTTCATTTATTTGGCTTTGTATGTGCTTTAAAACAAATGAATCGTAGTTACAGCTGTTACAAATACAACAGCTGCATGCAAGCTGGTGGTCTGGGGTAATGTCCGGTCAACGAAGTTGCTCTACAACGGGCCGTGTTAGTACAGGGTGGGCCCGAAAAATGGCACACAATTTTTATACGGCAATAACTTTACCAAATATTAACCAATTTTCAAATTTTTTACTGTTAAAATCAGCAGAAAATTTGTCGTAAGCTTAACAATAACGCTAAAGATCCCATCACACCTCACAGGTGTCGTTGCACTACCTTGTGAAATATTAGACATCGCACTCAAGGCCGCAACGACAATGACCAATTGCATGATCAACGTTGATTGAGCCTGACGTGTGACTTCCAAACAGCCCGAACTTAAATCCAATCGATTATGCTGTTTGGGAGGCCCTTCAGCAGATGGTTTATCAACGTTGACAATTACAATTAACCAGCTGAAGCACTGAGCGGGGCAAACTGTCGCAACGTTTGGTTAATCCAACTTAATCGCGTCATTGGTCAGTGGCGTTGCCGGCTTGAGTGCATCGTCCAGCAGCAAGGCAAACACATTAAACATTTGATTAAAAAACTGCGAGATGTGAGAGTTACTATGAACAATAACTGAGGCAATAAACAGGTTGTTTTCTGTTGTTAATTTTTTTCAGAATGTTGTTACAGATATCGCCTTGTTTTCAATTGTTGCTTTTAGGACACTGATATTTCACTAGGTAATGTAGCGACACACTTGAGGTGTGGTGGATTCTATAGTGATATTGTTACTACAAATTTTCTACTAATTCTGAGAGTGATAAAACTGTAAAAATTGGATAATATTTGAAAAAGTTATTGTACCATTTTTTTGTACTTTTTACCTGCGGGTAGGTAAACCATCTCTGTATGCAACCAGCCTTGGAGCCTCCTAAGGCAACTCAACCTTTCATCCCTCTGGTGTAGATGAATCGAGTACCAGCCTATCTGGCTGGGGTTAAGACAGGGCACGTTCACCTGTGTCGGGTGGCAGGTAACAATGTGATCCCACACGGCAAGTGACGCTCCGTGGCTCTGAAAACAGTTTTCTACAAAGAGCTAGACACCTTTAACCTTATGCAATAACAGACCTATCGACCATTAGCGCGGTCTCTTGTTCCTTGGCGTACTCGAAGTCCTTGAGTAGCGTCTGACATTCGCGCTCTTTATCACTACGCTGTGCCTCCATCCGTCTCAGTTCCATGTCCACTAAAGACTTTTCCATCTCCAGCTGATCCAGTTTACCAGTGACCGCCAGCAGCTTTTCATGAAGCTGGTTTATCTCGTTCTCCTGATTGCCCAGTTTGCGATACAGCTCACTACACATATTCATACCCATAGACTGAGAATTCAAATTTGGCGAATTTTAAAAAAATTACTATTCATAATCAAATTTTTATGAATTTTAAGTGTTCGTTACTACGGGTGTGCACAAAAGAATTTATATAGGGCCTACATTTTTAATGCAGAATTTGGTTAAACGAGTAATTTTTGTTACTGAATTTTAAAACAACAAGTCAAGGATTCTCAATATGCGCTGGTCTGTGAAACAGTAAGCCGTAAACTTTCACACAGGCTTAACTTCATCAAACATTAACTAATTTTTAGAATTTTTTCATTGGCCAAATCCACAGTAAACTCTAAATGCTTTAATTGTTGTAGATTCTATTACATCATAAATGCATCCAAAATATAAACTTAATCAACTTTAAAATAAACTTACATTATAAAAGTTGTAGCTACTGTTTTTGATTTATGTTTAACTGACAAATAATTCAAGTTAAAAGTAAACTTTTGGAACCTGTTTGAGCACTAACTTAAACAGTTTCTAAAAGTTCACTTTTACAAATAACTTTTTACTTCGGCAAAACAGCAGAAAAGTTCAAAATGCAAAAACATCAAAGCAAAACAGGAATGCACTCCAAAACTTAAAGTGGCAATAAAAACTTTAAAGTAAAAAGTAAGATAACATTCATGAATGTTCTTCAGGAAAAACTGTAAGCTTACTTTTTTTGTCGCTCGTATCTCTCATTGTCTAAAGCAAGTGAACCAGGCACAGAAATCACTGCTGTGAGCTCGCCCTGTCATACAGAAGACACCCTTCAATAAGGTCACAGGTAAAAGTGACTGAATGTCTGGTACTTGTTAGACTATTGCTTATGTATGAGTCAGACTTGTGACCAGAAGCATTTTACAATCTCTGAAGTTGGAGCTGATTGGCGCATGAGCTAATGATATTGTTATGATCACCAAACGTCAAAAACCTAAAAAAAAGATGCACGTCTATCATATTCACGAAGTAAGTAAATAAGTAAGTAAGTAAGTAAATAACTGCAATATTTAGAGTGCACAACGTCAGCCAGTGGCCCAATCTGAAGCACTTGATTGAGTCCCTAAAGGGAGGGGAAGCTATAGTGAGTTTTAGAGAGGCGCAGAAAGCGCATGCAGAAGTAGAACTGCTAATGCTAGAAAAGAGTGCGTTGAGTGACAATACTGTGATCCCCTGAGATGCTCAGCAACTGTGCAGACGGCCGCATATGATGACGGCACTGCAGGGCCGTCTTTTGCCAGCGCAGGGCCCTGGCACTGACTTAACCACAAGGTCCCTAATACTCAGCGACCTATCATCACACTATAGCACAAACTGTAGGATAGGCCCAAGTCTGTAATGTAGGCTTTGTATCTTGTGTGTTTTAGACCTACAGTTTCGGAGCAAGCAAAAAATATTGGACACTAAATTTTAGCTTCATCCCCCCAATTTTTTTAGACCACTTAATTGAGTTTAAGTTTTGACAATAATTTATTCCTAAGGCGATGCAAATTGATTAGATAGGTTGATCGATCCGTCGTCTGTTGCGGGGATCGCCGCCATAGGGCGGGGCCCCTTTGGGGCGTGGGGCCCTTGGCATCGTGCCAAGATGCCACCCCCTTAAAAATCCACGGGCCTGCGGCACTGGGCACCGATATCTTTTCTGGTTCTACTTCTGCGAAACATTTCATTGGAGCTGCTGATGAAACAAATAACGGTCAGCAGATGCAGCAGCAGACGACGGATCAAAGTCGTGTTTTATGACTTGTCTGCCGTGGTCATTAATATTTCATGGAATCACTGCAGTTGCTAGCAGGCGGGCCAAGCCACTGCCATGTCAAGTGGCTGCAAGATCAATTAGACCAATCAGTAACAACACTAAATCACCGACCAGCATGCAGATCCACATTAATTACGCGTGACAGCACGTAGTGCTAAGCGTTTCTTAGCTATCGTAGAAGCCAAAGTTGATCATATATCTACTAGCATTTTTTTTTAGCTTTTCTAAAACTAAAGGAAGGAAGGGACCTCCCAGATCCATAATTGCCCCACAAATAAAATAAAAACGTGCTTATCAATAATTCAAAAGTTCAACGTGCCGATTTGCTCCAGTACAATGACTACAACTGCTGCTACTAACATCATCATCAGTTATTCACTACCGCTAACAACAGCAACTAGAACAACAACAACAACAACAACAACTAAAACAATAGAAAAAACCCGCAGTGCACTGGTCTGTTGTTTGATACTACTACTACTACTACTACTAGTCACACCACTACTAAAACAATGACTATGCACTACGACTAAGAATAAGACTATGACCAATACTACTACTACTACTACTATTACTACTACAAACCTGCAGTGTACTGGTCTGTTCTTTGATGCTGTGCAGTTCATCAGTGAGACTCTGGTTTTGTGTGTTCTGTTGTTCCAAGTCATCATTCATTTTTACTATCTCTTGCTTGCGTTGAGCAATCTCCTTGCGCAAGTCCTGGTTTGCCACTTTCAGCTCGTGTATTTTTTGCTCAACTTCCTGCATAATAACTGCCTAATATTAGTTTCACTCTTTAATGATAAGATAGATTAAATTATAAAAATTTTGAATTTCAAAAAAATACAAATTTACATTAAGAAATCCACAAATTTTTAGGAATATTAAGAGTTATGGATGCTAAGGATGTGCAAAGATGAATTTTAGCAAATTCTAAAAATCTGTTAAGTAAATTAAGTCATGAATTCTAGGCCTAAGTCTACAAATGACAGAAACTCCACATGTGCAATACAACTTAAACGAAATACAAAAATGTAAAAAAAACTAATTTTATGGAAACAGTTTGTAAATGTTGTATAAATATCTGACCCTCTTTTCGTTTGATGTATTAAATAAATCTACTGATTCTGGATAGCTGTTTCATCTTTATCAAATTTCTGTCATTACTGAGAAGTAATTAAATCCGAATACAAAATTTGTTATAATCTTATCAATAACATTTAAATTTTAATATGCCAATGTGTTAATCGCCATCATTTTTACACTCCAAGTTCAGCTTTGTGACAATATCACAAAATGCATTGACAAATACATAACATAACAACTAAATGCAAACTTCTAGCCTGCTCTGTATAATGCACTACAGTAATATACAGTTTATTTTGTACAAAAGTTAAAAACTCACTCCTGTTTTTGGCACCCGATCGTATTCCTTTTCAGCCAGCTTTTTGTCTTCCACTAAACTGCAGTCACAGTATTAGCTTCACAATAAATAATTCAAGCACAAACACACTAACATAAAAAAAGAAAAAGAAAAATGTCTATTAATCTTCATTTCTCTGAAAAAGTAAAGTGTGCCGTGTTGTTTCAGGCAATTTAACATTTTGATGGCTGAAGTAAACAGTGTTTGAATTGTGAAAAAATTAGCTGGGAAGTTGGATTTTTCGACGGTCAGAGACCGACCAAAATCGTGATGTAAATCATATGTATATAGCATATAGCTGTACATAATTTGACAGTGTGTTAGGGGGTTAAGAAAAGAGTTGGGGGGTTCAACCCTCCAACCCCCCAGCGATTCGAACATTGGTGGTAATATGTATGCTGTACAGCTAAAATAATTATTTTCTTCTTGTTTTTAATTATGAACAAAACATTAATATCTCAAAATCAAAAAAATTCTGACAATTTTTTTAATCAAAACTAAGATCAAGACCAAGATATTATTTTGCATCCTCAGAACCCTGAAGTTTACCACTGAATCTTGTAGTTGAGTAGATAAAGTCGTTCTTCGGTTGCAGAGAGGTCGTTATGATAGTTGAGCAATGTCTCTCGCATCTGTGACACTTCGGTACTCGAGTTGTCAGGAAACAGATCAGCTTCAGCCAACTCAAGTTTCTGCTCAGCCAGCTGATTGGTGTAACTCTTGGCCTGCTGCAGCAGCCTCTGCTCATTGGCCCGCTTGCTAAAATTCCACAAAATTCCCACAGAAAAATGTTTACTTTCAGATGCCACTGTGCCAGCCAAAACATTTCAGTTTCTCATCCCACTAACACAGTGAGCATGTTCAACATTATTCACAGTTAACACATTATATTAAATACCAACTTACTTCATTACTCACTTATACTTATTCAAGTACTTACTTACTAACTGTGAAAACCACAAAAGTCAAACATACATAAAAAGCCCCATCAGTAAAATCAACTCAACAAAGTTATGCAAGCCGAAAAATCTGGCAGCATATATTTAAGATATTATGATGTAACAAAAGTTGCTTATGACAATATGACACCTGCAGACTTACGGATCTACTTACACTTACAGTGTTTAATTAATTAACTCTTGTACATCAACAGTAGGACACTAATGACATAAACAAGTAACTAGTGAGAGGTACATGTACTTACTTTTTCAATAATTCATGAAGTTCAGAATATTTCTCCTTCAACAGCATTAGCTTTGTTGCTGTTAGTTGGCCCTCATTAAACATCTAAAAAAACACCAGTCATTAATATGATCTGTACATAGATATACACCATGTTCTGCAGGGAATAGATCAATCAGTAGATCAATCAATAAAAGCTACTCACAGAAACTGATCAATAGTGTACAATAATACCACAAATAAAACCCATTCAAAACTTACAACCAAAGAGATAAAATAAAAAACAAAAAAACAACCAAAAAAATTAGCCGTAACACTCTATGAAATAGTAAATTTTTAAAATTTTGTTTAAAATAAACAGTGTTAGACAAATTATACCGGGTGGCACAAAAAACGTCCCAAACATTTGCATGCATTATTCACCTGAGCACTCAAAATGAATCAGCGCAAAAGCATATATGTAATGACCAAACATCTTCAAATATGTGTAGAAATTTTTGCCTAAAACACTTCTGTATTAGCCATGATGCAAACAAAATAGCGTCACACACCATAAAGCAATTTTTGCAAGCGGTTCATCATTTGCGTTATCACTTGTATGCAGGCTACGGCAGAACGTCACAGTAGGTTAAATCATCAGTCAACTAATTAGCAGAAAATGTGCTGAATAGGTTCTCCATTCTCCTTTGCTACTGCTGCTAGACGCTTTTTCCACCGCTATATGGCTTTTCTGATTCTAACTGTCTGACGTCGGCATCACACCATTTTTTTCTGATAACAATTTAAAGATCTTTGAGGTTTGAAAAAAAGGTTTACACCTTTCTTCATAGACAAGTTCTTGCAAGGTATCCCAAACTGAATAATGTGTGGGGATTCAAATCTGTTGAATGTAGCGTACATTTTTGTGAGCTGATGAAATCGGGCGTTTTGTGTCGAAGGTAATTTGAGTTGCTTTGATGTGGTGTGATAAACACTGTCTTTACATAATTGGATTTTTAACTCATCTTACGTCATTAAGTGGCATTCAGTGGTGTCATTAGTAAGGCCATTGAAATTTATAAGTAAGTAAAAGTACATATTGGTCTACAAAGGTGTGAAAGGAAATTTATCTCCATAAAGTATATTCACCCTTATAGTTACGCAAATATCGGGACGTTTTTTAGCACCACCCGGTATAGTTATGGTGGCTGGCATATTAACGTAGTTAATATCACAAAAGCACATTCACTGGGAAAATGTGTATTATAAACCAAAAAGTGCAATAATTATACATACTCTAATGATACTGTACAAAGCTTGTACTTCAAACACAATGTCTGTCTAATACTTCCTAATTATTTCAAGTAAAATTATTAAACCATATTTGAAATAACATAGTTTCTGCCAGGAGACTATTTTCGTTGCAGCATACTGTATACTAACAGTATCAAGAATACGATATGCTGGGCTGGAAGATATCTCCAAGTAAATTTCTTCACTAGGAACTGCTTTTGGAGGCAGAGCTGCAATAGTCAAGTCTCTTTCTATGTTCACATCAGTAGCTAGATGCAGAGTCTCTTCAACGTTAGCTTCGACCAAGTTGTCATCTTCCAATCTGTCTTCTTCCTCAGCAGTTTCCTCAAGTTCATCAATGCTGGCTTCAGTTACTTTGTCCTTGTCTAACAATTTATCCTCTTCTTCCAAACCATTTTCCTCTTCCTCAGCTTCGTGAACTAAATTATCACGATCACTGTCTGAGCTTGCAACACTCATTACCCCTGCACATGCAAATACACAAAAGTTAACAAAATGTCTATCAAATTGGCACAATCAAAAGTAAGGCCAGATACAGGACATTTTTGATTTTAGATTTTTTCCCTAACGTTTATCACAGCTATGTAATTCATATAGCAAAAACAGTTCACTACTACAGTTACGCTGAAACTATGAGAGAGTGACAAAATGAGAGTAGAGGTAATCATATATTTTAAAAATATATTTTAAATACGTTCTACGAATATATTACACCATTAAAAGGATAACCGTAATGGTGCTTATCACCATAGGCCCATTACTTACCTTATAGACGGCCAGTAGAGATATGACGATACAGGAAGTCTGTCAGTCACGTAGGCAAACTGTTGTATTCCGCGAGCAAAACTGAGTCTAACTTGACGAAGAAAGAGCAACGACAGTATTTAATGTACTGGCGTGATTGGATGTCAGTATGACGGCTTATATCATCAATCAATCAGTTGCGTGATTACGCCAATCGGCTAGCGGACATGTTACACGACACCTGTCAATCAATTATTCAGCAGACGATTAATGTCCATCAATCATGACGGCTCTAAGTATCATGTATATACAGCAGCAAAACTTCCGTAAATTGCATTCGCCCACAAAACAAGTCGTCTATTTTTATATCATTTAAAACACGTCAACGCAACAGGCACAAATGTCACTCATGGTGTCACCATTGTTTACACCGTTATCATGGCAACAGGTCGCCTGTCGTACTCACATGGTATGTTGCGTACAAGTAATTAGTGATAGCACAGTGTCGTTATTTTGATATCGATAACTCGATATCGATGTTTGGCGTTATATACTTAAACTCGTCAGTGACCGTGACGTGGCTGTCAGTTCTGACGGAAAAATCACGTAAACGTTTCTAAGCACTAGGCCTACAAGGAGTGATCGAGGACGCCTGCAGCTGCAGTCATCAAAACATTTTGCTGATATCTCGACTCTTGAGTCGATAGCGATTCCCGAGTGTACGCAGCCGTTGCACTTAGCATATGGTGCCGTATACCGCTAATGCTGTAATTTCTACGTTTACCTTGCCATTGCTGATTATTGACGACTCTCCATGCAATATATATATATGGCACCGTGGCCAGCTGTACGTAACACGCAGTTCCCGATTTTGTGATTGAATTTTTTTTGTCATCGCCATGGCGCCGAGGGGCAGCTGAGCTGTTGCGGTAACGGCCCGTATGCCACTGGAAAATAGGCTATATGAGCATAGGGATGACTGAAACCGGCCTGGAAGAGGCTAAGCTTGGAAAATGAAGTTTATTCGCCATATAACAGGCAGTAAAAATGTTTTGACAGTGCAGTCGTTCGAGTCCAGTACTCCTGCAGTTAGCCATACTACTATAACTACCATACTACTGTCAGAAATCACGAAATGTTCGTGAAATTGATATTCGCAATCTGAGCATTCGGTGAGAAGTGTAGAATAGGCCAAAAGCATACGGTACGTAGGCATATTCTGTGTTAAAGTTTTGTCTGTTGATGGTATACGTTGCAAGACATCTCTTTCAGTATAGCGGTAGCTCTGAGCTAGGCCCAATGCTGTCGTTATGTCACACTAGCTACAATGTAGGCCTAGGCCCTGTAGGCTGTCAGCGAAACTGATGGCTTCTCTACGTTGAATTACGGATGCGTTTGGATGCACGCATAGCATCGCAGTGACTGAGATAAATCAATATCGCGCACTACAGTGACACCTGTTGCTGTTTTTTGACATGCGACGTCTGCCACCAGACCATCCTTCCCCTCCTTTCAGCGCTCAGTCCCGTAGAAGCTCCTAATAAGTAGGGCTAGACGAAAATCACGGTGCAAAAGTGAAAAAATCACGGCATACTTTTAGAAAAGTCGCAAAATTCACGGCGAATTCACGGTGCCAATTCACGGTCATATATAGCGTTAAAAACGTCTCATTGACAAACATTTTTGTTCTCTGCCTAGTCAACTATCAGTCATGTATAGTCATCTCACAAAATGACTAACATTAATCGTTTTTAGTAACTTTCAGGAATAGTTTTAGTAACTATATGCAGCTATAGGCCTACACACAGCAGTGAACGGCTGCAAATGATTATCATAATGATCAACGAGGTCATATTAGGGTCAACTTTCAATGTTTATCTATCGAATTTTACGGATTTTGACAAAAAAGTGCAACCCGTGCAAAAATTCACGGCAAACGCTAAAATTCACGGCAAGCGTCAAAATTCACGGCTTCCGTGAATTCCGTGAATTCGTGATTTTCGTCTAGCCCTACTAATACGCCCAAACGTCAAGTATTTTATTCCTATGACTGGGACTGTGCTACAACGCAAAAATATTTCAGATGATCGGTAAAAGCTGAGGTTTCACAGTTGTATGGTAAGGTGTAAAGTTATGGTTATTAATTACGATCTAGGCACCCACTCTGTGCAAATACGTTCTCTGCTATTAGAAGCACGTACTGCGCCAACCTCTGAAGCTAGTGACGTCATACAGGAAATTGACTACTCGCCGCTACTGCCCGGATGTTCATTTCGTATCCAAAGTCAATGCGTTTGTTTACGTTGATGGCCGTCGGCGAGTATGATGCGAAGATGATGATATGATGATGATTGTGATGTTATTTCATTTCGATGATTTTTCGCTAGTAAATCGGTGATCGCGCCGATTGCGTTTCGAGGCACGCATCATGACGGACAAAGTGAAAGTTGCCGTCCGTCTGCGGCCATTCAATCGACGCGGTGCGTACCAGGGAGACACAAGACTGTCATTACGTCCTGCCAATAATGCATAAGCGATTTAACTCTCTCAGTTGTTGTCTTAAAGTCTAGCTATCACGAATTAAAATAAAACAGTGATATTTAGTATCATAATTCTTTGCAGTCCCGGCCGTTTTCGTCATTCCAACTCCGGGATTGGCAGCGTCCCAATCTCGGGATTTTGGAATTACAAAAAATTGTTATAATAATATTTTTTTCCAGACTTAATGATACAAATTAATTTTAGTTGTATTTTGACAGTCACAGTCACTTCCTGCAGTTCGAATATACCCTACTTTTCATAGTGGCCTATGGTGTGCCGACAAATCCTGGACTGACAAAACCGGGAAACAGTAATATAGGCTTCAGTTTAGGAAATAAGGTTAAGAATAAGGTTAGAGTTAGGGTTAGGGTTTACGTAGTGGGGTAGTTTTGACGTTCCTGGTTTTGTTGGCCCAGGTTTTGTCGGCCCAGGTTTTGTCGATCTAGGTTTAGGTTTTGTTGGTCTAGGTTTTGAGAGGGAACTGGGGCCTACTACATTCTATGCATTAAAATAGTTATAAGTGTATAAGGAATACTACAAAACGACTAATCTGTAAGCCTAATCTCTAAATGGGATTCTAGGATCCCGGGATTACAAATTTCTCAATCCTGGATACTGCGATTAAGAATTCAATCCCGGGATTGCGATCACTATGCCTGATTAATGACTTTTGGCTGGTTGTCATTCGCTTCGGACTGCATGCAGTACCACGAGGTCACCTGTTCTCCCAAAATAGGGGTGCATATCCCAGCCCCAAAATTTGCATGGTGCATTACGGCCAAACTATATCAACAGAATGCTTAACTATTAACAGACTATAGACACCTACTAATGCCTTATCTAATCCCTCCATTGCTGACACTCCCCTGTCTTGCCAGACAGCAATAATGTCTCACAGATTGCCATGTAGTATAGACCAACATTTTATCGACAGCTGGGCATACTGTATTTACACGTTGCTTGGGTTAATATGTTTTATTTTAGAGATGGAACTTGGGACTAAATGTGTTGTTGATATGGATGATACGCAGACAGCTCTGTATAATCCGGGCCTCATTCTTAAAGACGGGTAAGCCCTTACTACAATATATGAAATATTTTTTAGCATTGAATACCATAGTGATGACCCTTTTATATTTTGTTTGTTGATATTTGGTGCAGAATGATTTCATACTTGGTGCTAAAATGTATGCAGTTTGCAAATTTTAGTTATTCATCAAAGTGTTAATTGTGAATGACTCTGTTGCTGTTCAACACTTGGAGGAGACAAACTAATTGAAATGGCATTAACATGCTCTATGAACTTCACCGCTCTTTCAGTTGTATCATTTATTAAATTGTGAGATTTATTTTTTTTTGTTGTTGATGAGTAAGTGATAATAATCACAGTGCAGCACAGTAGTGCTGACACTGATGTAAGGGCGATAAGCATTAACTATAGAAAATGGCATTTGGGGGTCCTGTAGACCTGTAACTGTGAAACCTTTTGCCAAATTAATTGTTCTAAATATCCGATTGAACCAGATTTTAATGGTGAGCTTTGTTGCTGTTAACAGTGGAACAGAGCATGGTCTTGCAAAAGCAAATGCTAAAGTGAGTTTTGCAATTACTTATTATTTCTACTTACATGGTTCCTATGGTCAGGGGAAGTCAGGGAAAGTCAGGGAAAATCCAGACGGTCAGGGGAAGTCAGGGAATTCAAAAGTACCATGGTGCAAAAGTTAACAAAGATGCAGAAAAAAACAGAACTGTTGCACGCACACTG
>Ga0209367_1008815_pt1 | contig 13760 bp, 8 predicted proteins | sample WorMetLIZISLAND2_FD_187412 | JGI IMG/M metagenome (GOLD analysis project Ga0209367, IMG submission 187412) | Marine gutless worms symbiont microbial communities from Max Planck institute for Marine Microbiology, Germany - Olavius geniculatus... ... | reverse complement strand
AGCGAAGCGAGCAGAAAAAATTTTGAACTGCTGTATGCAGTGTGCGTGCAACAGTTCTGTTTTTTTCTGCATCTTTGTTAACTTTTGCACCATGGTACTTTTGAATTCCCTGACTTCCCCTGACCGTAGGAACCATGGTTAATGCAGTTCGGTTAAGTTCACATTTCTTCACGGAACGTGTCATAAGTGTGTGGAATGACCTTCCAGCCAGTGTTAACTTCAGTCGTTTCTAGCGTTCAAGCGATGCATTGAGCAAGTGAATTTTGATTGTGTAAGTTTGATTTTTAGATGATTTTTAGATAATGTGTTCGTGTTTTTATGGTAGTTTTTATAGTTTCTGAATAGTTTGTATGTTGATGTATTATGGCTGGTGACATGTGTGTGCCTTGACAGTTTTTGGGCCGCAGTGAGTGCATTTTTATGCCTTGCGTGCTCCAGTTCTGCTGAACATTGTTACTGTTTTATTAAATGTCTCTTTAAACAAATAAACAAACAAACAAACAAACAAACATTTCTGTTGCTCTGTACACGCTTTAACAATAACGACAGCAACCATACGGCAGCTGCAAAGCAAGTGGAACAGAAAACGAAAGTGAAACTTAGAACGAAAGCGAAACCTCTTCGTCCAGCATGGTCGGGTTAGATCGCTTCTTGCGTCCGGCGTATCTCAGCACAGAGACAAGGGCACGCAGGCCGAAGTCGTAATGATCTTGCTTTGACAGCTGCTGAACCGCCAGCGAGTACAACGTGAATACCTTCTTAGCTAGCACCTTACCACGAACACGAGCACGTTTCACACGTCTGACAACGCGAAAACGCAGACTATTTCTTCCCGTGCCATAAGGCCCGTAGAGCGGCCCTGATCTCCGTTTCCTTAACCCTCAGCCAGACACCCGTTTACACTGCGATACCACGGATATGGACAGGGCTAGTGCATCACGGTAGTCTAACGGTAACGTGCCGGACTTGTAATCCTGAGGTCACTCAGGGACGCAGGTTCGACTCCGCACCAGGACACTGCCGGGTAACGACCTTAGGCAAGTTGTTCACACACATGTGCCTCTGTCACCAAGCAGTTGACTGTTTAAGCCCCAACTGTCACTGGTAGTCAATACGCCTACCCACGGAGGGATGGCCAGGCTAAGTTGAAAGTGCATGCTATTTTAAACAAGAAACTTTGCTATTATTATTATTACTATTATTATGATTATACTCGGTTTATAACGCACGTTAGATCTTTCACAACGTGAAAAATCTCAAGTGCAGATAAAGTCACGTGTCAGTGGAGGAACGCACGACTGTATAGAGCAGTTTTAAGCCTAAATTTGAAGGTATCAGTAGATACAGTTATGTCAGAAATAACAGTTTCGGGCAGATTATTCCAGATTGTGGGTGAAGCATGGCAAAAAGCACTCCTAGAAAAGTTGAGAACTGCTGGACTGTACTGCTATATGTCCTAGCTGCCGTAAGCTTATACGGTGACTCTTGTTCGAATTTCTGAAGTTTCTGAAAATATGCATTGTTGCATCTCTTATTTGTTCGCGGCATATAGGTCTAAATAAATGTGTTTTGACTGACTGACTGATAGACGATGAAAGGCATTGAAAAATCGACGTTTTCGCTCACCCCACTGTCCACTGACGCATCATCGTGCAAGAACCGTAGCCTATGTCCGCATAATTCTTATATCAGCAGAAACTAAAATTTATAGCTTCAAAAATTTTTGTCCATGACAGTATGACAATATCTTCATTCATTCTCACATACACTGTGTCCCAAAAAACATCCCCGACATTTTCGACTGTAACTTGAAAACCAATTATCAGATTTTAATAATTTTTGGCACAAATATTCCTCGCACAACTTGCCATCAAACGACAGTTCAGTTTCTCACCTCACCCAATGTATGCTTCTGCACTACCTAGGGAAAGCAGATCAAGCGAAATATGTGTTGAAATAAACAGAGCACCTGAAAAACATTCACAACATTATCGATCATAACTTGAATAAAGATTAGCAAAGTTTAATAATATTTGGCAGGAACATTTCTGACACAATTAGCTATTAAATAATGTTTTATTTTCCACCTCACCCAACGTCTGCTTTTGCACTACCTGGAGAAAGCAGACCAAGCATAAAACGTGTTAAAATAAATGAAAAACGTCAATAAATTTTATCTATCCAAATCTGTAAATCCCAACAGCAGGTCTACTACAAGGTCTGACTGTCGTGCAGCAGTGTGTCTACCAGATAAAGTTTAGGAATGTTTGTGAAGTCAAGAAACGACTGGTACAGCCTTGATTAGTCTGGAGCAGAACATTATCGATACTGCTGTCAATGAATTGAGAAAGCGTCTCCTTGCCTGTGTTCGCATAGTGGGCCAACACTTCAAGCAGTTTTAATGCAGGCAGTTGAAAAATAAACAACTAAATAAATTGTCAGCCACAGTCTCAGAATGTAAACAAAATGTGTTTCTATGCATTATGTCAATTAAGCAATCATATTTCATTGGATAAAAAAGTGACATTTCGCTGGTTGTGTTTTCCCAGGTAGTGCAGAAACAAACCTTGGGTGAAATGAGTGGTCTTTTGTTGGCAAGTTGTGTCAAGAATATTTTTTTACCAAAAATTATCAAAATCTGATAATTGGTTTTCAAGTTACAGTCGAAAATGTTGGGGATGTTTTTTGGAACACAGTGTAGCTGCCTCTAAAAACAAGGCAAAAAAACCAGTCAAACCAGCGCAAAGGATTTTAACACAAGACAGCACTGTTTTTGTACATGCACTTTTGTAAAATATTTATCACAGATACTAGATAAACCTTTGTGTTGTTGAATCCTTCACCAAAAAGGATAATCTCCGCAATCAGGGTCGAGTCCGGAACGACCATAGAGATCGGACGGAACATAGACTTGAGATTGTCCGGCAGCTCGGTTCTTCCGGCGTACCCGGGATTCATGGTGATGAAAATTCCGCACGACCATTCCAGCTTGATTTCACGTCCCTCGAAGATGAAGCGCTGCATAGCGTTGGCCAGGGCAGACATGATGGAGAGGATCTGCTGAGCTACTACGGACAAGACTTCGATGTTGATTCGGTTGAACTCGTCAAAGCAACCCCATGCACCAGTCTGCGTAGTACAAAGAGTCAAACAGATTCAGCGTGACCACTTTCTACAGCACATAAGATTCTGTGACCTTTCCATAACCTTTTAGTAGGGCAAGCAAAGGTAAAGGTAAAGGCAAAGATATCCCATACTCAATAACGAGCGAAAAATCCGGAGCTGATCCCGGTCTTTAGACAGTCAGTCCTTACTCCGTAGGTAACGTAGTCATAAACCCAGCGGTAGACTGCCATTACTTTCCACCAGGCCCACGGTTATCTTCCCAGCTAGAGAGCGTCACTGCCTCTTGACCGGTATCAAATTGTGTAATCAACTTGCCCTAGGTCGTTACCTGGCAGTGCACTGGGCGAGATTCGAACCGGGAACCTTTCGGTCACCAGTCCGGCCTGGTACCGTTACACCACCAAGACACACCTAGGGTAAGCATAGATTCATTGATATACTGTTTAACGCCATGATCGACAGTCGTTGCTTCACATGAAGCCAAGCAGCCTGGTAGACCCTGTGAATTTAATTAGTTGTATGCAGATATTCGTGAATCAGTATTTGCGGATATCTAACTGATTTAACTGATAACAGTATTTGTGTCATTGGCAGTTTAACTGTGCGATAAAATTATTTTTGTTTCCCCCGACATTTCCAAAACTGCTTTCATTTTCCCCGACTTTTACCTGACCAGCAATCACTTTGAAATACTTTGAATTTTCCAGGCTTTCTATGTTTTCCATGTTTTCCCCGTAACCACCGCCGTTCGCTGCCGCCGTTAAGACCTCGGAACGCAACCAACCGTTAAGTTAGCGGTCCCGGACCGCTAAGGTTCCACGCCGCCGCCGCCGATAAGCTAGCGGTCTTAGCGGTCTAACGACAAAATAAAATCAAAGAATGTGTTGTGCTCACACTGCTGCAAGCAGAGCGCCAGCGTGAGTGCGCGTGTCCTCGTCAGTCGTCATCTATGATCAGTCACAGTGCCAACTGCCAATGGTGACTGACAATCAGTGAACGAGTATTAATGAGTATGACAAAGTTCACGTCAATCTAATGCTTATTAAAGCATTAGATGGACATGAACTATTGATGATTTTGTATTATTTTTATAGATAACAATGGTTTCGCGGAACGTTGAGAATACGTTCGTTACCGTACGACGTAGTTTACTTTAACACCTGATGAACTGCGGGACATTAATTCATTAATCGTCAAGCTCGGCATAATTGGTGGATATGTTTGCTCAAGTGGCAAGTCGGATGTGTGAAAGTATTACGGCCCGGGGAAAACATTCTTCTGGGGCTCATCTGGAGAGAAAATTTGTGAATTTTGCTTTTTTAAAACGGCGCACTCTGGTGTAGGCTAATATTTCATGAGCGACGGTGGGGCCTCCCAAACGTCGCGGGGCCTGGGGTAACTTATCCCCTATCCCCCCTCTCGATGGGCCTGCCAGTGACAGACGTCTTAGTGGTCTGGATTGCTAAGCAGCCGCGAAGGCTTAGCGGTCCAGACCGCCGCTAGCTTAACGGCTTAGCGGTTTATACCGCTAAGCCAGCCGCTAAGGCTTCAGACCAGCCGTTAAGGTCTAACGGTTCCAGGGACTATTTCCAGGTGAGTAGTCACCCTGCAACTGCTTACCAGCCACGCCAGTTCAGTTTTGCCCCTAATTCCCCCAAAATGAAAAATTTACAGTCCAAACTTTTTTTCATTTTTGGAAGAAAACTCTTTGACAAGAAATAAATTTTGCCCACGGGTTAAAATTTAAAATAGGAGGCGGTCCTGTACGGGCTCTGCTCACCAGCCATGACGCCAGTCGTTCTTTTTCTATACAGATTGTGAGATAACGCTGTCTCGGACCTGTGCTAGACCAGAGAACATGCGACCCATGGACTTGTAATCGAGACCCTCAGAGCAGTTCACGACGATGACGTACATTCCCAGCGACTTGCCCAAGTCCTTGACCGTCTCCGTCTTACCCGTGCCGGCCGGACCCTTCGGCGAGCCGCCCTTGTGTAGGTGCAGCGCGGTCGTCAGCGTTATGTAACACCTGGCGGAGAATAGAACAATATCATCGATAAGCACGGCCTGAACCGACCCATGTATTAGCAGACGCCTATTTCACCTAGTGACAAGCACGCAAAAATAACGTTAGAAACAGAACAAATAAATAAACCAAAAAATGAACAAATTAATGAATAAACAAATTGATGAAATGAATGAATGTAGAGATCGATCATCTCCAGCAATGACTCTGCTTCAAAAATCTTCAAAGTTTTTTCAGAGATTCGAAGAGAATCACCACCATTGAGGGCATTAGGTAAAAAAAGCTGAGAGAAAGGTAAGAAAATTTGCGATTTTTTACCAATAAGTCGCCCAATCCGCGAAACGACGAGAGATGCCGCCAAGATTACTGCTGATCACTAATAAGACGTTGCTCGCGCATTTTTGATTGGCACCTAATCTACAACCTTGAATGACCTTGAGCCAAATTATCAAAAAAAGCAGCATTATGATGAAACGAAACTACGATGATAAAGTCATGCTTTCTAAGCGATAGCTAAGCTTTATGTTGTTTCTGTATTAGAAGCTTGCATGTGACACACCAACAAACGGACAGGCATGACTCGTAATGTGGCCTATTAAGACGGCTACATGATGAGAGCCAGTACTATAGTTACCTGTCGGTGAGTGGAGTAATAACAAGTCGTCCTGAGTTGCCGAGGTATTCATAGCCATACTGAAACTGAGTGTTGGTCTGCTTTGCTATACAATCATCAATGTCTCGGTCCCAGTAGAACCTGAACAGGTGACAAATTATAGCAACAGTACAAACTAAATCTACCAGCGGCGTATTTAGGGGACCCTTCCCAGGCCCGTCAAGATGGGGAAAAGAGAAGTTTCTCCAGGCGCACAACGTTTGGAGACCCCTGCCATCACACAAAAATATTTTTGCTATAAGCTGTGTTTGACAGCAAAACTGATCAACAAAATTTGGGCAGGGGAATGCAACAGGGACAGTATAAAAAGTACATCAGAATGTTCGATTCTCAAAAGAAAAAGTTAAACATTTTCAAGTCTGCGACAAAGCCCTCCCCTCACACACTACTCCATTAATTTGAGGGCTCCACAATAGTAGTTTTCAAAGCCCAGCTATGGCTCTTGACGGGCCTGGTCCTTCTGCCTCCCCCTTGAATGTGAAAAAACATTAAAAAAAAACAGAAAAAAGTAATGCTAAAAACATTTGCCAGGCCCAACGTAAAATTTTTCCGCTGTGCTCTTGTTCTCACATTTTTGATATTCTAGAACTAAGGGCCAACACCGTCACTGGTGCATCTATACGACACGGTATGTTACGTGTTTTAGTTTTTTGTTATGCACTTAATATTTAGTGGCAAAATTCTCGGAATTAATTGTTCACCTTTGGCGTAACGTTACAAGCAAGTAAATTTCACTTTGCAAACATTTACAGACACCCTCCCAAGACCTCTACTTCTAAACAGAGTTACACGCTCATGCTTGCAGAAGAGAAAATATGTAGGCCAAGATATTTCAGTTATCACTCTGAACCTGAGTTCTTTGAGCCATTCAAAGGATGCAGCATCCGAGCAACCAGACTTGGTCAAGTGTTCGATGATGTCACGTGAGTGAACTTCGATCGTCACCAGCGACACAATCTTCAGACGCTGATTCTTCGTCAGATTCGTTCTGATTGCCTCAGAAAACTTGCTCAGCATCAGCACCTGATGGACAGTTCAATCAAACAAAGAAATCACTCAATCGTTTTTTGCCCTTCCAAATTTTAAGGGAACGGTGCGCCCAAAAGTTGTACCCAAATTATCACCTCTTCCCCCTGGCGGCACGTCATGTGGAAAACTTTCATGTGGCTACTCCCTCTGGATCCAGAGTTGTTGCGGCTAATAGTGCTAACATACGAATAGTACGAACAATTCAGTCACTCATTTACTCCATCACTAAGTATTGACCAATCAATTAATCAAAACACCTTGTATAGTGCAACGTACGGTGCGAACGAATCGGCGGTGCATAATGGCAGAAACTGGGCTGAGTGTTTACGTTTACAGTAAGTATAGATAATATCAAACAGCTCAGTCTATAACCAACGCTTAAAAGTGCTGAGTAGTTTGGCGGATCTACAGTTGAAGGTTAAAGGTAGTGATACAGTGGCGGATCCAGAAATTTGGAATAGGGGGGGTGGAAGGATAGGAGTGGGGCCTGGGGGCAAAATTTTTGCCTGTTTTAAGATGCATCCAGTCAATAGGAGGGTGGGGCCGCCCCCCCCTTGTATCCGCCACTGTGGTGATATATCCTTTAATGGGACACCCATCTTAGATCTACGGAGCGTCACCTGCCGTATGGGATCACACAGTGTTACCTACCACCAGACACAGGTGAATGCGCCCGCCTTAACTCCAGCCAGATAGGCTCGATTTACCTACCCTGGAGGGATGAAAGGCTTAGTTGACCTAGGCGGCTGGTTACATACTAAGATGATTTACCTGCCCGCAGGCAGTCACCCATCGCAGTACTAACCAGGCCCGGCGTACAGTAACTTCGTTGATCGGATCAAACACGTTACCACTACACCATGCCACCAACCCAACAGTTATATGATATCGACATTCCAAAAGCTTGAACAATCAGCAGATCCATCGATTGGTCAATCAATTGAGTGATCCATCCATTGATTCATCCATCCACTAGTCTTATATTTTAGCAAAAACCAGTTTGGAGCAAACGATGTAGATCAGCAAATAACAGGCAAGCAAAATGTTGTGGAAAAGAACCTGCTTTTTCTTGAGACTCTTGAGACCTTTCTTGTCTCCGCGTTCCTTGGTGAGACCAAGTGCTTTGGTGACGTCAGCCGTCCACTGCATCTGACTCGCCGTTATACACATCTACCACACCACACCACACGACCACAATCCGTCAACCAAACCACATGCACACTGTTAGCAGTGAATGGGCCTACGATAACACACTGCTAACTGACTTTTCGCATTATTTTCCCATCATGGCATGAAAATAGACAATGTCACATCATGGACGGGACTGAAGCTTGGAGAGGCAATCCAAAGTGTTGTCAACGTGGACAACAGATCTGCATGAAGGACGGCGATTCATAGTGCGGCTTCCCTCGAATCAAGGACGGCTAAAGGCAAGGTAAGGCAAAGCAAGGCATAAAAATTAATTTTCAATTAGTGAATCTACCACTATGACAGAAACTAACTGGCACTGGATAAAGTTAAAACTGTCACAGATACTGGAATATCGCCAGTTCATGATGCTCCAAAACATTTAAACTATTTTGCTAATTGGCTGTCCAGAACCTCAATTTTCCAACCTGTTTTTGAATATTGCCCGTTCCGATCATTCTGAAAAATGACCCATCCATGGTGTTCTAATGCACTAGTAGTTAAACGTTTTCTGAAAATTTCATCTGCCAAAGATGCATAAACAAACTCATACGTCCAAGATTCCCCCTACAGCGCCTGTCAAAAGGTGTTAGAAACCTGCTTGGAACATACCTGTCCGGGGTGTTCCTTGATCCACTTGTCTCGTTTGTTCAGCAGTTTGCGAAGGTTCGCTTTACACTTCTTGAGCTCTTCCTTCAGAGTGACTCGCATGTTCTTTTCCACTTCACACAGCCACGACTGACAGCAAACAACCACACAATTACAACAACTGATAATAATCAGAAATTTGGGTCAGACAGGCCGCCCTGCATCGTAATTCCAATTGTCTTGGTCCAAGACCACTGATTCATCAAACCATTGATTATAAATGTGGAACAAATGCTTCTTACTCCAAAATCCCTCAACATATCTCACTGAAATTTGGCTTCAATCCCTCCAAGGGTGGTCTTCCCCTCCAATTTTGGTTTTGATCCGCTATATGGTTTCAGAGAAAACCTGGATAAAAAAAGAGAAAAAGAGCAATGTGAAAACATAAGGCCTCCCGTTACTGCGTAGGGACCACAGATATAAAACCACTATATTATAACCACTTATTTATAGGTCTGTGGTAAGGACAGCCTAATGATGGTATGTGGCACGACAATGTTTGGTGCTGTCAATGTGTGTTCATCGTGATCCTATGGATAGTGAGAACAGCACGAGACAATCTGCTACAAGCGAGTTACGTGAATACCATCAACAAAAATGAAGACATTTTGTAAGAAGCAGGCGGAAGAAAGTCGTTATTTTTCCGATGCTGGTCAGTCTTTCATGAAAACGGTTGCAGATAAGCATGGGCATGCTATAGGCTTTTGCGCATCTCGTGAGCATTAGCTCAAATTTCTAATTGCCTTAGTAATAATAAAAATACTAATAATTCACCATCGCCTTTCATTAGTACTCGGTCCTCTAGCTGGCACTCACTTTAGTTGCGTTTTGAAAGGCCTAACAAACATGAACAAGTTTAGTGTGCCACGGATAAATATATTATAAATATACTAATGATAATAATACTTTTAATAGTTTTAATACTTTTAGCTAACAGTTTTAATTTCTGTTTAATGGCATGGCAGACAAAAAATTCGAAAAAGTTTTGTTTTGTTGTATTGATGCAATATACTAGTAAATTTATTTTTCATGCTTAGGCATAGAGTATCTAATTATCCGTGGCACACTAAACTTGTTCATGGTTGTTAGGCCATCCAAAACGCAGCATTAATCGTTACAACTCCTCTGGGTAAGCACATTCCGTTTAAAAGCAACACAGAAAAATAATATAACAGAATACTTATATTCTGGATCACTTTGAAATTTTCGTTACCATTGCTTATAACAGTAATATATAGAGACAAGAAGACTGACTGACCTCGACTGGTCCCTCGAGAATGGTAGACGAGAGAAACATGATGTTTTCGCCTTCGGTACTGTTCATGTGAGTCGCTTCCCATTTCATCGTGGCGGCTGCCTGTATGCCGCAACACAGCAATGCCCAAACTTAAGGCACTGAAAACATTTCTGTTTACACAATCCTATCCATCTGTACTTTTGTCGTGACTTGCGCTTTTACCTGTCGTCCTAGCAGTTTTTACTCAGGCCACGTTAAAAGTATGTAATGTAATGTAATGTAATGTAACAGAGCGACGTAACTGAACTACTGAAATGAACTGCACTGACATGATTTAGCTTTTAACGAAATGACCAATGGGCAAACAGTAATGCATTACAGTAGGCATCGTCTACCTGCGTCGGTGGCCTACGTGACTATGCTCACGTACGCGTCAACCGATGACCAATGGGTTTGCCCTGCTTGCCCATTGGTCAGTTTGTCAAAAACTAAACCGGGTCAGTTCAGTTCAGTTCAGTTTAGTTACGTCGCTCTGTACACGCCTTTAGCATTACTTCAAAATTCAAGTAATAACTAAAACATTATGAAATGCCATCAAAGATGTTGGTCCAGTAAAGACATAATATGCGGCTGTCCACCTGGCTAGGCATACTCGCCGCATAATGCTAAAATAAAAAAATACTTATACATTATTACCTTAATCTCTGCTAACGTACTAACATTCTCAAAAAATCTACATAGAACAAAATCTAAATGGGCTACGATTTTCATATATCGTTTTGTTATTTATCATATCAATGTATTACATTACTAATTATAAAATAAGTACGTTTCAACACGGTCTACTGTATATTATGACTTGTTACACTCGCATAATAAACTGTAGATCACGTTGAAACCTACGTAAATATTGGGAAAAGCGGCAGCCCTCGGGTCCCAACACTGATCACCTATTGATGACGATATGATACCAATCAGCATAGAACTTGCCCTGGACATGTTGAGGCTTTTGATGTTGTCGAAACACTTCTTCAAGTGGACTTGTATCTCCATCGGGTTCTTGGACTGACCCAGTATTTCCAGTAGATCGTCGTTTGATATAAAGTAGAAGCGAGGGAAGATCTGTCTCTTTGTCTCTAGATACATGTCCAATGACTTCTGAATATCTTCCAGGCGAAGGTTCATTGCGTTCAACTGATCCAGCAAACCTGCATTCAACCATAATTATACAAATTATTATTATTCACATAAGCTATTGCTATTACTATTAAACGTCCAGTGCAAATGTGCAGTATAAATTTACTACTGACACTAACATGGAGACAGAAAATCTGACAAAACTAACAAAATCAAAAGCAGTTAGAGCCACCGCTGCTCAGTTCAATGTCTACCTATAATGTCCCGGTGGTTAATTTTATGATTATTGAGTAGCATAAGAAAGGAAGGGCAAAAGAGCTTATAGCCCTTAATGGCCAGGCACATTTTTTGTCAAAAATATTATAGACTTGGGAGGTGCCACCAAATTTCGTATTTTAAAATTCACCAAATCTGGGGACCCACCACAGGAGCTCACAGTGCTCCCCCAGACCTCATGGCTGAAATTCATGATTCCTACTTCTAAAGAGAAACAGGGAAGAAAAGGGCAGGAAAAGGACAGAGAAAAGGAGAAAAAAGGAAAGAAAAAGGGAGCGAAAACCCTAATTCCCATTTCTGGCTGCACCACTGTTATAACCTGGCTGGTGAGTGCCACGGTAGACGTTCTTCAGTTTGTGGAGGCTGTTCATAATCGTCTTCCATTTGTTGTTGATGTCATCAAAAGAAGACGACTCGAGCGGCAGCTGTCGTCTGATGTCCTCACCCATAAATATATTCTACACAATACACACCATGTTACCAAACTAAGGAAACCACGCATATCATTTAATTCGATTCACACAAGTAAAAATGTCTGTTCCATGCGGACATAATATGAAGCTGTCCACTTGCATATCCCCTACTGCATGGAGTACGGTAACTCTGACTCTAATCCAAACTTAGACCTTCTGTGAATGGAAAACTGATACACCAAATAGGTGGGAAAGTTGACACGAATTTTGTCCACGATGGACAGGATTTGTGGAACAAGTTAGTTTTGAGTCTTAATTGAAAGTCAAATGTAATGGATAAACTTTGTAAATAAGTGCATCATAACAGGTTGCTATTTGAATCATCATAATACGGTAGCACTTTTTGTATTGGCTTGCGACGTTGCAAGCCATAAGCGACCCTTATTGTCAGGCAGTGCGGTGCCCGTGGCTGTGTTCGTCCGTTTGTCCACAGCAGGCCGTATAAACAGCTTGTAGCATAAGCCACGTCACCTACCGGCTTGTTCAAATTAGAAGTAGAGCTGCTGAAACGCTAATTTTTTAACGCATTAAATTTTTAACGCATTAATTAATGCGTTATTAACGCACCCAGACCCGTCGAGAGGGAGAGTAGGGGGAAGGTAAGTTGCTCTGGGCTCCGCGACGTTTGGGAGCCCTGCCTGTAAAATATAAAAAATTAAAAGCACATTTTTAAACGTATAATCAACCATGAATCTATACATCAAATACTTAAATAATTGTTTATTTACAGTAGTGACGGAACGGCAACTACAGTTTAGTTACTAAAATTCATTCAATTGTTAAATAACCACAGTTTAACGGAATATTAAAACTTTTGCTTCACAGAATTTAGTAAATTAACATAAATTTGTGTATGTGCATTAATTTTTTTAACGCACGTTATTTTTTAACGCGCGTTAGAACGCATTAACGCATTAATTAACGCGTTAATTTGACAGCTCTAATTAGAAGTCTGTACGGTCTAGACAAATAAACGAGCAAAATCAGTAATGCTGCCTATTTAAACCATTCAATAAATTTTAAAACGCACTCAGCGAGACAAGCACGTATAGATTTCAACACGTTCTATGGTGTATCATGCAAGCATAACGAAGCATAATACACAGTGGTCCGTGTAAAAACGTACTTATTTCATGCCCTTGATCAACGGCGTGTTCTGCTTGGAAGCACGTGTGAAAAGCCTATACTCGCCCAAACGCAAGATGCTATCAGTCGTCACGTTTGAGTGGAGTGAGAATATACTGGGTGGGCCAAAAAAGTAAGCTATTGTATTTTTTCCATATCTTCGCTAAATATTGACCAATTTTCACAACTTTTTCACCAGTAGACTTTGGAAAAAATTTGCTACTCAGCGGCATGCACATCACGCCTATTATGCTGCTACACTACCTAGTAAAATATAAATATCCAAAAACGTACAATATCTACAGATGGTTATAAGGTCAAGTGGTAAATTTTTAAATCATTTAAATAAAATGTTAAATGTAAGTCATAATAAGTGACAAAAAAGTTCAGGTGTAGCTACGAAGTAAGTTTTCATTTTCCCAAAAAATAGTGCACAGCTTGTACCACCGCGCAATTAAAAAAATTGCTCTGTATTTTCATGCAGTTGACTGAGCAAAATTGCAGCCATCAACCAGCATTAGTGTATATTGAAAATTAGTGCAGAATAAAATCGTGCAAATTTTTTGAAAAAATGTTTAGTATGTTCTCCAATGTTTTTGACACGTACTATAACTCATATTTTAACATTTAAGTTAAATACTTTAACAATTTGCCATTAGACTTATATTAACTAGGGATGCTGGTTTATGGCGGAGAATTTTCTTAAAATATGCGGAACTTTTTGAGGCAAAATATGCGGGAAAATATGCGGAATTTGGCGAAATATGCGGCGCATATATGCGGGATATATGCTTCATATGCCGCATATATGCGGCATATTTT
>Ga0209367_1008814_pt1 | contig 13760 bp, 7 predicted proteins | sample WorMetLIZISLAND2_FD_187412 | JGI IMG/M metagenome (GOLD analysis project Ga0209367, IMG submission 187412) | Marine gutless worms symbiont microbial communities from Max Planck institute for Marine Microbiology, Germany - Olavius geniculatus... ... | reverse complement strand
CATCAACTCCTTATCGGAAGTAAGAGGATGTAGTCTTGTTATAAAGACATCGACACAACGTGAGGTAATCACGGACTTCAAATGTTGTTTCTGTGATGAGGCTCCAATTACAGCCTTCGTGGGCCTCGAGACTCTCTTTGGCACAGCATCATCCACTCGATGCACTGGTTGTGAATGCTTGTTGGGTCTGACTGTCGACAAGTGAGATTTTCCAGTTATGGCAGTGAGTGGGGGGAAATCATCCATATTAGCATTGCTGCTGTGATGGCTAGGCCATTGTTTGTTAACAGCTGCCGAATGCAGAGAATCAAATTGTGTACGAAGTTCAGAGACTGAAGATTTCAGTTCCTCAAGTTCGGTTTTTAATGTTTCAACTGTTGCTGTGACCTGACCCATACTCCGCACCTCCGCACGTAGAGCGCAAAGTTCCAGCAAAATCGCAGAGACATCACAATGCGATACATCCACTGGCGGGAGTCGGGCTAAGTTCTTTGCATAGAACTCTGGCAGCTTAACAGATGGATTTGGAACACATTTAACAATGTCTTCCACCGTTAGTCGTAGTCTGTTAGCTGACCTATTCCTCTGTGGCAGTCATACTCCACGTAGAGTACGACGTAGAGTCCACAACATTCCTGGCGCTGATTATTTCAGATTCAGTGTAAAAATCAACACAAATCTTCACCAGGTCATCGACCGGTAGCGCGTTGCATTTGTCTGAAACAAAGCAAAGCAACTCAGATATACACCACTGTGTGGCCGACGGCCCATCCCCATCCGGAGTACTCGTGTTATCATTTTCGCTCACAGATGTCATCGTGTCTTACACAAGTTGCACATAGTCAAGTGCTATCAGGTAGACACTGAATAACTGCTCAATCCAATCAGTAATTACTGAAAAACTGCACTTTTATAGTTTAATATTGAAAATGTAAACATCGCATCAAGCATCAGGTCTCTAGTTTACAACATTAAATGAATTGCTTGCAGTTTTTTTATATATAACTTTGCATATACTCATATAGGCTCTTGACGTGAAGTTATAGGCTACGGAGTCCGCCGTGTTTGCTAGCCGACAGCAGCATCATTATTCTCAGCGGAGATTGCTTTGTTTTTACGCGCGACAGCAGAATGCTTCGCGCGTCTTTGCCGTCGTCTGGGCGTCTGTCTGTCACACTCGTGATCTGTATCAAAACGGTGCAAGCTAGGATCACGAAATCTTCACTGTCGGCTGCCCCAAGATCTCTAGTTTATCGTGACAAAATTTCGTGCCACTGGCTGCAGGGGCTCCCCTCGAACAAGGGCGTCAAAGAGGGGTACCCCCTAAAAAAAGACATTTTGCCGCTATTGGCTCAAATAATGTGAAAACGGTTGCAGATAGGTGCATACATGTTGCTTATCGTAGCAAGCACTGGTGACAGGCTTTTTGGATTTATCAACATCGACAAACTTGAACGACCTTGAACCCCCTCTAAAAGAGGTTTTTAGTGAATTTTTCGCAATTTTTGGATGCAGCGCACATTTCAACACTGAATTGCGACGAAATGGCTGGAGATAGACCACGACAACCTGCGTATGAAATTTTCAGCATTCAACGTAGATTTTAGCAGTTCAAGTCCCGACCCCCTAGGTTCAAGGAGGCCGGCGCAGGCGGGCGTCAAAGACAGCTACCCCCCTAAAAATGGTTATTTTACCGCAATTATCTCGTGTAGCGTGAAAACGGTTGCAAACAGGTACAAACATGCTGCTTATCATAACAAGCACTAATAACAGGCTTTTTATTGCTGTCAACGTTGATGACCTTTAATGAGCTTAAACCCTCAAAATATTGGTTTTTTGGTGAATTTTTCTGCGATTTTTGGCTGCGACACACATTTTGAGAGTGAACTGCGCCGAAGTGGCTAGAGATAGACCTGGACATTTTGCGCGTGACATTTTTTAGCATAGAACGTACATTTTTAAGAATCTACAAGTAGCTATTTTACCGCTATTGGCTCGTGTACTTGAAAACGGTTGCAGATCGGCAGAGACATGCTGCTTATCATAACAAGCAATATAGTGACAAGCTTTTTATTGGTGTAAACATCGATGACCTTGAATGACCTTAAATTTCTAAAATAGGGGTTTTAGTGTTTTTGGCAGTTTGTGGCTTCGGCGTAGATTTCAAGAGTGAATTGCGTCAAAATGGAGAGTTAAATCAAGACAACCTGCGAATAAAAACTGCTAAGGCTGTCGCGCGTCTCATGAGCTTTTCTCAAATTACTTGTTCCTGTCTGATTTCTGTCTAAGTGATTTTCTGTAGTTCATTTAATAGAGATGAGTCGAGGCCACGAGGCCAAAGTGGCCTTGAGACCAAAATTTTGGCTTCGGCCTTGGTCTTGGCCTTGAAACCATGGCCTCGGCCTTGGCCTTGGCTTTCAGTTTTCGGCCTCGGCCTGGCTTCGGTCGTATCGCTTTGGTTTTGTTAACACCGTTAAACTTCTAGGTCCCGATGTCATTGTCACTTTTGTAGTTTCTACCTTTGATCCCGGTCTTGGTCTTGGCCTCAAACAATTGGCCTCGGCTTCGATATCGGCCTTGTCCTTCTGGCCTTAGCCTCGACTTTGACCTCACAGTCCAGCACGGTAGTGCTGACACTGTTGTAAGGGTGATGAAGGTTAAGTATAGGAAATGGCGTTTGGGGGTCCTGTAACTTCGAAACCCCTTAACCGATTTCCATTAAACTCGACATCAGTGATCATATCGCCCACCCGATCGCACATGCAGAATTTGCTTACAGTCGGTTTAAAGGGGGCGTGGCTGCGCATGCGCGAAATTCGCAGGGGAGTCGAATTTGTGGCTTTCCCATAAGAAAGAGAAGTCGCCGTTAACACATGGCTTGAACTACGGTTCAGCCTGTGATACCTGGAAACCAGGGTTAGCTGTGGTGGACTTCGACTGATGTCATCTAATTGCCAAACTCTTAACCCGCACCTCCGCCCGATGCAAGGATCTTGGTGATATTTGTTGTACAAGCGGCGGTAAAGCCCATTTTGTCTTAAATTTTGTTGCCATGGCAACAAAGGTCGGTAGGGGGAAAATTCGATTAGCACCATTTGATGGCCTATATCCGAAACTCCATACAGATGCAGAAAACCTCGCAGATATCTCTTGTACAAGACGAGTTATTGCCAATTTTTCCCAAATTTCGTTGCCGTGGCAACAGGGATTGGTCGGGCGAAAATGCGATTAGTAGCATTCAATGGCCAATCCCCGAAAACTCCTCTATAGACGCAATACAGGGTGGGCCAAAAAAACCGGACCTATTTGAGCGTTGATAACTCAGCGATGGTTAGTGGCAGAAAGACGTGTGATACGTCAAAGGTTTTAAAATGCTGTAAAGAATAAAGGACAGATTTGCATAGTGAAGCATTTAAATATTCTTTGCTTAATTTGCATAAATATTCGTTACCCCCCGTAATTCTGCCAAATTTGACTCTAACACATGGATTTAACATGGATATTTGAGCTTTTATAACTTAGCGATGTTTATTGATGGAAAGACGCGTAATATGTCGAAAGTTTCGAAATTGTGTACAGAAGAAGAGTACAACTTGCATGTCTCAGCATTTAAATATTCTTTGCCTGATTTACACAAATCTGCCTTAAGTCATGCTAAATTGGCAGTAACACATGAATTTAAGTTAATTTTCATTCAGCATACAGTGAAATATCAACAATCAATTACACATAGGGATGTTTAGATGAAATTCGACATAGGCAGTTGCCCAGCTTTTGCATTCATAACCGTCATCAGTTCTTTTAGGCAGTTGATTGATCGCCGGAGTCAATGTGTTCAGCATCAGCTGAGCCCAGCATTTGATTAGCACACGTTTTAGCTAGTCAGTTACTGAAATTTTGTGACCATGCTATCTGTTGCAATGCCCACACACTGAATAATTCACAGAATTTAAATCTGGACTTTTTGGCAGTGAAGTTTTGAGTTCAATGAACTCTGGCACATGGCAGGCAAATGTCTAATTTAAGGGTAATGAAGATTTATGCAAATTAGGCAAAGAATTAAATGATTTGCTATGCAAGTTCGGCCCTTTTTGTCTACAACATTCTAAAACGACATATCACATGCCTTTCTACGGGTAACCATCGCTGAGTTATCAATGCTCAAACAGGTCCGGTTTTTTGGCGCACCCTGTATCTCTTACGCAAACCGAGTTATAGCCAATTTTGTCCCAAATTTTGTTGCCATGGCAACGGGGGTCAATTGGGGTAAATATAAATGTCACCAATAATTAGGCAGACCCCAAAAATCATACCCTAGAACCAAATATTCGGCTTTATCTTGCACACAACGGAAGTTATGCCAGTTAATGAATTTTTAAATTTTTCCCATAGGCGCCATTGTAATTTTTTTGTCGAATTTTTTGAATAAATAAGTCAAAAATTAAATTTTAAGGCACTTTCTTGCGCAGAACCGCGTCATTTGACGTGTTAAACGTAAAAATCGGTCTAACGGACTCGCCTGTAAGCGAGTTCAAGAACTAAAAAAATGTAGTAAATTTCGAACAGGAGGAATGTATATTTTACCTAAATGGTGAGCAAGAAACCTTGGGCGGACCCAAATTTTTTTGGTGGTAAGCGTCCACGACATAATCCCGCCATTCAAATTTGGTGACGATCGGTTGAGGGGTTTTGGGTGGGCTGAGGGTCAAAATATGCCTTTTCCCATAGACTTTGAAGGTCGTTCTTACAACACTCACACTACCGTGTCAGGTGTGCTTGGCTTTGTCCTGGGCCTGCTTCGTTTAACGTTTCTGTAGTTTTCTACTGTTCTTGTATTGAGAAATGGTTTATCGGTGTGTGGCGTGCAGTTCATGTTTGACTTCACGTGTCTTTCGCGACGTCAGAGGATCATTCAGAGGAACCGCACGGAGCGACTCAGCGAACTGCTCGACTGGAAGAATCTCGGCATGGTAAGTACTGCTCACTGCTGCTGTTGTAGCTCGTTGCCCGTACATGGAGCCTAAAAGTTAACGGTTGCGTATATAGCTCTTTATGGGAAACCCATCTCACAGCTACGGAGTGTTACATGCCATATGGGATCACATAGTGGTGGCCTGGCGTAGCGGTAACGCGTTTTATTAGATCAACGAAGTTACTGTAGGCCGGGCCGGATTAGTACAGCGATGGGTAACTGCCTGCGGCAGGTAAACCATCTCCATATATAACCAGCCGTTTAGGTCAACTCAGCTTACCATCCTTCCGGGTTAGGTAAATCGAGTGCCAGCCTGTCTGGCTGTGGTTAAGGCAGGGCGCGTTCACCTGTGTCCGGTGGCAGCCTGTAAAGTGTGATGCTTTGCAGTGGGTTTCTCACAATAGCTATACAACTTTTAATCTTGTTTTCTAACATTTTACCTTTTGATAAGTAGATGTTAATCTGTGAAGTAAAGTTTTTAAATTGAAAATTAAATTAGCTTTTTACTGTTGTTGTTCGACTTGAGCCTGTTCTGTAGATGGGTGCGCCTGCACAAATTGTCACCTAATTGATAGTGCCTACGTGTTGGTGTATGTTTGCCTGTCTGTTTGTCCGTCTGTGTATATTTGTGCCTGTATGCCTACGTGTCTTTGTTGGTCTGTGTTGCAGTACTATCGTAAGGCGAGGTCTGTCGCTCTGAGCCGCACTCATCCAGAACTCTTCAAGGAGGACGAAGCTGTAAATATTGGCTACATCTCTATTCCACTCTTGATTCAATGACAAGTTACTAATAAAACACTAGCAAAAGTAAACGTTGTTAGGCGTATAATTTGCAGTTGGCGCCTGAGCTGCCTGGCGCCTATCTGAGGCGCCAAACGAGATTGAGTGAGCGTTTGTAGTTTTTGACGTACGTCCGGTAACTGTCTTCGACTTTTTGAACTTTGACCTGCGGAACTTTTACCCCAATTTTGGTATTCTTATGCCATTTCTTTCAAAGTTAATAGCAAGTAGAGGACAGACAGACAGACAGACGTAACGATGTGCCATTAATTTGCAGCTCAAAAAGTCGGGAAGCTGATTTTGAAAACTTTTTAGAAATTTTTGCTAAGATTTTTCTAAAATCTTTTTCAAATGCTTCTTATCATCTTTGTCAGTCAGTAACCGCGATTACGTATGTTTGTGTTTCTGAAGATCCTTTCTAAAAGATTTTTTTTGAAAATCGTTGTATTATTTCTCAAGATTTCTTAAGTCTGATGATCTTTTCAGGAGGTTTTCAAGTTTGACTTCCAGAAGTTTTCACAGTCTCCAGCATTAGACGGCCGAATAATTCATGACGGCAGTCACTGCGTTTGGATATTTCACGGACAAAAGGAATTTTTTTTCAACCCAACAATTTTCTGACAGCCCAAAATTTCAGGGATGGGGTGGGCGGCTCTAACGTTTCCTGTCACCCCCTTGCCGCGATAGCACTGTGTGTTGGTTGTACACACATAGTGTTTGGTGGAGTACAGAAAACTATATAGGAATTATGGCTAAGATTTTTCTTAAGATCTTTTTTCATTTTTTTTACTGGTATTTTTTCTGTCACTAACTTACGATTTTAAATGTTTTTCTTAAAAAATTTTACGATTCCATTTCTGAAGCTGATGATTTCTTCCTAAAATTTTTTTTCAGCTGCACTTAAGAAATTTTCACAGTCAGCCGGTGGTGGATGGCCGTGTAATAATGTAAACTCAGTCACCGCGTTTGGATATTTCGGACAAAAAGAACTTTTCCAACCCAACAATTTTCTGACTGCCCCAATTTTGGGGGGAGGAAAGGTGTGGCTCAATCGCCCCTCTTCTCCACCCTCCTTTAGGCCTACGAGCCACTGTGTTGTTTGTGCCCAGATCGTGTTTGGTAAAGTACAGAAGACAGCCTCGGCGCCGGTCTCGCCTTCAGTATCTCGTTGTTCGACTCCTGGACCGGAATTCGACGACGATGAAAACAACGAGAACCAACGCAGCGATGAAGATGATGATGTCAGTGCAGTCGACAGCGAGGAGGAACGGGAGGAACTCAGCAAGCGTCCAGAGACGCCCAGACGCGAGCTGAGCAAAGCGTTCACCAACCCCGCCGAAACCCTGCCAGCCCACAGCGCATGAACGCCGTAACCATAGAAGTTCTTCTCCATTTATGGCCTATTTACACCTACGATGCAACTCGACTCGACTAAATCAAATGCGGAGTTGAGTTGGTAACGGCCTGCTATTCCAAAAGTCCACTGTGCTAGGGTTTGGGTTGGGGTTAGGGTTAGGGTTAGTGGGGACCCAAATCGTTGAGTTGCATCAGCAATTCGAGTTTACACCTACGACGAGACTCGACTCAACTCAGTGGCGGACTTCTAGTCACGTTGGCATCGTAGGTGTGAATTGGTCATTCGTAGACTGTCCTGTTGCTGTGCAAAGAACCTCGAACTTTCGTAACCTCTCTAAAGCTTCCTTTGAAGCGACAGAAGTGCAATAAACTAAAATGGAACGACAATTAATACACTGTGTCCCAAAAAAACTGTCACACTTTGTCATTTACCATCTTTACCAAATAATTATCGATATTGATTTTTTACTGGCACACTTTGCGGACAATTGACAATAAAGTAATTATTTACTGTCTCAACACACCTTAACTGTGTTGTTGCTATACTACTTGTGAACTATAGATATTTAAAAATCACTATAATCAGAATAATTAGCTCACAAATGTTTTGAAACAATTTTCTACTAATGTGCATACTGAAATTAAATTGTGTTTAGTTTTCGATACATGGCCGGCATTTGTAAACAGAAACAATTGTAACATGCCATTCAGCAACAAAGACAAGACAGTAATTGAAGATTTATACCAGTTCAAAGAATACAGTTTGCAGAGGATACTGACGGAATTTTCGAAGACAAGCTGCAAAAAGGAAGGACTGGGCACTTCACTAAAAAGATTTGGGAAACGCGAAGCACCGACCAAGGGCCTGAGACTGCACATCGAAACGCGTGCATTTAACTGAAGAGAACGGGACCACTGTGGATAAACTGCTGGACCCAGTAAGCCAGAAAGACCAGAAACAAACGTATCTTTCAACAAACTTGATAACCAAAGAGATGGTTTTAACACAGTCTAGCATCGTATAGTTTGAAGTGCTTTTGTTTACCAATGTAATTGTTGCTTATTGTTAGTTTTTCTTACATTTATATTTTACAAGGTGGTGTAGCGACACAGTTAAGGTGTGGTGGGATATTCGATAATCATTTTATTGCCAACTGTCTAGAGTGTGTTGGTGAAAGATATAGAGATAACAAAGTGAGACTTTTTTTGGGGGGGGGGGAACCCAGAGTAGTTTTGCTGTTGGAGTGCGGGCTGCGGCTTTCATTTCAATTGTTGTGATTTCTGTCGCTTTGAAGACACCTCGATTTCATACAGCAGAGTTTTTTCCTGGTACTCAATAACAGAATTTCACTGATACTCTGATGTAAAGTTTGTTTCATATGATACCGGATTGCACCTTTTGGTTGGTGGTTAATATTGTGATTTGTTTTGTTTAATATAATTATTTGTGTTGTGTTTTGAAACTGTTGAATCATTTCCATTGTTTGTTTAGTTTTTTAGTGTTTATCATGCGTTTGGGAGAATTTGTTCGTAAAGTTTCTTAAATGTTATACGACAAAGTTTTTTTCTTTGGTGGTCACTAACATAATAATGCTTATGTTTCAATATAAATTTGTAGATAAACAGATAAACTACATAAACTACAGATAAACTTGCATAATCGGATATCTTGCTGGTTGATACTGGTTTGGTTGTTTTTTCTAATATATTTTGTTCTGCTTATATATTTTGGGTTTTTTAAAATTGTTGTAATATATCATTTTCGTTGAATTCTGTTGTCGGTTCTTCCCTGCCTGATGTCGCAAACTGCGATGTAAGAGCGTGTTTCTAAGTGTTGAGTTGAATGTTGATCACTGTTGCTTGTTGCGCCCTGTTCACACTGTCGTTGCATGCAAGATGTTTCAATTGGCAGCTTGCCCAGCTTCATTCACACTATTCTGCACCGATCGCACTATTTGCTGTGATGTCTGACGATAGCTTTATTGCCAGTTCTTAGATGATGAGACTCTACTCAGATCCGCAGTCCGAGTCTGTATAATAACTCTGCTAAATTGCTTGGTTGCTATAAGGCATGCCGCTGTTTCAGCAGTTATACCATGATGTTAACGGTGGATTAAATTGTTGTGGCTAGTTTTGTTAAGTTTTAAAAGTTCATTTCGTAGTAGAATTGCCAGGCTTGCGGATAAGTCTAAAACTGCTGCACAAAGATGAACCTGTATGAAAAGATCCGTGACGTTTGGGCCGGTGTTGATAGTGGCACAGTGGCAGTAATTTTGCATGATTTTGTTTGTTTAATTACAGCGTTGTTTGCGAACTTTCGCTGCAAATTTTTATTAGAGTTTTTGTGCGGCAGCAGAAAAATTACGCAAATTCTCTGAAATAGTTGATTTTCTCAAATACTTTTCACTGAAGTAAATACCGCATCACGGCTTGTGTGGTAGCAACAAGCTGTTGTATAAGCGATGTGCCAAGTCAATGGGAAGGCCGAAATTTCGACCCCCACAGCTCCCACATTTTTCAACCGAATATAATGAAACTTGAAACCAAGAAAGATATCCGGGATACGACCCCACATGCAAAATTTGGTTGATGCGAAACGACGAGAAAGGGGTCTGCGTAGGGAGGGCATTTACCGTTACTTTGTGTTCTATCTATCTATTTTTTTTGTATTCTTGCCCACGCCTACAGGTCACACCAGAAGACCGATCACGACCGTTTATGGCTCAAAACGCATGTTTCTACGTAAGCCGAATTTCCGAAATTTTCGAATCGTGATATCTCGAGAAGTGCGCACTCGATCAAAACGAAATTTGAAGGGGAATTTCAGGTGAACAAATCGACTTCGTGGGTGGTCCAGCATTACAAAATTATAATTCAAGACAGCGGCAGCCGCCATCTTGGATTTTTCACAAACATCAATAACTCAGCCGCCGATTGACATAGATGAATGAAATTTTACAGTGATGTAGACGGCTGCCACCGGAAATAGGCCATTTGACAAAAATGGACAAAAATAATAAATTCAAGATGGCTGCGGCCGCCATTTTGAATTTCATCTATTGCTCATAACTAGTTTACTATTGCACATATTTGCACGAAATTTGGTATGTGTATTACCATGGAAGTCCTACATGCAGGTATGCCAAAATATTAAACAAAAATTAAATCAATGATGGCGGCCTAACCCTAGGCCGCCATCAGTAAAGCGTCTGTGGCACGATGCGTCGTCTGTCTGTCTGTCCGACCGTAACGGATGTATTGTATCTAAACGGTTGGCCGTAGGGGAAGAATTTTTACACGATACTTAGCCCTGTGTCTCAAATTTTAGCGATTTAGTGCAAGGGGAACATTTTCAAATTTGGGATTGATTTAAGGAGGGGTAAGAGAATGTGCGTTTTTCAAGGAAAACTGGACATATCTCGATAACGGTGAGATGAACTGTATAGGCTGTAGCGCGTCTTTCTTAGCGACAGCTGGGCTTTCTTGTTCCAAGTTGGTAAATCTCGTTAATTACTTTGAAATTTTACAATTACCCATCACTGTGCGCTATAACTAACTAGAAAGCAGTTAGAGCCCGCACATCTCCGCCAAGCAATGTTGTTCGCTAGGTGGCAGTACCATCTTCCGTTTTGCAGCGGTTTCCCTTATGCCCCATTGAAATAAATGGTAACGAAAATTTCAAAGTGATCCAGAATCCAGGATTCCTTTCGGATCACCCCCAAAATTGAATCACTGGTAGTTTGTGCCATTCCCGACATACTCTCAAAATTTCAGAAAGATCCGTCCATAACTTTTGAGTTATCTTGCTGACACACAGACAGACAGACAGACAAACAAAGTCTGGCAAAAACATAACCTCCTTGCCGGAGGTAATATAACTTCACGACGCGCAATAATACTGGTAATGTATAAGAGCTGTCACAAGACGTCTTCTACTCAGAGAAACGGCCTTCGACATAATGCTTTATATTGCCCATATACCACTACATCGATCTGTTGTGGACTTGTTGGACGACAAGTCGTATAATTGGATAATGGATTTGTTGTAAGGGTTCGACTTCATGCGGAGTTATGTGGTATACAACGTGGCATGGCTTTATATTACAGCTGCTGGTTGTACAGAGAGTTGAACAATCTAATCTTATCAACTTTTTGACCCAGTCCATGTTTCTCATCGCAGACATTTGCTCCCAAATGTTTCATTTATTAACTCACATAAAGTCGAAGCACCAATCCGCCAATTTTATAAATATTAATGGAACACGAACAAAAATGTTTCAAACGCCAAAAATATGTAAAAAAATTCAATTTACATGTGGAAAATGTATAAATACATTAATAAAGTCGCAGAACTGTACACTTCGTGGTGGTAAAAGACTTATGATCTAGCCCAATCTAATAGGTGAATCTTTTTTTAAAAATTTGAACCCAATCCAATTCGATGCAATCCATGAATGGATCCAAATCTGGTTTTACAACAGATAACCAACAGATCGAGGCAACTGGAATGCGGACTCGTGGCCTATACACTATGAAATGACAGTACAACGTCAATATTGAATTTACTTCTTAGTTCGGTAGACCTAACTGTTCGTGCTGCATATGTCCTATGTCGTGTATTATATAAAAACAACATTAAAAAAGTATCAAACTTAGTGAAAATATTAAACATAAATTAGCTCAACAAAAAACTGAAGTACAAACTTATTACATAATTTTGTTAAATACGTTTTGGTAAATAAGTGGCCTTTTGTCCCGGTGGCCTTTTGTGCAGTGGCTTTTTGTCCGTACACCGCTTCGGGTCCCGCGACGTTTGGGGAGCCCCGCCTGTAGAATATAGAAAGTTAAAAATACGTTTTAAACGTAAGTAAGTAAGTAAGTAAGTGCATATTTAGAGTGCACAATGTCAGCCAGTGGCCGAATCTGAGGCACTTGGCTGAGCCGCTAGGAGGAGCAGTAGGCCTGCTAGAAGCAGTGAGTTTCAAGGAGGCGACGGAAAGTGTCTGCAGAGATAGAACTAAGGGTACTAGAGGGTAGTGAGTTCCAAACTGTGGGGGCTGCAATGCTAAAACCGCGGGAGGCAAAGGTTGTGCGGACACGTGGAACCGACATATAAACGTATAATCAACAATAACTGCCCTCATAGCTAGCAAAGAAATCTATCAGTCTGTCGTCAAAATATTAATTTATTTACAGTAGTGACACAACGGTAACTACAGTTAGTTACTTGAATTCATTCGATTGTCAAATAACCGCAGTTTGACGGAATTTTGGAACTTTTGCTTCACGGAGTTTAGTAAATGAACATAAATTTACGTATGTGCGTTAATTATTTTAACGCGCGTTTTACACGCGTTAGTTTTGTTAACGCGCGTTAATTTATTAACGCATTAATGCGTTAGTTAATGCGTTAATTTGACAGCTCTAATCGTAAACTCTCCAGCGACCAACAAACGCACTTTCGTGACATTTTAGGCCACGAAAACGATTCCGGTAGTAATGCCTTCTTATTGTTTTAGTGTATACGAAAAAGAAACGCTAAAATGTGGAAAACACTTTAAGGTAAACTGGTAATGACAGGCACAGTTGATTCGTTCGTTATTTGAACGAGCCAAAATAATACACTAGCAAAATGAGACGCGGGTAGCGAGGCAGTTTTTTGCTCCGCGGCTGAGTAGGCTGAGTATGGACAAGCAGGTAGGCGACCTAGCTCGCGACTGTTAGCGACAGCTGCACTCCTGTGGACAGACAGACCAAGTCGAATACGAGCACGCTGTCTGACATTAAAAGTCGCTTATAGCTTACAACGTCGCGAGCCAATGTACTCACCGCAAAAGACCTGTCAGTCTTCATAGCTTCTAACGCGCCTTCGTGTGCGTCTCAGACTATAGGCCTGGCCTACACACCACTTCGCCCGCCCGCTATAGCCTCTTCGGACGATGCATTGCTGTTTATACTGGTAGATACGCTTGTCATACAATATATACAACTGGATGTTTGAACTATTGGCGTCGAGCATCACACACTCGTTGAGTTGTTCGTATGTGCAACTGACTGTACAAGTGGAGTTTAGATGCGACAGTTAATCAGACACAGCTAGTGATGACGTCACCACTCTGTGGTGTCAGTCGACCACTACGTGACTACGTGACGTCATTGAAAGTCGTCATTCTCGCACCAGGAGTAGTTGGCCAGCGTCTTCGGTACCCAGGTCATTAGGATGCACGCGTATATGAAGTCGACGATCTGCATGACAACGAATACAACATTATAACGGTTAACATATTAAGTGTTGTCAGCGTTGTCTCACGTCTGCCCCCCCCTTTCAGCACCAGGAACACAAAAAGCAAGATGAGAAATCTTTTACCCAAGTTGCACCAACCTCCACTAACCACTGTGGAATTTAACTGTCCATACACACGAACAAGTAATTTGAGCAAAGCTCAAGTGACGCGCGATAGAGCGGTCCAGCCACCTGGGCAATCGTGTGAGAGTAGTGTCAATCTACTCCATCATCATCATCACGACGCGAAGCGTTCAGCCGTAGCATTCCGCCGTTGCGATTTGTCGCCAAAACGAGCGGTCTTCTGCCAGCTGCAGAGCGTCGGTCACTGATATTCCTGTGTCCCGGCAGATCTGATGGATCCAAGTG
>Ga0209367_1008813_pt1 | contig 13761 bp, 8 predicted proteins | sample WorMetLIZISLAND2_FD_187412 | JGI IMG/M metagenome (GOLD analysis project Ga0209367, IMG submission 187412) | Marine gutless worms symbiont microbial communities from Max Planck institute for Marine Microbiology, Germany - Olavius geniculatus... ... | reverse complement strand
GTGGCCCGCGGTGTCAAAAAGGTTGGACAGCACTGAGCTAGGGGGTCTGGGGGAGCACTGTAAGCTCCCCCAGCGGGGTCTGGGGCGGAGCCCCGGCCGAAAACGAATTTGGTGCACTCTAAAGCTGTGAGAAAGCCACTGTTGGCAATCACTTTAAATATTCTAAGGAGCATGTTTTATCAACGATCAACAATTAGCATTGCTAACATGACCAAATGTGCAAATGACAACATGCATGATGACGAGATATCATTAGACTGATGCTGGTCGGTGTGCCTGCATGGAAAAAGAGGGAAATTGCGGAGTATTGTCGAATTCAGCATTTCGGTCTTTCTCCAGGCAGACGGGCCGATCAACATGTATGGACAACGAAATCAAAACATTCGCGTGCAAAGTGCCTGTGTCTATTAAACTTTGCGTCACTCGAGTCGGCAAAAATCTGCAATCTGACAATTTGTTAAATTATACAACGTACAACTGTGTACAATGGTTGCAGTTTGTCAGCTGTAGGCCTATGTTTTTTGTTTGCTTTTATTGTGTTTTTTATGCTGCTTCATGTGTAGGCCTACTCAATAAATAATAATACTAATAATAGTAAACGAATGATTGAATGATCGTTTGCCTATTTTGTTAACCAACCACTTTCAGCATCAAAGTTCGTCAACTAAAGTGGCTGCTTTTACAGCCCAAGTACATTTACTTCAGCAGATTTATTAAAAGCATTCGTCAATTATTACGACGTGCAAAGATATCAACAACTTTCTCGTAGTTCAGACATATATCCTCAACAGGAAGAGGTTCTTAACATTGGTAACTTGAGAAGTTTAAAACGACCATTTCTGATAGTATGGAGACAGCGTCTGTGAGTCGCTCAAAGGGGGGCCGAAGCCGGCTCGGCCCCCCTTGGATCCGCTATTGCCTAGGTTACTATTAATCACTAATAGGAAATCGTACACTGGCTCTCGATTGGCGCTGAATTCAATGACACTGGATGACCTTGAACGCCAAAATAGGGGTTTTTATGGATTTTTTGGCGATTTCGGGCAGCGAGACAAGTCTATATCATTCACAAGGTGGAGCCACGAAACTATCATTATGTGCACATCAGCATGCCTGTAATAAAGTTGTTGTATTTTATCCCAAATTCCTGCAAATCTAACTCAAACAGCGACAGAAATTTTTGCTGTACGATTTCGTTGTATTGTGAGCGCAATAATTTATTACTTAGTACATTTCTGATGCACAGTATATGCTGAAACGTCTTGCATTACCTTACACCATTACACGATGTCAGAAGATCTTTGGTGACTGTGTAATGGTAAAGTTTGAATTATTAAATTGTGTTTTGTGCTGTTTTATATCTACAACCACGATGTCACCCTTACACTATAGCCTATATAAACTGAACAGTTTTTTTTACATAAATAGCTAATACGCGCTATGCTAGCTCTCACGTGTAAAAAAAACTAATAGACAAACGGACAAAAACCACGGACAAAACCCGTAAAGTGGCTTTTTTCGAGAATAATATGCAAAAACAACTGTAACTCTACGTGGAAATAAGTATCACAACATACTGACCTGCTGGTTTGCTATCAGTATGACGGATCAACATTTTTATCCGTTTTTTTTGGTCAAAATATTGACCTAAATGCAAAACTATACTTACTCACTGATGATTGAATGTGTATAAAACTTAAACAAAAGTAGAAATATGGGGCAAAACCCAATGTGTGGCTGACCAGCGCTGTAAGTCCGACTGGGGAAAATGTTTGGAGGATGAAATTCCAATCGCAGCAAAATCACGTGGCCCGAACTCCAATATGTAAGCATACACAGAATGTACATTGTCGACTTAGGGTGTGTCAACATCTGCCCTTATAACTTTTTGTTAGTGAACTAAAGTTCACAAAATAGTTTTGCCCAATGCGAGAGAGATGACAGTCGATCAAGTTTGTTTCCGCTTGTTGATATCTGGATCCATTTCATATTCATGGATAAAGTCTTAGTCGATTTTCGGTGGGTACACATAGGCCAACCTAACTTTGCTGTTAGTAAATAAAGTTCATCAAGTTTTTTTTTGCTCAACTCGGAAGGGATAGCTGTCAATAAAGTTTGTTTAAGGTTGTTGATATCTGGACCCGTTCCACAGATATTCGCAGTCAAAGTCGAAAGTTGTACGAAATCGCGTCAAATTTTGGACGTTTTTTGCTCTCCCAAATTTTAGGAGAGTTGAGACCCCAAAACTTGTATTCCAGTTTTTAACCCCTTTTCGTGGTATGTCACGTGGCAAAGATTCGTGGAACTATGCCTCCTTCCCCAAATTTATGGAAGCCCATACACTAAATTAAAAGCCAATTTTTGACCCACTTTGAAAAAAATTGTTGGGGGATCCCCACCCCGATTAGGGTATGCTCTAGCAAGCCTTTTTCATTTTCTAGCACGTGTAAAAATTTTGGGGGCACAGCACCCCCTAAAGGCCAAAATATGGTTTTCCAAAAAGCCAATTTGGTGAGTAAACATTAGCCGTGTGAACGCTGCGAAAAGTAACGCGGGAAAAAACGCTGTCAATGATTTAGTTTTCCTTTTTTTCAATATCCCTATCTGTTCCAGAAATATTCAAGCTTAAAATGGGAAGGGGTCCAAAATCGGATCAAATTTAGCATGTTTTGGCCCCATTTTTTTGGGGGGGGCAGGCCCCAAATTTTTGGATCAGCATTATAAAATTGAACATGCTTCCAATCATGTGGCAAAGTTTTGTGGCGATCGGCCAACGAACCTCTGAGATCTCGCACTGAAAAAAAAATACAGAACTGCAGTAAAACATAAGGCCTTCCGGACCATCATTCCGGGTGACCTAACAATGGTAAATAGTCTGAGAAAAAAACTGACTTGTTAGTTTTGCGTTGGTGTGAGAGTGCCACGTTCTTATCATTGAGTGACTCGAGCAGAGCACAGGCGAGCGACTGGAGATCAGCCATCATCTGAGGTGTCGGAGACATACAGTTACTGGACTCCAACAACTGGTGGACTGTAAATACAACAATTAATTGTTATTATTATTATTATAAGGTAAAAGTGAAGGGTTTATACTGCGCAAGGCCGGCAGCAACAGTGTGGAGCTTATCCTTTTGTGATATCCTTGAGCCAGGGAGTATAACCGGAGATTGCATACATCTCTGTTGGGTGGATTAGACCTCAACAGAGACTCCCTGTTACCTCTGCACATTGTGCTATCGACCAAGGTGGATGAAGGGCTGAGTCAACCCCGACGGGATTTGAACCTGGGACCTTTTAATCCAAGGTTCAGCACTCTACTGACTGAGCTATCCCGCCATACATCATTATTGTACAATTTTAAAATACAATATTATACAATGTGCCTACAATCAAGAGATTTCAGATCTGCCATGACCTGAGGAATGGGAAACATATAGTCACTAGACTCCAACAACCGACAAACTATAAATAGCATTACAGCAATGTACCACCCTATACAAGCTATACAAATTCAAAGTACACTGTGTTAAAAAAACACCCACTCATGTTTTTTTATATCTACATGGAAAATATCCAGATTTTTACTAAATTCTCAGGGAATGTTTAAGGGGAAACAAGCCAATCCACCTGTAAACAAATTAGATATTTTTTGTTACCGATGACGTCATGCTAACGTCATATTTCTGTGTTTGTATACTATCGGTTTTACCGATGAAGACAAAAGTGTGAAATGTTAAAACAGACCAACTGGTCATTGTGCTGACTGAACCCAAAAATATGCTAACTGCTTACAATTTTCCATTTTGAACTGTTTTCATGGTTTATCTTCTTGGCTGAGTACAAGATCCTTGGCAAGCATACACGCACTGCGTCACTGCATGGATGACCACTTGCCCGCTATCAGTCGAATGGCTTGATACTGCGTTTTTTATTTAAACATTTTATTCCATCAATATTCAATTGTCTGTGTTATGTCCAGAAACATCTTGCACAAACTTGCTGCTCCATAACCCTTGCTGACTCGCAAACATTTTATCAAAGGTAGGTTTTCAACAGTAAAACCCATAGTTTATGAACACGGAAATATGACGTCAGCATGACGTTATTGGTAGCAAAGAATATCTAACTTTTTGACTGGTGGAATACTTGTTTCTTCTGAAACATTTCCTGAAATGTTTGTGGATATCTGAACATTTTCCATAAAAATATAAAACAAAATGCGAGTGAGTGTTTTTTTTTCTGAACACTGTGTAGTACAACCTTCATTTGCTAAACTCCAAATGTTTCCGCAACTGCTTTTGTTTTGTTCTTCATTGTTCAAGAGCCAAATGTCAGTTTAACCATAACTTGCAATAGAAGTTTTCAACGGGGGTCCGTCCCAAACTGAAAATCTCTAATTTCTAGTATCATAAAATGTTATCTCGGGTCACACAAGTGTCCCAGTCAAACAACACTCATTCCATGCAACGGTTTTAGCGGTGTGCACAGACAGACAGACCACACCACACTAGGGTAACATCCAATACAATAGCCAGCAATGATCAGCAATGCTGCCTAAAAGTTTTACATTTAATGCATCAATGATACAAGACGGTAATAGCGGAAGGGCCAATGTAACAATACTGGGGTCCCATAGAATTTGCATGTTAATTTTTGACCACCATCATATCTGTGTTCTCACGATTCCTAGGAAGTGGAAAAATAATGTCGCCATTTTTTCTGTTCGACTTTAGTGACCTTGACCTCACGATGAAGTTGAATGGTTATCTATGGTATAAAAATCCCACATTACTGTAACCTTCTCCTACAATCTTGATATCTTAGCAACAGTGTGACATAGAGAAATAGTGTTGATGGACCGCCTATAGAAAACATTCAATTGTGACTCCATTGGTCACGTGACCAATGACGACACGTGACGTCATGGGTCATGTGACCATTAAGGTCAAGGCCGTGACCCATGAAAACTTTAAGATGCAATATCTCCGTACCGGTCAGCGATAGTGACATTGCGTCAATGGACCATCTATAGGAAACCACCGATTGCGAGTCCAACAATCACGTGACTAATGACGTCATATGACCGCACAAATCTGTATTTATCAGTCAGTTGCTAGCGCGTTATGCCGGTTGTATTTGTTTACCCTGCCACGATCCTGGTTCAAAGTGAGTCGAGAACTGCTACCATACTATAATCTGTTTAATGCCATCAGAATAAATAATAACGATACCTTGTTTATGCGAGACAACAACCCCACCGCTGCGATTCTGACCCAGCTTCAAAATTCCTTTACTCTTCTTCTTCTCTAGTACACTCTGCAAGAAAAAAATTAATTCAACCCCTATGACAATAAGTCGGCATTCCAATTGAAATAACGCTACTAAATTATTTTAAAAACTCAAGCAGAGATAAATTAAACGCATCTTGCAGCACAAATGGTTGGGCTTGATAAGTGGTATAGTGGTGATCATAAAGTCAGGGGCTCAACTCCCGACAATTACGATATCAGGTAACAACCCTGGGCAAGTTGTTCGCACACCACGGCCTGTCGGTGCGACGGCTCAGTTTGGCAGAAATCAAACAGATCATTCAGTACACACCGTGTCCGAAAAAAACATCCCAAACAATATCAGTTGTCACTTGAAGAAAAGATATACATTTTTAATAATTTTTGGTACGAATATTTCTGGCACAAGTGGCAATCAGGTGATCATTCAATATTCTACCTCACCAAATGCACTACCTGGGGAAAACAAAACCAACGAAATATGAGTTGAAATGAAGGAAAATACATCAACAAGCATCCCCAACATTTTCGACTGTGACCCGGAGAAGGATAGACAAATTTAATTAATTTTTGATGCAAACATTTTTGACACTACTTGCCATCAAACGATTGTTCTAGTTCCCACCTCACCAAATGTATGCTTTTGCACTACCCGGGATAACCTGAACAGGCAAAATAGGATAAAATGCAGTATTTTGTTGATTTTGTTTCCCCAGGGAGTGCAGAAGCAGATAATGGGTGCGGTGGACAATTGGACAATCATTTGATCGCAAGTTGTGTCAGAAATATTGCTGTCAAAAATTATTAAAATCTGACAACCCTTCTTTAAGTTACAATCGAAAATGTTGGGAATGTTTTTTTTCCGGATACAGCGTAATAACAACAATAACAGAACCCAAAATAAACTCAGAACGTTTACTGCACTAAAGGTCAATTGTTCGATGCACGGGTTGGGATTAACCACGAGGTTAACTCGGGAAATTATTCGGGTTAGCTCATGGCATGTTGTGCCACGTCAAATGCTCCACGCCAATGTGCATGAGGTTAACCCAAGAGTTAAAGTTAACCACAGGTTAGCAAACCCATGAGTTAACCAACAACTGACCCTAAGGGCCGATTGATTCATGTCCATGTTATCTTCTAAGTTGCCTAACCTAGATTAACTCGATTGTGAGGTTAATTCTGGAGTTAAATTCTGTCACGTTGTAAAAACTAACCAAAGTTTGCTAATCCACGAGTAAAACCTCGTCGAGATAACCATGTCATGAATCTAGCGTTTTGATCGGCAATGGTAGTCACATGACTGGTCGTTTATGAAGAACTGTAGGCCTATGAACCAAATGGTGTGTCTGTGGGTAGTAGAGGATATTAGAATGGCGATTAACACACAGTTTACATGATAGAATGCAATAAATGCAATATAACACATCGCAACAATTTTGAAACGTAGAACGTCAATACATAATCACGATTACGATTAGTACAATAATTTTCCCTATTGTCAGCTTTACAACAACGTATCACCCCTATGTAAAAGTTGACTGCTCCGCATGAGGCATGCCGCGAGGTCAAGGTCACTGTTGCAGACGACATTTTCATTCATGGCAACATAGCAAATTCTGTGCGCAGAAAAGTGCAGTCATATTATGATAATTTTGCTGATGATAATGATAGAATTCACTACGCGAAATGTTGTCACAGTTGTTCATCCTCTGGTTCATCGATATAGGACTGTGAAAGGTTTACAGATGTTGTTTACACGCGTCAGCTTCGATCTTGCACTAGTTGCATGTTAACCTCGAAAAATCAAGAGGTTAACCGTGCGAATTATGTTGGAGATAACCTAGCGAGTTAACCTGCTAGTGTCTCATGAATCAACACGATAGAGGTTAGGTTCTGGAATTACTGAGTTTAAAGTATGGGATATCTTTAACCTGGATGCGAATCAATCAATCGGCCCTAAGACAAGTACAGGAATCCAACAGTTAATAAATGGTTGCTGTGATGAAAAAAATTAATGAGCACCTTGTACTTAGCAATGGTAGAGAATGCATGGCTTCGCTCGTCTTCCACCTGTCGTATACGTTCCTGTAAGTATCTGCACGTCGCAAATGAGCATAAACTGTACTAGTAAACATTGATAATGATCAAAGGCTTCTCTGATCAAAGGCCACTATTGCCTCAAATCTAGAATCAAAATCAAGCTCAGCTTCCCCCTCCCTCTGTCCCCTTTCTCCCCACTTTCCTTTTCTATCCTTTATCCACTTTTCCTTCACTAGCTTCCTCTTCCCCTGTCCACTTCCTCTCCTTCACTTCTCATTCCATTCTTCCTTCCCCCTACTCCTCTCCCCTCCACCTTCTTGGGGGGCCCACACCCTTAGTCCAGTTAATGGGTCTGGGGGCGTACTTTAAGCTCCCTCTGCAGGTGCATTCTCATCTAAAAAACAGCGTTTCTTGGGTTAGCAATTTACATGCATATTTGTATACACCCTTTATAATACCTCCCCCTATTTTTACTGGGGGCAAGCTGCACCCAGTATAAAATAAAGACCACCAGGTATAGGAATAGAAGCCCCTGACAATGATGACGATGCTACAACTTCCAAAGTCCACTTCTCCGTCAATGATCGGTTGGTCGGTCAGAAAGTCAACCGACCAGAGTTGCCTAAAAAAGCTTCTTCAAAGTTAACAGTACAATAGGTAGGTTTTTATGATGATGTCTGGTGATACGATTGTCTAAAAATTGAGACTCTGGCAGAACGTCGAAAGTAACTAAGTAAGTAAGTGAGATATTATTCACAGCACAATTAAAAAAAGCCCAGCTGTCACTAGTGAAGGCTGTAGTAAATGCAGGTCATAACTTTTGTTGCAAACTGCTGCCAAACTGCTGCAGTAGTGACCTGATTAAAATACCGCAGGATAAAAGTTGGGCAACCCTATTTGCTTCCTTAGACAGTTTTCACATAAGACATACCGTTTAGCCACAATACACAAAATTATGTTACAGACAGACGACAGACAGACAGACGACCAGTAGACAACATCATGTGCCACAGGTGCAACCATTAGCACGGTCGCCCAAAAACCAATGTCTCAATGCGCTGTGCTACAGTATACTTGAACAAATACATCATAAGCTTGCATTTGAATCCATTGCCGAATAACAAAATGCGGGGTAATTCCTTCCAGAGAAAAATATGCAAAAGAAACCAAAATCCCAAGTATGTTTGTGTGCATAGTAAATGGAAACAAAATGAAAAACATAACATAAACCAATGTGAGAAAGAGACGAAAATGAATAAGACGGCAATAAAGGCGAACCTATTTTCCATGATGAGGGCATCTACATCGAGTACTCGTCTTTCATCACCCTTCAATATGTAATGAAGCTCTTTGTTGAGCCGATCGTACTTGACCCGATACACATCCCGCTCTGAGACGAGCTCTTGCTTCTCATCCATTACTTGTTGCAGGTCCCTCTCCAACACCTCGTGCTGTAATGTAGTACAGGTAACACAATACAAGTAATACAGGTAACAAAGTACAGGTGTAATACAGTTCAGGTAGATTAACAGCTGATAAACATCACGCGCCAAGACAAGCTCCTGCTTTTCATCCATTAAGGTCTCTCTCTGGCACCTCAGGTGATGCAAGAAAAGTACAGGTAAAATAGCAGGTGAAATACAGGTAGATTAGCTGATGTACGAGCTCCTGTTTCTCATCCATTACCTGCTGCAAGTCCCTCTCCAACACCTCATGCTGTAGCACAATAAAAATAATACAACAGAAAAAATACAATACAGGTAACACATTACAGGTAAGACATAACACAGGTAACAGACTATGACTGACTTGTAATGCCTTTCCGATGACATTAGGTTAAACTGCCGATAGTCAACAGTGCTCTCTTACAGCTCTGAGACCGATGCGAGGGTTGTGTTGCTACTGATCGTATGCTCAAATGCGATACTCACACGTAGTTTTATTACTTTCCAAGCTCGCCATTATTATCAACTAAACACCTATCTGACTCTAGATACGGAAAAATCATCCAAAACTTCCTTTATTCTACAGCTCGACATTAACAACTCATTATCATAACTAACTGCCCAGGTAGGGTCACGTGACCGACAACCGGCCAATGACCACAGCGCATTACTGCCACGTAGCTAAGGCTGAGTCTGTTAAGCCCCATTTCCACTAGCTAATAAGATTAATACAATACTGAATGGAAGAAACTTCCCATCAGTTGCTCATCTCTGTTTCCAACGTCCCAAGCCAGCAGTGAGTGCAAACACAACTCAGGCATACTGGCTGAGGGCCAGACCTCCCATATGCTGCCATAACCTATCTGGTGGTTAGGCAGGTGTAGCGGAAAATTTGTCACACCGGAAAATAATTCCCACATGCAGCAGCATGGGTTAGGGTTAAGATCAGTGTAAGGGTTAATGCTATGGTTGGGGTTAGGGGTAGGGTTAAGATTAGGGCTAAGGTTAGAGTTAGGGTTAGTTACATCATGAGAATATACAGGTGGGAAAAATTTTCCAGGTGCAACAAATTTTCCACAACGCCAGTACCAAATTATACTGCTTGGTGACAGAGGCATACAGTGTAAAATAACTTGCCCAGAGTCATGACCAGGCAGTGCTCCAGCCAGGAGTCAACCCAGCAACCCCACAATCACTAGTTTGACATGCCATACTGCCAAGCCTTCGTAGTGATGTCACCATAATCAAAATTCAACAATTAACACATCGCAGAAGCAGCACATGTCATCTTCATAAATATGCATATAGGCCAAACTGCAAGACAAAAATCAGAAGAAATTGCTTTTCCGTCAGAGTTGTCAAACCACGGAATTCGCTACCTGAATTTGTTGTTTTAGTTACTAATATCCAGACATTTAAATCAAAACTGAACAAAAAGTGGTCAAATCAGCTTGTTCGTTTTTGCTACAAGGAAGAGCTCCAACTCTGATCGTTACGATTTGGACTCAGATGACTTAAATTTATCCTGCATTCAGAATTTACCAATAATGATAAAATGATAAAGTTGATGACAAACAGTTCTTCTTAACAAGATTTTATCCCCATGATAATTCCCTGGTATTTCCTTGACTTTCAAAAGCACCTGGCTGCGAACAGTCTCCAGCTGGTGTACCAGATCTTCTCTCTCGTAGGCCGGGAAATGTCGAACGTCAATAGCTTCGTCCGCTGAGCCGACCCGATGTCTTGCAATCTGCTCCCGTAACAGCTAAACACAACATACAGTCACAGATTTTATAAAAATCTTCCACCAGGACAATGCAAAAGTTAAACTACATCGAATAGAAATTCAGTCAGATTACACAATACACTTGAGCAGACAGACAAAACTCAACGCAGAGTTCAGCTCTGTGCGGCTCAAATTCCATTGCTGACTTTCACCAAACTTCGCAAACACAAAACACGAAATTCACAAAATGAAACATGAAATGAAGACGTCACATGGAAGATTTAGGCTTTCGAACCGTAGACAGTTGCGACAAAGTCTCTAACTAGTCCACGACAAAGTCCATGACTTGTCCGTTCGTGTCACTCTAATGGAATTCAGTCCACGACGATATATGGGGAAAGTTGGCGACAAAGTCCGCGTGATGGAATTTTGCCTTGTGACTATGCTCTCACACGCCAAAATGCCACTTTTATCATATTCTGTCATGCTCCTGTCATGTGACATGTCAAAACTCTAACTGTTTGATTTCAAAGCATGATCAGTTCACCACTGTCCCAGTAAATGCAAGTTTGGTGAAAATCTGCCAATACAAACCAAAAATATCACCAAAAATAACATTTATGCATACATAAAAATAAAAAGCACAGTGCCTAACAATCTAACTAAAGCAGAAGCACAACAAATACGATGTGCACCTACTTCACTGTGTAACATCAACAGGAAAAAATTGCACAGCTTATCTTGCTCAAAACAAGTAAAAAATGGACAGGAAACAGAACTGCAAGTTAAAAGCCGCTGCTAAAAATACCTACCCGGTACAAAAAATCTGACAACATTGCAACTAAGACAGCAAAATTTAAAAAGAAAACTCGATCGTTATCAAACAATTTTATGAAAGCAAACCTTGATATCTCCATACCATCAGTTTTTAAACAAAGGCATAATATCAAAGAAAACTAGAAATTTGGGGCAAAGCCCAACATGAGTCCGCCCGGCGCCCTAAGTCCGATTGGGGGATATTAGGGGAAGAGGGGTAAAGAGGGGGAGGAGAATTTCCCCGGCATCAAAGTCATGTGGCCCGAACTCATATGCATTGGCATACGCCGAACGCGCATTGTTGATTTAGTGTAGGTCAACATTAGCGCTTATAACTTGGTTCGTAGTGGACGGAATTTCACAAAACTTTTTTTGTTCAACGCCGAAAGGATCGCTCTCGTCAACGCCGTTTAGATTTTGTCGCTATCTTTATCGGTTCCAGAGTTATTTGCACTCATACTTGAAAGTTGTCGTAAATCGCGCCAATTTTTGCACGTTTTTTGCCCTCCCAAATTTTAAACGGGTGGTGTCCCCCAAAAGTTGCACCCGCGTTATCACCCCCATCTAGCAGCACGTCACGTGGCAAAGTCTCATGAAGCTACTCCCTTTGGCTCCAAAGATCCTTCGTCTAATACGCTACATTTTAAGCCAATTTTTAACTTCCCTTTGAAAAATGTTGTAAGGGGGCCGCCATCCCCGGTAGGGGATGCGCTAGTAAGACTTGGTCATTCTCTAGCGCGTGTAAAAATTTGGGAGCGCAGCACCCCCTACGGGCCGAAATATGGCCTTCCGAAAAATTTGACTTTGGTGGGTAAACATTAGCCGCGTAATCTCTGATGTTAGTGGACTGAAGTTCACACAATTTTTTTATTCAATGCGGAATTAACTGTGTTTGATAACGCCGTTTACCGCTTGTCGATATCCCTATGCAGTTCAGAGATATTTGCGCTCAAAGTCGAAAGTTGTCGTTAAACATACTAAATTTTGCGCATTTTTTTCACTCCCAAATTTTAAGGGGCAGTGCACCCTAAAAGTTGTACCTGCATTATCACCCCCATCTAGCAGCACGTCACGTGGCAAAGTCTCATGAAGCTACGCCCTATGGCTCCAAAGATCCTTCGTCTAATACGCTACATTTTAAGGCAATTTTTGACTCCCCTTTGAAAAAAGTTAAGGGGGGCCGCCGTCCCCGTTGGGGGTGCGCTAGTAAGACTTGGTCCATCTCTAGCGCGTGTAAAAATTTGGAGGTGCAGCACCCCCTAGGGGCCGAAATATGTTCTTCCAAAAAATGCACTTTGGGTGGGTACGAGTTCACATCGAGATCTCCAAGGTTATTGGACCAAAGTTCACCGGACTTGTTTTGCCTAATGCAGGAGGAATCGTGGTAGATCAAGTAAAAATCCGATTTTGAATATCTTCATCCGTTTCGGAGATATTCGCCGCCGAACTTCCAAGTCGTCCGAAATCGGGCCAAATTTTGCATGTTTTTGGCCCCTGAAATTTTTTTGGGGTGTGCCCGCCAAAATTTTGGACCGGCATTATAAAATTCGGCCTAGTACTGACCATCGTGCAAAATTTCACGCCGGTCGGCCCACGCCTCTCGGAGATCTCGCGTTGACAAAAACAATTTTAAAAAAACATCTGGGCTAAAACATAAGTCCTTCCGAAAACTATCATTTTTGGGCGGACTAATGAGAGATATGTATGTCAGCTTGCAGAACATTAACATGAAAGCATAAATGAAGACAAGCAAAACCTTGATATCTCCGTTGGAGTCTTTCAGCTTCTGTTTGAGATCATCGACTTCAAATTGCAGTGACTTGTTTACTTCGCGCATTTCACAGAGCAATTGGGCAAGACTCTGACCAAGCCACAATCCACACAATCTCTGCAATAATAATCTTTGCAAGAAGGGCCAAGAAAGCAAACAAGAAGCTCAGCTGTCGCTAAGACAGCCAACCGTACTTGCTGTCAGTGACATTGAAGGTCATGAAAGGTCAATGATTTCCATCCCATCTCACCGTTTCCGAGCAGTGGTGGTTTAAAGCCCGGGCTGGGGGGAGCACCGGCCCCCAGTTTTGCTCCAGCCCCCCCCAGTTTTGTGGCCACATATGACTTTTTGCAAAAATAACACAAATATCTGATTTCTTTCCGTTACCAAATTTTAGAACAGTGGGCAAATCTGCAGCTCTTCCATTAAATGCCCAAAACCAAGTGTTTCAGCTTCAGGGGGATTTTGCCCCCTGACTCCCCACCAGGGGCTCTGCCCCTGGACCCTGCTGGGGGCTCCGACCCCAAACCCGTTATAGGCTCACGCTACCGCGTTCGCCATGGGGCCATGCCCCCGGATACTGAAAGCTAGAACCGCCACTGTTTCCGAAATATGGCCAGTGTTCCATTAAAAAATGCACTTTTTTCCTACCCTACCCCCATCCATTCAACC
>Ga0209367_1008812_pt1 | contig 13763 bp, 6 predicted proteins | sample WorMetLIZISLAND2_FD_187412 | JGI IMG/M metagenome (GOLD analysis project Ga0209367, IMG submission 187412) | Marine gutless worms symbiont microbial communities from Max Planck institute for Marine Microbiology, Germany - Olavius geniculatus... ... | reverse complement strand
TAAAAAGACGTTATTTTGCTGGTATATTGTGAAAACGGTTGCAGATAAGTACAAACATGCTGCTTATCATAACAAGCACTGATAGCAGGCTTTTTAGATTTATTGACATCGATGACCTTAAACGACCTTGAACCCCCCCCCCCTTCAAAGTGTGTTTTTAGTCAATTTTTTCGCAATTTTTGAACGCAGCGCATATTTCAACACTGAATTGCGACAAAACGGCTGGAGATAGACCAAGACAACCCGCATATGAAATTTTTTAGCATTAAACGTAAATTTTAGCAGTTCAAGACCCGACCCCTTAAGTTCAAGGAAGCCGGCGCAGGCGGGAGTCAAAGACAGCTACCCCCCTAAAAGTGGTTATTTTACCGCAGTTATCTCGTGTAGCGTGAAAACGGTTGCAGATAGGCACAGACATCATAACAAGCAATAGTGGCAAGCTTTTCTTGTTGTCAACATCGATGACCTTGAATGACCTTGAACTCCCAAAATAGAGGTTTTTGATGAATTGTTTGCGATTTCCGGCTGCAACACACAAAGTGAATTGCGCCGAAATGGCTGGAGATGAATCTGGACAACCTGCGTATGACATTTTCAGCATAGAACGTACATTTTTAAGAATCTAAGTTTCGATCTTTTAAATTCAAAGAGTCTTCCGTACAAAGACCTCAAATTTAAGTACTCTTTCAAGATGCATTAATATGTTATTGATGTAGGCCTACACTGATTGCCAAAGTGGCAGGACCGCTGTTATTGTGCGTCACGTGAGCTTTGCTCAAATTAATCGTTTATAAATTAGCATAATTTTTCTTCGGACAAAAACTGGTAGAGTTTGTTCTAATGATTAAAGATTAACGCGGCAATGAAAGAGATTTACAGAAAGACGTACTGCTAGTTATTTTGCTATTTACTTGCATACTTTCTACAGAGAGATGAACGCGGAGAACGTGGAACCGTGGTCTAAATCGTCATTGCAGCCTGTGTCTGCGGAGATGACGTACCAGACAAGTCCTCTTCGTAGCGTCGACGATCAACAACCACATCACTACACAACGTCACCGTACAGCAACAGCAGCAGCTGTAACAACCAATCCGCTGTGTCAGGTGATGGTGTACGCGCTGTGAGAGACCGTTCTCTCGTGACACACGGCACACAAGCACTTAGCAGCAGCAGCAGCAGCAGGTTGAAAGGCTGTAGAGTCTGCGCCGGATGTCATCTACCAATACGCGAACGTCACTACCTGTCGGCGGTGGATGCTGACTGGCACACGACCTGCCTCGTCTGTAGCGTATGTCGGATGTCACTCGATGCTGAGCCGACGTGCTATGTACGAGAGTCGCGCATCTACTGCAAACAAGACTACTTCAGGCGGCGTATTATAGCTGTTATTATGTCCCGCTGTAATTAAAGATGCGATCATTAGAAATAAAAGTTAGAAAAATCTTGATTGCTGATTGCCGTACGTTGCTTCCGATTTCAACAAAAAACCCAGCTGTCGCTAGAGAAGACGCGCTACAGCCTATACAGTTCTTCTTGCAGCGTTAACTTTCAAGGTTATAAGGTTAATGATTTTCATTTTATCTGAAAAAGTTTATGCAATTTTCTATTATTGATCAATAGCAACAGGTCTTATCTTTCACCTTTTTTGAGATATAGCTGGTTTTCGCTAAAACGCACATTTTCTACCTTTTTTTTATTTTACCCCAAATTTGAAAATGTTTCCTTTGCACTGCAATCCTCAAATTTTGTATGCAAACAGTTTTGACAAAGTGTTAATTATTAGTGCAATAAGTATTTTTTACGACCCAACGCTTAGCCACAATACATTTGTTACAAATAGACGACAGACGGGAACCGTCCCATAGACGCCTACAACATAGCAGTAGCTCGTCAAAAACAGAAGGTTGCAGAAATCTGACATTTGTCTCGCGTGTCGTTGCGAGTTTAAAGCGAGAAAGCACGAAACTATGCAAAAATATTTGCGTATAATTTTTGGCTGCATCACGAAATACACGCAATAAACGGTGACGACGTTAAGTCTATGTGTGTGGACACGCGAGCCTGTTAAACCATAAATGTAAAACGATGTCAATAGCACATTAAGCTGAACGTGAAAAATGCCATGGTGTCCTGTATCTGACGACGCCAACGCACGTATTAACTGTAACAACTTCAGCAAAGTGTGAGTCAGTGAAAATCGTGAAATTCGGTCAATATTCTAGAAAATTATGACTCTTAGTAACACAAACTCGGTGCTGTTTTACGTTTATTAACGGACGGTGTAGACTGTAGATTTATCGTCATGTCTGTTTATCTGGTTACAGGCGCTACTTAGAGACTTCGTGTTCCAAATGCAAACTGACGGTTTCGGCGTCCGAGTTGGTGATGCGAGTCAAAGAACTCGTATTTCACATGGACTGCTTTACATTTGTTACAGACAGACGACAAACGGAAACCGTCCCATAGACGCCTACAACATAGCGGTAGCTCGTCAAAAACAGAAGGTCGCAGAAATTTCAAATTTGTCTCACGTGGCGTTGCGAGTTTGAGGCGAGAAAGCACGAAACTATGCAAAAATATTTCACATGGACTGCTTCACGTGCCACGCATGCAACGAGCGATTCGTGCGCGGTCAAGAGCTGGCCGTCGTCGACGACACCATCTACTGTACAACACACTATCGCGAGTTGCTAGCAGCAGCAGCAGCAGCAACAGCAGTAGTTGGTGACGTCACAGCATCTGAGCGCGATTACTACAACTCCGCGCAGTCGCGCCGCAACAGAAAGCGAACCTCAGGCAAACCACCAACAACCGACAGCCAAACTCTTGGTACCTGTACCAATGTTGCACGCGATCGACGTCTAACCATAACCCTAACAACAGCCATAACTTCAACAGATCCGTTGATTGGGCAGCGCTATCAGTTGGTCGTTGCGCATCCGGCGACCGCAGGCAACACCTATACAGTTGTTCAGTTGATCAAATCAATCAGTCAAATGTAATTCTTCGGAGTGTATAGGCAAATAGCAAATTCTCGTGAACTAGTGGCCAGGTACACTACGCAGAGCGTCATTACATTATTATACGCAAAGCGTCTGTACGTGTAAGAACGTCTATAATGTTTGCAAAGTGTTTTAAGCGTATTTTACTCATTAAATTCTTGCGGTCGTCGGGCCTCGTTTGTTTGCCAGATTGGAATTTGCTGCAAAGATACGACGTATATTTACTGTACGTGACCCTACCTACACTAACGCCATCACTGGATGTTTACTCAAATTATTCGGATGAGTAGTTATGTACTCCGAGCATTCGAGACTTTCATCGGCAACAAAATGTTTTTCAAATTACTAACTTAGTTACTAACTTACTTACTTTACTTACTTACTTACCTACTTTCTTACTTTTCTTACTTACTTATTTACATACGTACCAAATTATTGATTAATTATTTCTTACTTAGTGCATTAAAAGCTTTTCGAGTTGATGCGCTAAATTAAAATATTACTTTTTTATTTACTTATTAATTGTCTGTTGAATGAACACAGTTACGTCATCATCCCAGTGCTCTGGTGCCGTCAGCAATGACCTAGAGCTGATGTTGCGTCGACCGGTCAGACAGAAGCGTCTTCGCACGTCGTTTAAACACCACGAACTGCGCGTCATGAAGTCATACTTCGCTCTCAACCACAACCCGGACGCCAAAGATCTCAAACAGCTGTCTATTAAGACCGGACTCAGCAAGAGAGTTCTACAGGTGTCCGATGTTTTCACGTGTCAATTAATGATTCGAGAAATACTTAGGCAAACGAAAAAATTCACGTTGCCCGATTCCTTTGGGGACCCGGCGAAAATCACTTTCGAACTAACTTTAGCTAATATTATTTTTGCACGTATAATGTTGGATTATCTTTCCACCAACTGTTCAGTATCGTCTAAACTGTGCCAAATAGACCTACAAATCAATGCAAATGTGAAGTGAAGTGAACATAAACGGACATTGTCATTAGGCGGCCTGGATAGTTTGAATTACGTAGAAGCGTACATCATTGTAGTGGTGACAAATTCTTCCAAACGCGCATATTGCATATGACGCCGCATATTTCTTTGCTTTTTATCCGTTTCAGGTTTGGTTCCAGAACGCTCGCGCGAAGTTTCGGCGCAGCGGCGTCAAAAGCAGCTGCAGCGATCAGCAGCAACATTCTTCCGCGTCATCGATGCCTTCTCAGCTTTTGTCCTTCTCCCGTCATGATTCGGGAACAGCATCCGGAGCATCTGACATGCAGCCGGGTGCCGATGACGTCAGCAACCGATCACCTACATCCATGTTCGATCTGCGTCACGGAACTGATGATAACAACATCGTCAGCGTCAGCAGCGGAGGCGGCGGTGCAGGAGTTATTAATGCTGGCTACGAGGGTCGTCTGTCCTCGCCGTCAACGCAGTACTGCAGCGTCACTGCACTGGCAGACATTCTCTGCTGCCCATCGTTTAGTCCTTGACGATGCGAATTGCGTGAAAAAGTGATTCGATTTAATCGATCCACCGTAGCAATCACAAGCTGAACGGTAGTTCAAGTCCTGTGTTAACGGCGACTTCTCTTTCCTCTGGGAAAGCCAAAAATTCGATCTCCCACAGAATCAAAACCCATGACCCGATGAAGATAAAATTGGCTCGATTGATTACGTCAACTAGATGACCCGTAGTGCAAAATTTTTGTAAATCTGCCTGAGGATCTCTCGGCAAATAGGTAAAATATACGCAAAAATTTTTATACTTACATATCCAGCAAGGGTGTGTCTTCTGGGGTTAGAAAATTGAAAGTTAATATTTAATTTATTTACTATAAAAATCCAAATTAAATATTATGGCTTTTATGAAGAAAATTAAACAATTCTTTAAACGGTCATAACCCCGGTTATGTATAAGATAGAGTCGTAATTTTTGGTTCTAGATATGGTTTTCGGAAGCGGCCAATCTAAGGGTGTCATGTACATTTACCCCAGACCCTCCTTGGTTGCCATGGCAACGAAATTTGGGCCGAAATGGGCTATAACTGAGCTTCTGTAAGAGATATCTGCAAGATCTTTGCGTCTATAGGAGGGTTTTAGGGGTTGGACCATTAAATGCTGCCAATGAAATTTTACCCCGACTGACCCTCGTTGCCATGGCAACGAAACTCGGGACAAAATGGGCAATAACTCGGCTGCTGTAAGAGATATCGGCGAGTTTTTTTACATGTCGTATGAATGTATCATTATATTGCGCCAGTAAGCCCACGTAATGGGCCCCAGTTTCGCTTTCAGTTTTCTGCAAGGCGGTCTGTGCGAGTGTGCGGCGCAGACAGTGACTGTAAGCTCAATAGGCCTATCGTTACGTAGGCTACTGTATCGTGTAGACTTACTGGTCTGGGGCTGATCTATTTATTGATTTCATAAGCAGCAGCTAAGCTTGTGAGCTTCCGTGCAAGTCGCCTGTAAGGCGGTTCACGATACAGGTGTAAGCTACAAAGCACCAATCATCCAGGTAATGTGTATACTGCTTACTGCTTGCCTGTTGATTTTGCGTACGTAATTTTACATTTTCAACACTGCAGTTTCGGAGTGAACACGAATTTTTAACACATCGCGGCCTACACTGTTTCCAAGAATCTTTTTCAAAAATCTATAGGCCTACTGCAGATCACACTGTATAGCGTAGTAGAACGATAGAATAAAACGTCATGTGTCAGACTAATTTGATTCTCACCCCGGATCGTTTGCAAGCAACCTTGAGCAAATTGTTAACCTGCGTGTTCAGATCAACTCAGTCTCCTATTCTCAGCGGGATAGAAAATGAGTAGTAGTTTAGGGACTACGGTATGGAGGCTTAATGTGGCTGATTGGAGCAGTGGTGTGTCTGCTGACTGCAAACCGTGGGTCAAATAGTTCGCTGACGACGCATAGTGCGCTGCGGTATCATTAGCCTATGCCAATCAGCCGCCACGCCCGAAATTGTAAAGCGCTTCTCGTCGCGATTCTGATACGTGTAAAAAGCACTAAAGACTAAATTATTTTTTATTAGCAGTGTTTTATATTGATGACACTATTATGAAGTGCAATAGTCAAAATAGTTCTCTGAACGGCTATTAACAGGCCACGGAGCACTAGTTTCTCTAACTCTCAATCCTCCTTGTTTACAGTAGGCCTATCGGCTTTTAATGTAAAAACACCACATTTACGTATATAGGCTTATTTAAACTCAGCGCAATTTTGGTACTTAGCCTGCTACTCGAAGCGGCTGAAAACTTTGAAAGTCTTGACAAATTTCGTTTTTTTCGATTTTTTCTTTTATTGGGCTTTCTTAGACAGCATGTTTTGTTTTGGTTTTTGCCCTCAAGAGTTGTTACGTTCTTTTTGAAAACGTGAATGCACACGGGCGGTCGGCGTGGTGTAGTGGTAACGCGTCTGATTCAATCAGCGAAGTTACTGTACGCCGGGCCCGGTTAATACTGCGATAGGTAACTGCCTGTGGGCAGGTAAACCATCTCGGGATGTAACCAACCGCCTAGGTCAACTCAGCCTTCCATCCCTCCGGGGTAGGTAAATCGAGTACCGGCCTATTTGGCTGGGGTTAAAGCGGGGCGCGTTCACCTCTGTCGGGTGGCAGGTAACACTGTGTGATCCCCTATGACAAGTGACGCTCCGTAGCTCTGAGATGGGATCATTAAGAGCTATATGCATCTTTAACCTTTAACCTTTAACGGTAGAATTAGCCAGGCTTCTGGTATCAGCTGTATTGCTCTGTGCAGATCGACAAATCAGGCTGCCGATGGCAGAGAGGGACGTCGACAGTGACATTGACAACACGTCACTGCGAAAGATGACAGACTGTCGTGATGACGGAACGAACGAGGATAGGACGAAAGACGAGAACTGTTCAACACAGCAAATAGAAGACCAGGACCGGACCAGCGAACTTGAGAATGATAACTGTCGCATCAGTTCTGCATTAGCTGAGACAAGTCTTAAAACAAGCCGCAACGAAACTGTTAAAATCCAAGAAGATAATAGAAACAAAGATGAAGTAGCGGAAACTAATGATGCAGATAAGGATGAATCAGTGCTTGATACTAATGCTGCAGAGGCTGCTGCGAAGTATAAACGAGAAGATGCAATAGCCGCGGGAATTGACAACGTGAAAGAGAGCGGTAAGTTTCAAAATGCCGTCGAGAGTGCCGCAAACGTCGCTTTAGAGACAGATGATATTGCTAGGAATGAAACATCTGAAGCACAAACGCCGAAGAGTATCGAACACGTTGAAGATTGTACAAAGTCACAGAAACGTGAAGCAGATGCAGCAACAGCTGTAGACGGTTATCCGGTTATTGACGTCACAGATGAGAAAGAACGTAAAATATGCCACGATAATTCCGCAGAAATCGTCCGTGAGACGAAAACAGAGGACAAAAATAATGATGCTAGTACGAACAGGTACGAACTGCAGACTTCGCAGATAACAGCACAGCTAAGAGATGACGAAGATAAAACGCCGTCAGATGAATGCGAACAAGAGGCAAACACTGTAGAAAAGACTGAAGATAATTCGATTGTAGCGAACAATAGCGGTGAACATGACAATTCAGCAGATGTTTCAGAAGAGGCTAAAGAAAGCTATGTAACTGCATTGGCGGACGAATATAATGAATATGACAGCACGGCGGACCGGCACCAGGAAGGTTGTCAGCAACAAGCCGAACAAAATGCGACGTATATCAACGAAGATGACAAAGAAAGTGTCATAAGCGATGAAGTGTTGGGAAAACACAGAGATGGTGGTGCTCCGCTGAGTTTTGAGGATGTAAATCAGGCTACGCACGTCGTCGGCGGAACGAAAGTCGTAGACGAAAATGATGATGCCATGAACACTTGTAAAGTGCAGATTGAATTACAACACAGTGACATAAAAGAGGAAAACATCGATTTAAGATCGTCTGAAAAAAGCGAGAAAAAAGAGGAAGCACGGCCAATAGAACAAGTGCAAGAAAACTCGGGAACTGCGTCAGAGTCAGATCAAAGAGGCGGAGACGTAGAGAAGCGTGAAGAAAATCGGGAAGAATGGATCAGTAAAGTCGCGTTGGGATACAACACAGATATAAAAGAATCAGTTAATGGACATACCCTAATAGAGGCGAACTTTGGTGCAACATTGAACAGCGCGGACGAACGGACAACAAATGAATTCGCGGAAAAATCGTTCAGCAAAGAAACCCTCGGCCATGAAGTCGGTCGCATGCCGTCAAACAGCCGTGTTAAGGACGTAGATATCACCAGCAGTAAGATTGCGCAGAATGACACAAAAACACACAGCGTCAGAAGTGTTGATAAAAATAACGAAGTCGTCATAGTAGTTGATGTTAGGGCAATGGTAGAGAGTGCTAGAGGCGAAGGCGACAACGGTGCAGACTGGGATTATAACCAGTGCGCCGATCAAATACCTACCACACCAGGGAGTGGCACGGACAACTCTTTTGAAAGCGAAATCGCGGCGCCCGCTGCAAGTCGGTGTGAAAAAACTGTAAGCACGAGCGAGACAAGCGACGGACTTCAAATCAAGCCTAATGAAAGTTCTGCAGATACAGTCACAGACATGAGCGACGACGATAAAAACAAAGCGGTGACCGAATTGTCTCACGCGTGTACAACTGCCGAGTCTGACAGCACGACGGGCGTGGAGGTTTCTATGAACTACACAGACCGCAGTCAATCTGCTGCTGAAATCAGTTTTCAAGATGACAAAAAACGAGTTGTACTCTCAACATCGACCGACCAGAAGTACGAAAGCACATCAACTGCACTGCAGTCCTCAATTCACTCTGGTACTCTGTTGTTTCTCAGTGTGTTAAATTTTAAATGTTTAGTAAACTCAGCTGGACTTTACATTTTTAGTAACTATTTAAGTTACAATTAACCGAAGAAATACTGTGTCAAAAGAAAAAAGTTATGACTTTCTTTATTTGTTTGACTATCTGTAGCGATTAGCGATTACTCAAAAAGTTGGAATGGATGTTACAAAATTTTGACGGCGATCATCATTCGAACCGGGAGCAGTCGTGGAGGAGGTCTGTGCCGTCCGAGGGCACATAGTTAGTTTACTATTATTGTTTTTTTTGTTTAAAAGTTGCGTTTTTTATTTTTTATTATTATTTTACTACTAAACTACTACTGTTACTACGTTTACTACACAGAATACGATTTTGCATGGTTTAGCCTATGTACAGACGGACGGACAGACAGATTACGTTACGATAACAGTCGTCGCAAAAGTCGGCATCAGCAATGATGATAATTGCATAATGTCAACATAATGTTGTTTCTGCCGATTTCTGTAGATCGCAGCTGCTACGAAGAACTGGTGCAGTTCGCAACCTGTCCTTCGTGCGCAGCAGTCACAACCGGCATGAAAATGCTGCCGTGCATGGACTACTGTTGTCTTTTGTGTCTTCAACGTCAGCAGTCGTGCAGTGCTGAATTAAACTGTCCGTCATGTACTGAAGCGTTTCCCGTTCCCGAACAGGGATTGGAATATTTACCTTCAAACACGTACGTCAAACCAGTTGTGCCAGCAGGTAGTTCTATGCAGCCTGCAGCGACGTTCGGTGATAGGTATCAAGCATCACGCTGCAGCGGCTGCAGTACAAAGAGGAGACCGACGACGTTAGAATACTGCAAGGAATGTGATCAGTGTTTGTGTGAGCGGTGCGCCGGAGTTCATCGAAATTTGCGTTCAACGCGAGATCACCACGTGGTTGACCAGCGTCAGCGCGTGCTGGTGAACTGTTACAGTGCCATGCTGTGTTCGCTGCACCCGACCAAAAGCCTGCAGATCTTCTGCACCGACTGCGAGAGCCTCTGCTGTGTGGCCTGTCTGCGGGAGGTTCATCGAGACCACACCTGGTGTGACGTGGACCAAGCGTCCATGAGCTTTCGTCAGCAGTTGAGCGACGATGTGGAAACAGTGAGAAAAGAAGCGGACCGTTGTGAAGAAAAGATTCGGAGGCTGGCAGATGCCGAGAAGATGCTGGCCGAACGCGTCGAAGCAGCAAAAAGCCAGATCGATGCACAGAGGGACCACCTGATCGACGCAATCGACCGTGAAGTCACCCAGCTGCACGACGACTTGTCACAAGCGCAGAACAGTAACGTCGTGAGACTCCAACGAAGCAGGGATCAGATTAAAAAGCAGAAAAGGATTCTTCAGTGCTTTGAGAACTTTTGTCAGCTAGTGATCGAGACGGGAACGGTGCAGGAAGTGATTCACGTTCACGGCTGCGTTCACGTTGAGGACGAGGACCTAGCGTTGCAGCAGCAAGTTAGATGCGATGCTGAACTAATTCCCGACTTGCGATTCGCGCCGGTTGACGTGCAGGATTATCTGCCGCAGGAAGATCGGCGCCTGATTGGCTCATTGTTCCTGGGTGACGAGACGGCCATTTCGCAGCCGACATGGAATCAGCTAATGGACCAACTGAATCAGACTGTCGAGCAAGCGGATCAGCTACAGCATCAGCTGGACAATCAGCAACACCGTACGACCTGCCTAGAAGGACAGCTGGCGGAGAAAACCGAACTTATCGACAAAGTTAGCAGAGAACTGGACGAGGAAAGCACACTGGTTGACGAGTTAGAGCGACAAATGGCCGAAAAGGTGGCTGACGTCGAAGAAAAAGAAGCTGTGATAATCAGCCTGCGAGAAGAATTGCAGCAAAGAAACGCTACGCTGGATAAATACTCGAAACAGGTGGATGATCTTAGCCAGCGACTTCACGACACTGAAGAGAATTACAAGAGCCAGCTGCTTGGACGCGAGCTGAAAGTCGAACAGAGAACACAGGAGTTGTGTCAGTCGGAGCAGAGCGTCGCGGAATATCGCGTCGTAGTCGACGAGTTGAGTGTTCGCGTGCAACAGCTCGAGGAGTCGTTGTCGTACAGTGCCGACAAAGCGGAGCAGATGGAGACGCAGCTTGAAGACGCTTGGCAGCAGATCAGCGAACAGTCCATTGTCATTGACCACGTTCCACCAACCGCTGGTCAGTCTGTCTTACGTGTGCGCTTCATCGTAAAATTAATATCGGATATTGCCTACTATTATGCTGCCGTCCTAACAGGCTTTATTACGGGTTTTCCCGTCCGTCAGTACGGACTCAGAACAAAAAGTTGCAGAAAATCCTATTATGTGTGAACATACTCGATCCAGCTCAGCAGTAACCGAAGTGCCAATTTTCGGTTTAAAATGGTCAAGGGTCGCAGTTACGGTAAGGGTGTGAAGTTAGGTTGACGGCCGCATTATGTCGTCACTGAACCGACGTAATTATTTTTAGTTGCATACTAAACTGTCCGCTTGTTGTGAGCGCAGTACTATAATGTGTGTGATTTTTGCGTTTTCCTGATCACATGACATGAATTTTTGATTGTACCGAAAACTGTCGCTTGAAAATTTAATCATTTTTCCGCAGCTGGTAAGGATTTAGCCGACCGTCAGGAAAATCGCACGAAAACTCGTCCATGTTTTCGAGTTGTAGTTGTAGGCCTACCTACGGGTGAAAAGTACCAGGGCCACAGCTTTGTATGGAAGTCCATTTCTTCATAACAGTACCATGGGGCATGTAAATAGCCTGTGTTGACGTCATCATACAACGTCTTAGGACGTGTATGACCAGTCGTGACGTGGTAGGCTCTCCCCCCAAATTTTAGCCAGTCAAGAAATTTTATTCTTGTCGTAAAATGTTCTGCCAACGTACAAATTCTGGGGCTGAAAATTCCTTTTAAGGAAACTTAATTAAAAGGAAAGTTACAATTTTGGGTACCCACATCTTCTCGGTGGAAAATTTGGAGCTGTTTGTCGACAAATAGCACTTTTCTGTCCAAGCCCAGCTTTTTTAAGCCACGACGAGGCTGTGTGTGCTTGGTGCACAGAGAAAGTCTGTTCGCTGAGCGGAGAAGTGGCTTCTCCGGTTTATGGCATCGCTGCAGTGGATCATCGTCTGTTCATCGTCAGAGCGTGGTCGACGCACGTCGAGGTCTATGATTCCACCACGTACAGTCCGCTACATCATCAGCAGTTTTGTGTTCCACGGCTTGTCGACGTCACTGACATGGCCGGCTGCCAGCGCTACCGTCAGCTGTACCTTGCTGACAGTAACAGCAGGACGGTTCACACGGTCGCCACAGAGAACTTGCAGGTAGGCTAAAAATAGTGTGCTTTCCAACACAAAATGTACGGTAGGTAATGGCGAGTGTGCAGTAGGAATTTACCTATGTGTAGTAGCATTTTAGCAATGATGAACAATGGCATCATTAGACCTAGTGCAAAGTATTGTCAAATTTTGAGTAAACTATAAGGCCTTTAAAATTCTCGTGCTTCCTTCCAGTTACAGTCTGGTAAAAAGTAAGGACAGGGTCTGGGGAAAAAGTCGCCACAGAAAACCTATAGTGTACTCTAACCATTGGTTAGATAATAATTATAGATCAGAGCAAAAAACTTCAACAGTTTACAAAGCTATGCTAGGGCGATATGAGTCAAAACTCGAAAACAGCAAAAATGGTTTTGGGGCGATATTATCGCGTGTTGAATTCCAGATTGGCCCTTACAAAACTAGCTATTCTAAACACTTAAAAAATATTACTGTAGGCCTATATCCTACACAAAATTTCGTTGTAGATACTTTTACTAGGTGCCAAGCTAAGCTAAGTGAAAGCCGTTTTCGAATTTTTGACTCATATCACCTCATATCGCCCTTACATAGTCAATTTTCTCCCAAAATTCGTTGCCATGGCAACGGGGGTCGACAGGGGAGAAATTTAAGTGACACCATCGGATAGCCCCGGGCCCAAAAATAGGGAGGTAGGTGCAACAGCGCGCAATTATCTTTTACGCGGACCGAGTTTTATTCTGCTTTGAAATCTCCATTGGCTGTAATGCAAAATTTTCAACGTTTGAATAGTTGCTATGGCAACAGGGGTCGTTAGGGGGTAAATTTAAATGACACCGTTAGATTGCACGACCGCAAAATAGGGGGTAGGTAAACACAGTGCGCAATTATCTTTTACGGGGATCGAATTATGCTGCTTTGAAGTCCCCATAAGCTGCAATGCAAATGTTCAAAATTTTTTTAATTGGGGCATAAAAGGGGTAAATTTAAAACAAATTAATCGAAAACAAATAAGGAATGTGGCCGGTGTCGCGAAATAGATCCGCCGGCCTAAAAATCGCCCCCGGCGGATTTCGCGACGAAATAAGATCGCCCCCGGAGATTCTATTTCGAAATAAATCCGCCGGGGGACGATACATTTATCGCCCCCTCTGTATAAAAATCGCCCCCCTGTTATTTAACTGTTACATTCTACTCAATATTACGTTATTACTTTTACACTGACTAAAGGTGTTTTTAAAGCAATTGTAACTGTAAAGCAATTAAAATCAAATCCAATAGCAATCAGTCAAAACACAAGCTCATCATTTAAGTTACATAGTTATTTTCATAATAAAGTAATATATTAAGTTAAATAGATGTTTTCATAACACAGTAATAGGCCTATCTGTAATAACGCAGATCAGTCAAATCACAAGCTCATATTACAATCAAATCTAATAGCAATCAGTCAAAACACAAGCTCATCACTTAAGTTACATAGTTATTTTCATAACTTCTGCGCATTTGGCACGCCGCGTGGAAGGCAATCGAGGAAAAGGTATCACTCTGTTGCCTTCCAAGCACGTGACAAGA
>Ga0209367_1008811_pt1 | contig 13763 bp, 9 predicted proteins | sample WorMetLIZISLAND2_FD_187412 | JGI IMG/M metagenome (GOLD analysis project Ga0209367, IMG submission 187412) | Marine gutless worms symbiont microbial communities from Max Planck institute for Marine Microbiology, Germany - Olavius geniculatus... ... | reverse complement strand
TTCAGCTACATCTGGTAAAAATTTCGTGTAAATTGATCATCATTTGAGTGAATTATGAAAGAAATAAAAAGGGTGCCCGTTTTTTTAAACACAGTGTAGTATTATCGTTGTGCTCAGTCACGAAAATCCTTGAAGATACGGATTGATGTTGGACTTGTTTAGAAGCCTAGTTTTCTGGCACTTCATAAACAGTAGCATCTTCGATATACAGCACAGCGCAATGTAGCATTTGCAGACTTGAGACCTTTAATGTCGCCGGAGCTAAAACATGTGTACTCACTACACTCTGCCCACAAGCCGTGTCGCCAATTTACGGCTGCTAGATCTGCTGTTTGGCGCGGGGTCGCAGATGTCGGCGCATCGTCATGACGTCGGACTTTAGTGTGCTCAGTGGACCAGTGACCAGTGATTACGTCGCCCATGACCTACATTGTCTTTACGAGTGTCCAACCACCGACCGCCCATAGCGACCACCATGGTGGTGATGACGACGTGTGCGGTCTTGGACGTCTCAAGCCCAAACTCCATAAGTTTCGATTGGCTGTGTACTTGCTGGTGATCTATGGCGCAGGACAATCAAGCGCGGACATGGAGCGACGCTGCAGCTCAGGCTAGCCATAGAATGATGATGATGATATTGGACAACAAGCTCAACGCCATCTTGACGTGCTGGGATGCTGTGGATTTTTACAGGTCTAAGCTTTTGACTTGATATTGACTTTTGCCGAACACCTTTCGTGGATTTACTGCAGTGTAGACTTCCGATTGGTCGTACTTAAACAGAAGCATTATTGTGCAGCAAATCCAAAACAAATCGAATCAGATAGAGTTGGAGCGAGAGATTCGACGAATCAAGCCGAACATTGCGGACCTGAGCATGGTGATTATGTGCTGGCGTATTGTGTGGGTGCAATGCGGAATTCCCACAGCGATGCACCAGGCGACGAGAACGCGACCGCAGTACATCAGCTCATCCGAGACGCGCACTGAGAGATCTGGTTAGGTCGGCGATCATTTTCCGTTTACCGCTTCGCTTGTGACATCTTCACGACGCCAGCCAGTGACTCCTAGCATCAGCAACTATCGGACCAGTTGCCACACCGCAGCTGCTAGCTGAGCGATCAGACGCAGCGACCACGTTGCAAATAACTTCCGCTGACAGTCGTTGGTCACGTCGGCTGGACGACCGTAATTGATTTTCCCGCTCGCTCGCCACTTTCATTTTTAACCAGTCGGTTTGATTTCGTGGTGGTTGACGTGCTTATCGAAACGTGCACGGGTTTCTCATAGGATGAAATTTCGGCGCTGGCACTTTTGCCTGTTAATCAACAGGCAAACTTCATTTTTTGTTTTGTTTTGTTTTGTTTTTTGTTTTCCATTTTTTGTTTTGCAATTACGTTTGATGTGGCGAATTCACAAGCAACCGAACAGACGGTCGTTCGAGCAACCGGTTGCAACGATTGTCGCCGCGACGATCGCCACAACCGGTCGGCTGTCGTGAATGCACGAAGAGACGGTCGCGAACGACGATTGACTCGTGTACTTGCCACATTACTGAACTATCAGGTTTGACGTTTTTTTCGTGACGTTGCGTTATTAGTAGGGTGGTCTGTAGATGAAAGGGGTGGCACGTGTTCTGTCTGAAGGCGGGACATGCTATTATACACCGGTCAGACAGCAGATCAGGCGGGACGGCCGAGGATGTAAAGCGAAATGAAATCAGCAGTCGCCGGTCCGAAAAATCGTTACAACGCTTCATCCGTCTTTGCGGGCGGCGTGACCAGCTGCCGCAGCAGCATATAGAAAAGACGCTGCCACGCGAAGCGTATTGTTGGTTGCGGGTTGACAAGCCCGTTCGCGAACTGACAAAACAGCCGGCAAGAAATTAGTCTGTCTGCATTCACGTCGCCGACCAATATTGCCGGTGCAGACGCCGCGTGAATAGCATGACCGATAATATACTTGCGTTGTGTCAGCAGCAGTGAAAACTCACGACAAGTCGTTGTGGTACACAGCTGCAAATGACAGTCAGTGCCGAGCGGCTGTGTCTGCTGCACATTGACGTCTGTCTACACTACTACGTCGACATCCACTGCTTACGCGGCAAATAGCAGTACCATATTTTCAGTTTTGCCAAAAAAAGCGATTTTTTTCACAATTTTTCCAATGCATATGATACATTTCTATTACGATTTTAAAGCAACTATTTTGTTGTTCGTATTGCAAAGGCAAAAACAGTTTTTTCGATTACATCGTAATTTTGTCAGTAATACGTCTAAATGTATTGCTGCCATACGTCAATGTTAGAATTAAAGTTTGTTCGAAATGGAATATAAAATTAATTGCGCTAAAATTTCGGAAAAGTACGTAAATTTGTACGTTAGCTACAGTTATCTGTAGAGTCTTATTTTACGGTCGCGGCGTTTTTGATTAGTGAGTACAATGCGAGTTGTCAGTGTGTGCGCGAAATGGAAAGATTCAGATCTGTTTTTGTCCTCGTCCGACTGGAGTGTCCTAAAACTCATAGGTACGCTATTGATGTCACAGAAGAGAAAACGGTGCAGTGGAGTAGACAACTGATCTGTATGTGGTCAGTAATATCACGCACGATCGTTAGCATCTGCTGATTCGCTGACCTCATAGAAGAGCACAACCCACACGAGACGTAACGTAGAAACTAGTTCTTTTTTACTCCTTGCGCGCTACGTTTCTAACGTAGCGAAAAGGAGTATATGAGATCAGTGTAATATTGAGGACCGACCGACCAACCGACGACCGACCTCTGTTCCTGGAAGAGCCTTCCTGAAAGAACTTCAAATGGCTATATCTCCATAACGGTGCTAGATAGACGCATGGTTACTATGGACCACCCATAGGAAGTCGACCCCCGGGAGTCGAATGGTCACGTGACCGATGACGTCACGTGACCCCAAAAGGTCAAGGTTTTGACCCCATTATCTTTGTGGCGCCATATCTCCGTAACGGTGCCAGATAGACGCATGCGTTGAGGTATAACAAGACAAATGGCAACTAGTGTCTATTGTTGGAAGTTTTTTGTCTCCGTTCCTAAAATCGAGCAATATTTTATGAACTTCGGAAAGACAATTTCCATTAACGACCTCGACGCCGGTCACTATTAGTATAATATTAAACCCACACGAGACGTAACGTAATTCTCTAATTCAAGCCAAAAGAAACGAAAAAGCTCTTAAAAGAATACAAAAAAAATGATGCGCGCGAGGAGTACATCAGATTGGTCACATTCTAATAATATTTCTTGTACTTTTTATCTCGAGTCGAATGCTTACAAACACTTGTGGACAGACAAAATTCCGACGAGTATTCGCGCAGTAACAAATAGAGGTAGGCGCCAACCAATACTCTTCCGCGGTGACGTGCAAGCGAGAACGAAGAAGATTATATGGAGGGACGGAGCGAAATTATTTATGTTTTTTCTCTGTTTGTTGGATGATCTGGGGGCGGGCGAGATGACGAAGAGGCTAGCGAAATTGACTCCCGCGAGCAACGCGCGTTGACCGTTCACTCAGGCGCTCGGCGTGACTGTGCGACAAACGTGTCTCGTGGGTAGCGACTGACCGACTGACGCAGCGACTGCGGCGGGTTGGTGGCGGCAGAGCGGTGTACGGGTGTAGGCGGCGCCGGTCGAGCGTCAGTGAGGCGCCGGCCCGGGTCAGTGCGACCGGGTCGCACTCGTGTTCGTCCGCGTCTTCTCTCGGTCACGGCCGTTAATTAAGCCGATCGTCGCTCGTTCGCTAGACCCATAGCCGTGGTTGCTAGACCGTCTTTTTTCACCTGCCCGCCCACGTGGCACCGTATATTAGTCAGTGTGTGTACTATCGCTGGTGTTGAACTACACTTAGCTTTTTTGCACTAGTGCTTTTTTCAATTTTTAGCTGCAGTGGTTCGTCATAACGCAAACGAAGGTGTAGTCCAGGCAATCAAGGCGTGGTTTAAGTACGACACTGCACTGTCTGAAGTGGTATAAACTCGCGCTGCGTGCTCGTTTACCCACTCCAGCAGTGCGGTATCTAGTACGTCCACGAAGGTCATCTACGGTGATTAAACGCCGACATCGGCACATCGCCTCGCCCGTTACAGTAGGCCTCCTCCAGTGTACAGGACACCTGCTGTACTATGCGCACTATATCGTGCACCGGCGGCGGTCGCGGTCCCTATACCGTCCAGGATTTAACGCTTCGCTCGGGTTCGACGCTGCTGAATTATACGATCGCGCCGTTCACTTCGTGGAGGTCGATATGCTGCGGTAGGCCACTTGAGGTCGGCTGTCGTTATGCACGAGATTACCGTGAACACTTTACTGCTGCAGACACGTCGTCCGCTTTAAAATTACCTAGCGTGCGGATTTTCTTGTAAACAAGGAAAGATGTCCCTGCAGAATGCCGTCAGTGGCGCCGTGATATGCGGTCGTCCGTTCGCTTGTCTCAGGCGTTGAGACAAGTTGACAGTGAAATTATCGTTGGAATTTCCCGTCGTAAGCGTCAAGATATCGGAACATAAAATTTGAGTAGTCTGCTTCTTGCTACCAGCATGGCGCAGCGTTGGACAAAAACTTCCGGAGTAGCCGGAGTAGCATATACTTAATTTTTCCTTAAGTTTGACGTTCGGTCACGTTGATTATGATCTTTTGAACTAAAACTTTGCATTTTACCAATTTTTTTTGTGTTAGACGAACAGACAGACAGAGAGAGAACAAGACGTGGTAAGACAAGGCTTGTAAGACAGTCGCATAAAATAAACAAAATTGAAAGTTTAAAAAAGTAACTGTTTTACGTTCATGTCACTGAGCAGTCAATGAAAGATCAGTCTATAAAAATAATTTATTATAGCTAACTGTAGTCCTATTTTGCATGTAGTGGCGCTGTATGTAATTGGCCTATGCATTAAAAGTAGTCTTTACTGGGCACGTTCACCAGTGTCGGGTGGCAGGTAACACTGTGTGATCACACATGGCAGGTGACGCTCTTAAGCTCTGCGATGGGTTTCCCACAAAAAGCTATACACCCCTGTATGGGCGTGCTTATTGCAAACGGATGCGAGACGCGTTTCAACCATCACGCTTTACTAAAATGAGATTATGGAGGTTGTCACACTCCAGTTACTTTAGTGAGAGATAATAAGACAAATTACGTCATAAAATAAAGTTGCATTGGTGATGGCGTCAGATGACTGAAGTAGGAAATTTCTTCGAAATATGTCATCAGTGCACATGATAAGAAGAGCTATAGAAGAGCAGAGTAGCGTGTAATTTTAATATTTCTCAGAGACGTCCTCCGCCATTACATGCTGCACCGATGTGGGTAGCCCACCCAAGTAATATCGCATGATGATCATTATAGTCGCAGTAATACGGACTTCGTCGTGAATAGCATTATAATGCATGATTACCAAACGCAGTTGGATTTTTTTTCGCCAAACAAACATATGCACGTCTACTGCTTATATTGCAGCTGTAACTTTTTATGCGCGACAGCAGAATCATGCTTCTTCCGTCCGTTCGTCCGTCTGCCACATTCTGCGATTGTATCAAAACGGTAGTAGCTAGGACCACGAAATCTTCACTATGGTCTGCCCCAAAGACTAATTTTTTGTGACAAAATTTAAGCCCCTGAGTGAAGGGGTTCTTTTTGAACGAGGGCATGAAAGAGGGGTACCTCCATTAAAAGTGATTATTTTACCGCTATTGGCTCGTATAGCTTATAACAAGCACTGGTGACTAACGTTTTAGAGCAGTCAACATTGATGACTTTGAACGACCTTAAACCCTCAAAATAAGAGGTTTTAGTAAACTTTTTGCGATTTCGGGCTACGACACACATTTTAAAAGTGAATTGCGGAGAACCTTTTTCCATGCATACAAACTTGCCTTCACATGCATTTAGTATGTAAGTGTTCGGCTGCGGAAGCAGCCAATGTTGCTAAACGGCCGCATATGTGTTACCAAATTATCGAACATTTTAGAGCGGCCCGGCCACCGATTCGGTCGCTGAAATGGCTAACACCATTACGTCCGGTTGTTGCGCTGAGGTTTCACAGAAGCAAGCGGCGTTCGGTTGGACTCTTACATCCCGTGTGCAATCAATAGTCACTCGCTCGTCGATAGCAAGCATCACCGCATTATCTAGTCCTACCGTTGTCTTCCGCCGATTCGTTTCGTCGATTTTCCAGCCGTAATCGATCTTACTCTACGTCTTATTACGCTACGTCCTATCTACTGTACGCCCGGTTATGCCAAGGATTCAGATGCGGCTTTAGTGTTCGTTGCAGCTGCTGCGATCCGTAATACGTATCACAGAAGTAAACTAGCTAACTGGTCTTGAGATATGATGCGGAATAGCGTCGCACAAAAATACAGAATCAGTCTGCATGAATGAATAAGTGTGCTTGCTGACTGCGTTTTTGTGTTTGTGTGCCGACGGCGCATCTTCGATAAAAATAACTAGGATCCTCAAAACCGTTGGATATTCAAAAGAACACGACTACACTCATCGTTTGAAGTTAAAGTTATAGGCCCAATAAATACTTAATCGGGCGATCGACGTCGTTTAAATTGATCGTTAGACGATTCTAGCGTAAACGTTGCGAAAAATGCGGATTAAGTTGTACGGTCTGTAGTGTTTCTGTACGTAAAAAATCGGCGGGGCGCGGCAGAATTGGACAGATACCGATGAGTGAATGACCTGTGGAGGTCGGGGCGTGGTGTTGCGCTCACGGCTCCCGGTCATCAAACACGTTAACGTCAGAATCAAACGGCGCCGTGTCCTGTCCTGTCCTTCGAACGATGCCCAATGCTATCGATCCACGAACACGGACAGCGCGGCGTGACAGCTGGGCGGCATAGGTGGACGCCGGATCGCTGGCTGGGTGGGCGAGTGAACGACGGGAAATGAGAGTTGTCTCGGGCGCCCAGCCGACCACTTGGCAGGAGGGCTGACTGGCTGTTGCTGCGAGAGCAGCACCAACGACGCTGTTGACTTGACGTACATTATGTATGTCGCAAATGTGCCGGTCAGTTCACTAAAGATTAAACCATGGATATCTAGTACTAGCATCTGCTACATGTTCGTGGTTAAACAGGACATGAAGCGTCTGGAACTGTTAGAACCATACGCAGGCCGGATCTCTGAGCTCGTCGGGTCGGCAGCTGAGCAGAATGTTGTTGCATGCGCGAGCACCAATGACGCTGATGGGATGACTGACTAGTATGCCGTTAATGCGCTGATCACACTCATAGGGGTTAAACAGGACAAGGAATCGTCTAAAACCAGGCGTCGAACTGGTCAGGTCGGGTGAGCAGGAGGGCTGACTGTTGCTGCAGCTGCTGCTGCTGCTGCGGACGCTGATGTGAGGGTGCGTCGGATGTACGCCTGGACGAGTGTCCGGTCGTCCGACGTTTGACCGGTGATATGTTGTCCACCAACCAACCCCGCCCACTGTCCCGTCTCCCGTCCGTCCGTGCCTGCCGCGCTTGCTTTATGCCACTGTCGACCGATTCCACTGTCCTAGCTCCCGTTCTCGCTTGCGTCGCCTCCCGGATTAAAATTCACGCCCGATCGGTCGCATTGGTCAACTCCGACGCCAGAAATGGATATGCGATTTACGTCTGTAGACAGTGCTGCCAAGCCAAGTGAACAATTAGAATTTTCCGCCCGACCCATAACACTGAGCCGCGATACTAGGCCACGCCACTTGGCTGTCGTTCAACTGGGATGTTGTTATTGCCTGCGACAATAAATTTCTACTGATTTCCGCCGAACGTCGAATTACACTTTAATGCAGCGTACACGTAACTTTTTTAACAAAACTGTTCAAATACGAATACGAACTTTTTACAGTCCCAGAAAATTCGATTTTTTTCTTGCTGTTCGGTATTACGACTTCAAAATTTCAGAAGATAATCTTTGTTATAAATTATAATTATTAATCGTTATTATTTTTAGACGCTCTGAAACATTTGTTTGTGTACTATTATTATCGTGCTTTTTGTGTAATTGTGCTGCCGTTATGCGCAGTAAGTGAACTAATAAGTCTAATAAATAAAAACAGACTTACTGGTTTTATTATAAAGTAGACCTATTTAAGAGTTAAGTTTCAGCATCGTTTTAGCAGAGAATCAGCCACTACCAGTTTGCTCGTGGATGCAACAAAAAAATCATAAGCAATTCACCACGAGTGATGTCATCTTTAGGTGCATGCCGAATTGCCAACAAGCTGAAACGGAAATAGAAAAATATCGACTATATCGATACAGCCTAATTGTTGTAAGGAGATCGGTGTGATAAAACACGTGAACGTTCGAAGAAGGGTTAATTTCGGACGTTATCTGTGCAGCGCGTGTCACGTCAATTAAGCCCGATCCACACAACGAGACAAGACCAGATGCGACTGGTCAGCAGTTAGCACACACCGGTCCATACAGACCGTTACCATCCTGTTTTCAGCTTTACCGCCGAGAATCCAAAAATGGAAACCGCGAGACGACTATAGCTTAACGTCGCTTGACCACTTTAAAAGAACGGCAACAACTACGAATTTTGTGGCTGATAAATAACTTAATCAATCGAATTATAGCATGTAGCACGTCTCTGTTATGTCTATTACCAGCTGATTGCACTGACTGCATATAATACACATTTTTGATTGCTATCGAAATCAGTGACTTTTGTTAAACTTAAACAATATTTGTGTTTTTTTTCTGAGCCAATGACAAAAATTTTAAAGACTACAGAGGTACGCAGTAATAATAGTACTGAGCTTTCCTATATGAAATAAAACGTCAACCCTAGTCTATTTAATAAGCATCTGCGAAAACTGTTGATGGCTGTTTTTAGACTTTTCCATATTCATATGACGGTCGCAGCTTGTCCTATTCCGCCGGGACAACGTGGAAAAAGCACCAGCGCTATTTTTGTGTATCAACGCCAACCACGCTTTTAACACCTTGTACCGCTTCTTACGGTCTTACTCAATCCAAAAGCGATTTCAACACGTCCCATCGTATAATTTAGCGAGTGTACACTTTTTGATGTAAACTGAAAAGCAAATGCGAAACCGTTTTTGTAAATTTCGCCTGGTATCACAAAAACGACTTCGATGATCGTGGCTTTTATTTCCGTTGTTTATGCGTTTATGTTTGTTTTATATGTTTGTACTGGGTTAAATAATGGACGCACAGTAGACAGTACGTCAACGCAGCATCTAGTGTCGTGGGAGTCGTGAAGTCTGGTACCAGCCTCGTGACTCGATGTTGTACTGTGTGTCTGTGACAGATGTGAACGACACCTACCTGTTTCCGGTTGTGCTGTTTGTGCACGCCGACAGTTACGACGTCGGGACCGGAAATGTTTACGATGGAAGCGTTCTGGCTGCGTTCGGCCGTCTTGTTGTCGTCACTTTCAACTTTCGACTTGGAGCTCTAGGTACGGAAATCGGTCTGTCTGCACGTTGTACTTTGTATACGAAAATATTGTTGTTGAAAATCGTACATTGTGCTATTTATTTGTATATTTCATTTGTAAAGTTACTCGTAAAGTAGACGTGTACATGTACACGTTCTTTAAAACGTCTCTGGTTTTCTTTCAGCTTAGCTCGACCAGACAGACAAAGTTGGGATCTGTCAATAATCATACGTCAAATTAATACTTGTTAATAGATTAACTTAATTATTTGGCACACAAATTGCAGAGTTTAAATAAAATACTGTGCATCTGTTTAATTTTTCTTTGTTTGATAATTTTTATCACACGCAACAGCACGCATAGTAATATTATATTATTGGCATTAAAATACAAAAAAAATATTCGCACATCTGCTTAAAAATGAAGGATTTAATACATTATGAAAAGATCGTTTTCGTCTTATTAGCATATATATCTGTTTTAACTTTTGACATTTGTCGACTTATTTAGAGGCTTCGCAAGACAACAACCCGTCGCAAACGCTGCTGTTTTTGTAGTAAAAATTTACTCAGATTATTAGTTTCAGCGACAAAACACCTGCTATCATGGTCCTCAAGAGCCATGCCGCAGGTTTCTGATTAGCCAGATACACGAGCAGGATGATTCGTCGCCGGGGAAAAATCCTCTCGTCGAAATATATCACGTGATTATTTTCCTGATGACAAAATCCATTAGCCGGATTGTGATGTTTTTCGCAAATGTCGTCCGAACAATGTTTGCTCAATTTGAACGTCATGGCCAGAACCAAATGGACTTCGGTGAAGAAGACTGTTGCGATTTGCTGGAAAGCAACCAACTTTACCTCGATCACAATAGCCTACAACTGTTGTTCTGTCTTTGTTTCTAATTCTTTTACGCATTGCGAAGCAATGCCGCAACTTTGTTTGCAACCCCTGAGTAATGAAAATGACGATAAGAGAATTGGCGTCTCTCTCTGCTAACAGAAAACGCCAAGCAGTATTGTCGGCATGTCTGCACAATGTCCAAAATAATTGTGCAAAATTGTTTTTGTTAGAACTTCATCAAATGTCTACAAACTTCGATAATATTGGGCATAAGAATGGCCAAGAGGATAAATTATGTAGAATGCATTTAATTTTTATGTCAATTGATTTGTGTCAACTAAACGCCTTATCCTTAAAACACGTTTGATCGATAAATGGCGCAGTTTGACCGGTCGATCGTTGATGCCGCTAATTAGTTAAAGCGTAAAATTTAATTGACATAAGTTTTTTTTCTATTTGCCATCTGTCTGCCAACAATTATTAAAGTTGGTAAAAATTCAATTATTTTGGCAACAAATAACTTTTTGAGACACGATGTACAGTTTCACTGATCAGCAGCACATTATCTATCTAACATTCGAGAGTTAGCAACGGCGAATAATCGGCTAAGTGCGCCGTCGGTTGTAACAGCGGCAGCGGGCGGCTAGAAGGAAGCAAAAAGATGCGTAGTATTGCGGAAATTGCTGGACGGCGGCGTAAAAGATGTACTTAACCTGACGCAAGAATCAGTTTGCTGCATATATGACGTACAATGTCATGTACTGTAGGCCTACGATAATGCAAATCCTGCAACTCGGCGGCGCTGTCTGCCAAGCGATTGAGTGCAGAACGCAACGTAATGGCATAACGAAAACGCACCTCAAAACAGCCGTCATCGTTATTGTCAACGTCATCATCATTATCATCATCATCAGCAGCAGCAGCAGCAACTGAATTGTCGCGTAGTGAGTTTGCGTGATGCTGCTGCGACTATAAGCAAGTGCGCGCGCGTTGCACCGGCGCGTGAGGACAAACTAAGTACGAGTTTTCAACCGCTCAACGTATAGTCGTCGTCACCCGTTGTTCTCGCGCTATGCTCTGTCCTACTTCAAATAACAAAAAAATCCGACGCATTCTGTCGGCGTCGGTCAGGCTGTGTGATGTGATTCTAGCTGTTCGTCGACGACGTATTGTGACAGTACGTCGACCGACTCCCGACGGACACAGCAGCTACGTCAACAGTGTTGTGTTTGTGACTCTCGGTGGACCTCAGCACAAACCAAGACGCGATGAACATACGGCCACTGCGATCTTTGATTCTCAGCTTTCTGCGTAGGAAACGCTAAATTTCAATTTCCACTATCGTCGTAAGAAACGTACGAACTACAAAACCGGCGACAGTTGATCAGGTTGCACGGCCTACTTCTATTTCCTGCGCTGCAGCGTGCTATTACATTACGCCGTTCTGTCTGCGTTTGATGCCTCATAATTCCGCATTTCCTGCTCCGAAATGGACTTAAGTATAAATGATGTTTCTCAGCAGAGACATCAAAGAATTCTTGTTCAGCAAAGTTACGTTCTGTGACCAAATACGCTCTACGAGGTTTTTGCACAATGATTTAAACGACCCACTTAGTGCTGTGTGGATTGTAAACGTTTCGCTCTGTTCATGCCTAGATTCTGCATTGTCTATGCCGAAAAACTACAAATATTTTTAAAAGTCATGCTCGTATGTTACTCAACGAGTATGTAAAGCAAACATTAGTTTGTGCTTTTTATACGTTTTGTTTTTAAAATTAGCAAGCATCGCTGTAGGGATGTGAGCTAGCTACCTTGTTAAAATAAGCCAATGTTTGTAAAATTGTAAATATTCTAACTCTTGTGTATGGTGTGCGTATGAAGTTAATTAATGTTGTTGTATTTAAGCACACCTTAATACTAGAAAATAGTAATAATAGTGTGAAAGCCACTTAATGAAAAGTCTAGCCGTTTTAACTTTATTCGTCCGTACGACAGTAGTAGTAGTAGTAGTAGTAGTAGTAGTAAGTAGCCAATGTAGTGTTCCCCTTAGGAATGACGGACGAATAGACTGCAGAAATGCCTTGCGGCTCGGAAGAAAATGTCTTGTTAACAGTCTATGGCGTTGATTAGTTCGGTTATCAAGTTTATCGGAAGCTTTTCTGTGAGCGAAGTCGATGTTGTATTCTTACGAAGTAGGCCTACGTGAAGCTGCCAATCTACACTGTGTCTCAAAAAAATTATCACGGACATTTTTGACTTTAACTTAAAATAGGATTACCAGATTTTAATAATATTTTTGAGACAACTTATAATTAATAAATGCTTAACTTTTTACCTCACCCAAAGTCTGTCTGTGCACTATTTTGAAAGACTAGAACCAACAAAATATTGCTTTTTATTTAAGCAGTAATCTAAATAACGCACAAGACATGTTTTTGTTAACTTTTTGACACTTTGGCTAACAATTTGTCTAGTTGTTTTGTTTTTTAATTGCTTACAATAAAATTGCTTAAAATGGCACATTGTGCGAACACAGGCATGGAGATGCTTTATCCATTCATTGACAGCAGTATCGAAAATGTTCTGTTCCAGACCAATTTAAAGTTCACCAGTTGCTTCTTGAATTTAGAAACATTCCTGAACATCATCTGGTAGACACAGTGCTTTGCTGTATGACAGTTGAACTTTGTACTCGACTAACTGTTGTGTGCTACAGATCTAAATAGATGAAGTTTATTAAAGTTTTTTATTCATTTTAACACACAATGTGCTTGGTTTGTTTTCCCCAGGTAGTGCAGGAGCAAATTTTGGGTGAGATGGGAACTTAAACGGTTATTCAATAGCCAGTGGTATTAAAAATATTTATGCTAAAATTGAAGACTTACATGCAAGAACAGCACAAGTCAATTTTTTTAAAGTTTGGATATTTCGATATAAACATTGTGCAAAAATGTGGCATGGGGAGCAAAAACTACACTTGTGTCCTAGTCCTCTGCATTCGCTGTTGAATGTTACATTTAGAACAACACAAGATAACAAATGTGGTTATTGCCTGTAAACATGCCAGCATTCACAGCAGTGGTAACATGTCAAAAAGACAGTCATGTCGACATGTGCTGTTTTTTGATAATTTCACATTTGATGTTTTCATCATAGCAAATCATAAGTCACGTCCAGCACAAGGTTACAAAAGCTGTTTTTGACTAAATATGTGCCGCAGTTTGAGTTTACCGTTAGTATATGAAACAACAAGTCATAGTTACAAATGCTGTTTTTGACAAATGCGACTGGATCACACACACAGCACCAGTCAACTTATGCAGTATTGATAATAACGAAACTTAATAGCACACTGTCAAAATTTATCATTCTACAGTAAGAAACAGGCTCGCACGCAGACATTATGAAAGGGGGGGTTCTTTTCCCTTCCCTTCCCTTTTTTCCCCTTCTCTTCCCCTTTCCTCCCTTCCCTTCCCTCCCC
>Ga0209367_1008810_pt1 | contig 13764 bp, 6 predicted proteins | sample WorMetLIZISLAND2_FD_187412 | JGI IMG/M metagenome (GOLD analysis project Ga0209367, IMG submission 187412) | Marine gutless worms symbiont microbial communities from Max Planck institute for Marine Microbiology, Germany - Olavius geniculatus... ... | reverse complement strand
GCTATCAACCGCATTTGATGCTGGATCAAAGTCCGGCGTCGTTCTCCATCTGGAGAAACTTCGCGGATCAGCGCCAATGATCTTCTATCGGTTCGCTGACAACGACAATGCCCCATACAAGGATGTTACTATTGTGCTTACTCTGAGCCTCGAGTCAACGGAAATCACTGGGTCAGAACGTGACAATGTGGCATACGATGAACTGCGACAGGTTTGGGGCTCTGGGCTTGATGTCGATAAACTGGAACCACTTCTCAGCCGCATCGGAAACTCCGTCGCTTTTGTTCTTCCAGAGACTGAAGAAGTTATGGCCAGCTTAAACTGCTGACTGTATTAGAACTAACTGATTCACTGTTGTATTGTTGTTTCAAGACAGTGTTATAGTCAACAGATGGCAGCAGATTTATGAATATACCAATGCCATAAAGTAGTGAACAATTTTGATTTCGTAGCAACTACCAGATGGAAATTTGCAGCAGCATTAGTAGTGCAGAACCAAACGTAAAATAAGTTTTACTTGTGTAAGTTGTTGGTTTTAAAGAATCTTACAAGCACAGTGTCCTGCATACTTGTGAATATAATATTAATTTATGGCTTTGTCAGGTTGTCTTGGATTTTCTTTCTTTCTTTCCAACATAAACTCACATATCTGTCTTATAACACTGATCGTAATTATGTAAAATTTTGGTGTTAGAGTTTCCACTTTCATCAGCCAGGTCTCTCTGCCATATACTGTACAAATACGACTAAAAGAGTAAAATACTAAAAGACTAAATACATGTAAATGTGTTGTAATCAGTCTTTTCAAGAAGCAAAAGAGACATTTTTAATGCCAAGTCTATGTATCTCTACAGACATTCTGCTTATTCAACAATAAATATGGCACAATAAAGATAACTAGAAATTTGGGGCAAAGCCCAACGTGAGTCTGCCCAGCACCCTAAGTCCGATTGGGGGAAAATTCATGGGATGAAATTCCCCAGGTTGCAAAGTCATGTGGCCTGAAGTCAAATGCATTAGCATACGCAGAATGTGCATGGACGACTTAGGGTAAATAAACATTAGCCATGTGGTCTCAGGTGTTAGCAAACTAAAGTTCACCAATTTTTTTTGTTCAACGCAGGAGAGATTGCGGTTCAAAACGCCATTTACTGCTTGTCGATATCTCTATTCAGTCCAGAGATATTCGCAGTCAAACTCGGAAGTTGTCGTAAAATGTACTAAATTTTGAACGTTTTTTGCCCTCCCAAATTTTAAGGGGGCAGTGCCCCCAAAAGTTGTTCCCGCATTATCACCCCCACCGAGCTACGTGTCACGTGTAAGTTTCATATGGCTACTCCTCCTGGCTCCAAAGATCTTGCGACTAATACGTTGAATTTTAAGCCAATTTTGGACCCCCCCTTTGAAAAAAATTGTAAGGAGGACCTCCGTCCCCAACGGGGGGGTGCGCTAGCAAGACTTGGTCATTCTATAGCACGTGTAAAAATTTGGGGATGCAGCATCCCTTAGGGGCCAAATTATGGTATCCCGAAAAAGTTGATTTGGGTGGGTATGATTCCAACTTTAGATCTCCGGAATTGGTGAACCAAAGTTCACCGCACTTTTTTCGCCAAACGCAGGAGGAATCACTAAAGTCGTCCGAAATTGGGCCAAATTGTTTTTGGCCCCTAAATTTTTTTTTTTTGGGGGGGGGGAGGCCCCCGAAATTTTAGACCGGCGTTATAAAATTCGGCCTAGTACTGATCACCGTGCAAAATTTCATGCCGATCAGCCCACGCAGCTCAGAGATTTTGCGTTGGACTAAAAAATAAATAAAAACATCTCGAGTAAAACATAAGCCCACTCCGCAAGCTATCACTTCTGGGCTGACTAACAAAATGTTACGCCTATACATGAACTATTACGCAGTGATGTCTACATTACAAGGTGGATCAAAATAAAATTCCCTACCGAAAAAAATTAAACTTGTTGACAAACAATAACATTTTTCATTTTGAAAAATGTGAATCACAAAATTGTGGCACAAAATATATCTTTCTATTATCAAGAAATTGTCAAGTGCACCTTCTAGGCCTATTTTGAGCCACCCTGTACACCAATACAAGTTGCAAGCCATCTGTCTGATGGAACAGAATCGGAGACTAAGGCACAAAGTATTTCGGAGTGCTCATGTGGAAACGGTGTGCCCACAGCCAACTGTGTCCCTCGAGGTATGAACCAAACCTAAACATATGAAACACAAACACTTGTGCACGTTATAAACTGTCAATTGTCGCAGCTTCAACAAACAACACACAAAGCTACAGTACAAAATAGACAGATCTGGTCTTGCCATGTAGATTTGCAACAATAGAGATACTCTGACGATTTTTGAAACAAACATAAACAAAACCATGTTAAACGTGAAATAAATAATTATCTGCCATACCTACCTACTATTCTGAAAAAATACTCTAAACACAACTAGTAGAGCATGCATGTATTATATACCAAACCAATATGTAGTGAAATGTGACTGAAGCAAACCAACTGAAAATCAGACTAACCTGGAATTAAACCGGATGTCTTCATCCACCTGCTGTGGATCTGTCGTGATGTGTTCATTATCGGCAAACGATGACAGGTCTTCAGGAATACGAAACCGAGCTGCCTGAAGTTCAGTGTCACTCAGACCTCCGTGTGTTATGCGTGCATAGCCAAGCCTGCACAGCATGAAAATGCATAAACAGTACACTCGTGTAAGTCACTGTGTAAGCTGCTGTATTGGCATAGTCAGACAGTTTAATTATACTAATGGTTCGTGATTTGTTTCGCCTGCAATATGGCTATACCCTTGTACGTTTATTCTTTTATGTACATCCTTTTTAATCTTTACTATATCAAATATTTGGCCAAATTAAACTGATTGGTTGAACGAATGAAAGCATCAACTGTTTTTTTTCTGAAATAGCTATAGACTGGGCCAAGTCCATCAAATTAATTTTCTGGTAACTAATGGAGTTTGACATTCTACAGGCAAGTTGCCCTTCCTGTTGCCTACCATCAGCTTTGAAGCACTGCAGAGTAAAGGATTTACAGCGTACAATAATCTGCTGACAGTAATAAAAAAGCATGCATTACAATGTAAATTAATGATAATATAAATTAGAGCTGCAAAAATTAATGATTAATCACATGCTTAATCGTAAATTCCTTAACAATTAATAAAATTTTAATCATTAAATTTTCAATTAAAGCTGCGTCACTTGATAAGAAGTGATTGGACAAGACAAGCCTCAGTGCACATGTGACAGCTCTTAGCTGAAATAAACTGTGATATAAACGTGCATTTTCTGTTTTCTGTGCTTGTAATGAATTTTATTCGCCAGTACACAAAAGAATGTCTGAGAAGAGTAAGGCGGTGGTGAGACCTGATAAGGCCACGATACATGATGTATTCACACCAGCGATCACGATCAGTGTTGTCAATGTCTCGCACTCGACCGGCCTCAGTCAACTGCTTGTAGTCACGACTGAACGGCCGAGATGTCACGTAGCCAAGAAACACCACCGGGTTGACGCTAAACAGTCCATCAGTCAATCATTTTATTTGCCAAATAGGCCTATTGTCAATAGCATACAATACACTAATCGAGTAATGTGGTGGGTACAACTAGGCAAATTGATCTCACCGTTCCCCAAAATAAAACCTAAATAGAAGCATACATTGAATGAGGCAACATTAAAACACAAGGTCAGAAAATGGATATTGAAAAACAAATACAAGAATAAAAAAAGGAAACAAAGAAAGAAAAAACTAAAACACTTCCGAAAACACAAAAAAATCAACCTGCCAAACAATATGCTTAAACTGTAAGATAAAACTAAATTCAAAAACATATAACAGATGCTGATGATGACGATGGTGATCACAATGTTTGAGTTGCAGATTTCAGTTGACATGCAATGGTTTAATAGTGTCTTAAGCTGTGTACAGAGTAACATAACTGAAATGAACTGCACTGAAATGACCAATGTGTAATGCCTCACTGCTCACCCATTGGTCATGATGTGTTCGATAATTTTTGGAGAGAAATTATTGCACACTTCGCTTGCAAATGACAAATATTATGGCAAATGTATACATATTATACTGACGCATTGCTGAGTTGGTGTGAGAGAAACTTTGCTTGTAGCTCTCTGTCAAGAACATCGCGGTCATTACCCATGTGAGTTACGACAAAGTCCACCAGGTGGCCAGTCATGTTGACTGTTGCTGTAATGGCCGGCGCCAGTTCTCCTACAACACATCCATTGATGATATAATTAGAGATATGCAAATTACAAATTAGCAATAATCACACGAAGCAGTCAGAGGATTCGTTGTAAGGTAGAATGATAATAATTTGGTAAACGATCAACATCGTTGCACTTGTGACCCCAAAATGTTAACATTTTAGGCCATGTTGTTCGCCAGGTGGCAGCACCATATTTGGTTTGGCAGCGGTTTCCCTTATGCCCCATTGAAAGCAATGTTAACGAAAATTTCAAAGTGATCCAGAATCTGGGATTCCTTCCAGATCACCCCCAAAATTGAATCACTGGTAGTTTTTGCCATTCCAGACATTTCCCAAAAAATTCAGAAAGATCCATCCATAACTTTTTGAGTTATCTTGCTGACACACAGACAGACAAACAAAGTCTGGCAACAACATAACCTTCTTGGCGGAGGTAATTAAAGTTACCAACATGCAGAATATAGACTAAAAACCAGAAAAAACTAATATACGCACCTACCATTCAAACTTATTTTATTATCTTGGGGTAGGAGGATGAGTTGATGTGGCCGATGCAAACATTCATCCAAACGAGGTCCAATATAAAGTGACTTTTACGCTCAAGATCAACATGTCACCAGTAAGTCAAACCACCAAGCTGGTGTTCCAAAGAGCAAAACAAAAAAAATATGCAACAAGAGGTCGTTAGTTTGACTCGTAAGTCAGGTTGCTATCAAGTGGTTACTGTTTGGATGGGTGACTCTTTGGCACAGACAGGTAAACCATCTTGGTATATAATCAACCACTATGGTAAACTCAGCCTTCTGTCCTTCCGGAGTAAGTAAATCGAGTACCAGCCAGTTTGGCTGGGGTTAAGGTGGGATGTATTCATCTGTGTCAGGTGACAGATAATCCCATATGGCAGTTGATGCTCCATAGCTCTGAGGGGTTCTCATGAATATCTATAGACAACCTTTAACACAAAAAAACTGAACTTACCATGAGGTGATGGAAGAAGATGATGCGTTGACTTTATGAATGGATATTTTGATAATATTAAATTCCTAAGACAACAAAACATTAAATTTAAGTAAAATTCACACACAGAAAATTTTAAAAGTGCAAACACCATTGACCTTGAATGTTCACAGCGAGAAAATATGTCACAATACTGTCAATGTTACAAATTACATTTCAAGTGCACCCCAGTGGCTCAGATGTTAAGGCTTGGAGACCTGGGTTTATTTAACATGGAAACTAAGATCTGTGTGGGAGTCTGGCTAAAACAGCTCTTTTTTCGAAAAAAAATCACATCCAAGCTCTCAAACTAAACAAAATATTTATTATTATTACTAAATTACATATATATTGATGTTTCAAAATAACAAAAATGATGACAGCAATATTAAGCAATATTAATATCAGTGAATCATAATATATGAAAAAATCATGCTGCACTTTATAAATAAGTGAAGCATAAAAATAATCATTTACCTTACACAATATACTTATAACCAACAAAATGGCTTGAAGATTAAGCCCAAATCAGACTAAGTCGTACATGTGCAAAAAAATAAAAGCATTAACTGTGAAAATAGTCACAGCCATAGTGCTAGCATCAACTGACCAATGGCTTCTATCCCCCCCCACCAAATCTGGAATCAAAATCAGGCACAACTTCCCACCCCAACTTTCGGACTCAAGTCCCCTACCCACCTTTTTTGGCTTCTTCCCCTCTTTAGGGGAGACGTTGTGTTAAGGGTTTGAATTGAGAAATAAAAGGAAAGTAAAAAATAAAACAAAAGCTTTGCTGAGGGTGTAGGTTGCCCAGTGAAAAATGGGGGAAAGTTCTGTTAAGGATATTGATTGGGGTAAGGGAAGTTTTGGTCTACACTCTTAACAAAACCTTCCCCCTATTTTTCACTGGACGCAATCTTCGCCCACCAGGTACAGGGATAGAAGCCACTGCAACTGACCCCCAGGTATGGTCTCGAGTAGATGGGCCGTAGTCTACAAACATATGCAGTCGTTCGCTAAGCCACATTGCCAGGTCGTTGTTACCAAGAAACGGCTTGGAAGCATCACTCTCAAGCAGTGTTATTACGTCAGCGCCAGTGTCATTCAGTAGCTTGGCTGAGCGCTCCAGGCTGGGCCAGCCGATGTTGTCATAGCCGAAGTGATAGGTCCATATAGCTGCAGTGAAGTCCACCCGAGGATGACTCTGACAACCATTGCAGAAAATGCAAGCAACCAGCAGTAAATCAATTAAACATCCAAAATATAAATATATGAATAAATGGTTTTTGCTGGCACTGCAAACTAGTAAAAAACATAATACCTGTATGTTTTAAGTGGAACCAGTATACAGTACTTCAAGTACCGGTTTTTTGGTAGCAGTTGATTGGTATCGGAAACCACTTCAATGATAACGACAATGAGTTTTACTTCGCACACTTGCGACTATAAAGATAACCAAATAGCTGAATAACACTGCAGTGCAAACAGTGCGACAAAATAATAATAACACAGTCCACAAATGCAAAATAACAGAGTCCATAAGTGCAGAGAAGTACATGAGTACATCTGACATTCCCTTCAAAATGACAAAAAGTCTGAGACATGAATAAAACACTTGCTTCATTGTAAAATCCACTTCTTGCATTACAAAAGAAATTTGAAAACATGTTGCTAGACATACTTATTTGTAACTATTTATTGCACATTCAAAAACTCACTACATTTTAGCTTCAGCTTTCAACTTGTTTCACCACTGCAATTTAAACTAGCTAACTGACATTGGTTCAATTCTTACTAACTGACAAAATAAAATTTTCCACAACACTGCACAAAAATTTTGCATTATATTTGATGGCTACCACAAACTTGAATGGTTTCTATTAGCGTGTCAGACCTTTGGCGAATGAGCAAAGTTCTGTTTTGGATAGCGATAAACAAAGCCGCACAATCCAGATGTGACGATGAGCAATAGCACTGTAACACCAGCAAATACAATGCAAATGACTCCAAATATCTGAGGCATAGTACTTACAGTACGACATTTCTGATTGCCACAAAATAAAAAATTACAATTAAAAGCATGTCTGACAGCACAAACCTCTATTGAAATGTCTGTTCTAATTTACCACTGGCATTAAAGGTGCTACCATCTGGCGAATAATACAAAAGTACTGCTATCACACTAGCAAGCCCATGCACGAGTAACGAACTGGGACACCAAATCCAACTGCTGCACAGACTGCCACCAAAATAAAACTTACTGATACACTAGACAGTGACCATGCCACACCCTGTCACCTCTTCCAAAAAATTAAAAACTCTCATCATTATAATCATCAAATAAGCATCGTAAACATTTACAGTATGCTGATTAAAAAATAATAGAGACAACAGCGTATTCCAACTGATAGTAAAATCAACAGCCAAATCTTATATCAACAAATATGTTTATTGAAGACACACTTTCTTGCTTTAACTCAAGATTTTCCGCATCAAACCAACAACTATCGAGAAGTAAACTTTATGGTTTGCAAAGTAAGAATTTTACAGATCTATCTCATACAAGAAATGTGAGCTAATGCTCACGAAACACAAGAAAGCCTACAGCAAGCGAAGTGTGCAATAATTTCTCACCAGAAATTATCGAACACATCTTTAGAAACTTAATTTTGAACTGTTGTACGAAGAATTGTAACATAAACTTTACAAATTTCCAACATTTCGGGAGGAGGCAACTGGATAATTTTCAATCTGTGATAATTTGAATTTCAAGGACTTTTGAGGTCCTGTTATATCAAATTTCAAAACTTTCAAGGCCCTATAGTCTTTTCAAGGTCTTTCCAGATCCTTGAACAAGAAGTTTGAGCTAATGCTCACGGGACGCGCGAAAACCTATAGCAGTTCCTGTTCGCAAACTGTCAGTCTATCTCCAGCCATTTCGTCGTGACTTTTACGGGGGTACCACTACTTGATGCCCTCGTGTGCAGGTTTCCTTGAATGTAGAAAATTGAGACTTGGACCGTTAAAACCTACGTTCAATGCTGAAAATTTCGCATGCAGTTTGTCCATGTTTATCTCAATTGGTTTCAGCGCAATTCGCTCTTGCAATGTGTCTCGCAGTCCAAAATCGCCAAAAAAATCCATAAAACCCCTTATTTTGGCGTTCAAGGTCATTCAAGGTCACTGAATTCGGCGTCAATCGAGAGCCAGCGTATGACTTCCTATTAATGATTAATAGTAACCTAGGCCCTATCTTGCACCGTTACTGAGATACAGCGACTAAATGGCCAAAAATCACAAATTTTGCCCACCCCCCTCTCATTTAGCACCCTCATTTGGGGTGACCCCCTTCGAATTTATGGAAAAGCTTTACGACTCCTCAAACTAGAGTTTTCCCGGCAGCCGACAGTGAAGATTTGGTGATCCTAGCTTAAATCGTTTTTGCCTGATCCACCCGTGTGACAGACAGACGGACGAACAGAATTGCGATGGCTAAGACACGCTGAAAGCAGTAGCTGCTTTCGCGCATAAAAATGGAAAAAAATTTTAAAGGACTTTCAAGGCAGTGTGGCCACCCTGAACTGTAAATGTTAATAATACATACTTACACAGATATGTTTTTGCATCAGGCATTTTGGCACGGCTGGGAAGATGAATAAACACAGAGTATGATTCACTGTGGGTGGATCGTCCTGCACGAAAAACATACGGCAACGGAAACGTTTTTTAACAGCACATTATTAGCTGGTCTTGGTCGTACGCTGCTCATAAGTAAAAAAACGCTTCAATCAGCCCACATTATTATTGCAGATTTTCCACACAAAAGTTGCCAGTAAAAGACCTCTGAAAATTAGTCGATATTTGGTAAAGATATAGACAAACGTTTGGTGGCATGTTTTTTTTACTCACGGTGTAGAATCACGGTACCAAACAGCACATCACGTGATCTGCTGTTTATCTAGCAAAAAGAGTGCTCAATTGAGTGCTAAACACTGCAGCACAAGTACTGCAATATCAAAATCTATCAATAAAAACAAGTAAAAATACAAAAAGTAAGTGTAATATAACTACATTCAAAGGCTGTGGCCTATTAAGAAAGTAGCAAGTGACAACACCAATTACAAATGTTTAAGAGATGGATAATACATGTATACAGAACAGACCAGTGCATCTGTCTGATTTACTCAGCTGAATCAATGTAACGCAACTCTATTTCTAAGCCCAGCATAACCCACTAATTTTCTGGGCCAGCTCGCTTTCTGCAAAAATGCCAGGTTTGTACTGGCCCATTGTGCTGACTTTGTATCACCCACATTTCCACTACTGTTTCCCAACAGCAAGTTTTCCGAACCTGATCATCATGCATAAAACTAACGTCATAGCAACAGTGAATACGGTCAACTGCCAATCAATCTATCAAAGCTCAAACACACTTCTGGGCAAAACCTATTCAAAATTTTGTGTTATCACAGTTGGCCACACCAGGCCTAGGACATTAATTTTTCAGCCTAGCCTGACGCGGCCCATTTGAGTTTATCTTCCATGCCCAGTGTATGAGAACCTAAGCCACACAAAGGTCTAAAGTAAAAAAAATATCCGAAACGTCTAAAACAGTTGAAAGCAACTCGACCAGTCACTGTGGCAAGACCAATCATGAGCATAACCGCTGCAATGAGCCAGCCGGTATGTTCACGAGTGTAGATCCCACCCGGCACAAAGTTGTATGCTACAGTCCACACTGAGAACAGAGTTTCACACAGCCAGACCAAGACGGCAACCAGCAGCGTTCGTACTGGTGGACAGGTGGTCAGCTGATCCAGCAGCATTGGCCAGACTGACGTTGTGTACACAGCCAACAATAAGCCACCTGCAATGTATCAGTAACATTACAATAATAGTAAGTAAGTAAAGTGTAAATTTATATAGCGCATACTCAAAAAGATCTCTATATGTGCTATAAATGCTCCACTAATTATTAAACACAAAAATACGTTGAATATCTTACGTTCAAAATAAGAAATACATTGGATAAGAAGACAAAAGCTATTAGAAAATACAGAAGAAAGGCTGTTATAAATCTGTTACATGAGCAGACCCAGACGACCAAAACGGATGAGTAAATGCAAACATCCACAAGAAATTATTGAAAAATTCGCTTACAAATCACAGATATATATTACAAATGTAAAAAGTCACACATATGTGGCTCACAAAAGATTGCAATCCAATGTAAATGACAAAAACGTGAAACAGAATTGTCTGGTACTGACGTTCTGCTTTGCAGCTATGGACTGATCCGAATTAAACTGTTGGTGATTTCTTTATTCAGATCAGTTTGGAACCACTGGGTTTGATTCGAATTATAAATTACTTTTTGGTGGGTAATTTATGAGTTTGATCTAAATTGAAAACTTTGTTATCAGTTACATCGATGCACAAAACATGCATTAATAATAATATGCCTTAGCTAAAACTAAACAGCTCTGGTGCTCTCCCACAATCAATTTTTTAAAGAAATTTTATGTCAAAAATGACTGCTGCATATACTTAGCAGACAAGTAGCAATCTTTGTAAACCTAATAATATTGGTAAAAGTCGTTTCTTAGAAGGAAACACAACAGAGCCTCAAACAGTACCTATAGATCATTAATTCATTATGTTACATCAATGTCTATGCAGCAGAATTTCATGCAGCTAGACATGACTAGTGCTGATGATACAAGTAATCATCCCTGACCTGCAAATGCCTGCCAAGTGGGCAGCAAATAAAGAGCAAAGAACGATGCTGAGCCAATAACCCACCACCAAACACTTGCAGTTACGTGACGACATGGTGCCAAATTTACTCCAAAACACAATGCCAGCAGCACAGCAGCCCTACATCGCAGTATAACTGCACACTGTGGGGGATAATAACGAACAATATACTAAACTCGAGCCTATATCTCATCTATGTCAAAAGATACTGATATTCATAATTCGTTCACTGGCACACTGTACAGAAAAATCCAGAAGAGCCACAGTAAAATGATAATTACAGATCCCAGCCCAATTAAATGGCATCACCGCATCAGTACACTATCTGTTAAAATATTTGATCCATGAACTGAACAGAAAAGTACAGCACAGATGAGCTTGTACTGCAAAGTCAACTGCCACACGCATCACGTTTTTCACCGTGACGTTGGTTTAGGGTTCAAAGAGATGCCTGCCAAAGAACTGACTGAACGAAACTGCCATTTGAGACTCAGCTGCAAAATACAAAGATGATGTCAAAAACAATAAATGTACAAAACATAAGTTCATTTGCAGTCATGTGACATTCAAATGGCAACAAGGGTCGATTGTGGTGGAATTAGATTGGCCTCATTCAATAGCCCGTCCACCAAAATCACCCATTAAACGCAAAGATCTTGGAGATATCCTTTACAGAATCCGAATTATAGCCCTTTTGTCTCAAATTTCGTTGCTATGGCAAAAAGGTCCGTCAAGATAAAATCTTGTTAGCAGTATTCGATGGCCCAACCCCCAAACCCCCCAATAGATGCAAAGATCTTGCAAATATCTCTAGCAGAAGCAAGGTATGGCCCATTTTGTCTCAAATTTCGTTGCCATGGCAACCAGGGAGGGTCAGGACAAAATTTCATTGGCAGCATTCAATGGCCCAACCCCAAAACCCCCCTATAGATGCAAAGATCAGGCAAATTTCGTTGCCACAGCAACCAGGGAGAGTCCGGGGTAAATTTGAATGACACTGTTAGATTAGCCATCCCCGAAAACCATACCCTAGAACCAAAAATTACGACTCTATGTTATACACAGCCAGAGTTATAACCGTTTACAGAACTGTTTAATTTTCCCCATAGGCACCATTGTATTTTTTTCGAATTTTCTAATAAATAAGTTAAATATTAAATTTTAATTTTCTAACCCCAAAAAAGCACACCCTTGCCTGATACCGCATCATTTGAGCCATCACGTAGGTGAGTAGGTGAGTTAAAGAAAAAGGTATACATACTGCTAGAAAATTTTTTGTGTATATTTCACCTATTTGCCGAGATGCCCCCCTTGGGCAGATTTACATGAAAATTTGCATGAGGGGTCATCTAGCTGACATAATCAACCGTGCCAAATTTTATCTCAATCAGATCAAAGGTTTTGATTTTGTGGGGGTCAAATTTTTGGCTTTCCCATAGGAAAGATGTCGCTGTTAACACATGGCTTGAACTACCGTTCAGCCTGTAATATGGCATTCGTAGAGAGGCATGGCTACTTGATGACAAGTTTATCACAGAGTAGAACCCAGCCTATGTTAAGCACACACTACTTCATGACAGACAGCATTACTGATGCAGTGAAAGAAACACTGTATTTTAACTCACCCCCAAGGGTATGGCATAGGACCGGTGTCTGGATAGCCACTGACAACCCAGCGTGAAAGCAGAGAAACTTCGCCAAAAATGGCCTGAGTCATGTACAACAAACTTCCAAAGCCACATCCCATCAACAGCCAACTGATGCAATAGGCTGACTGAACTGAGTGCTGATCAGCTGCACTGGACTTGGCTTTGTCACTGTCCTCAACTAGACACAAATTTATTTACATCAAACAATGTTTAACATGCTAGGCAAAAACAGAACAGAACAGAACAGGCAATCTATTGCTTACAATAAAGCTGCTACTCAGTACGATTAGCGAATTCCACAATATTATTACCAGATTACACACAAGTTGTCAAAACCGACAGCTTTAAGGTCTCCTTTTTCCATGTACATTTGATGGCCGATCAAATTGGTCTCCGTTCAACTTTGGGACTTGATCGGAGATCATCTCAATGGCTGTTTTTCCATCGCCAATTAGCGGCTAATCGCCTATCAAATCTCCAATCAATTCGATGGCCGAATATTGGCCGATCAAGCCAGATAATTGACGATTAAACGTGGTGATCTGCAGTTCGTTGCTTATTCACACCAGAAACATCGCTTCACTTCACCGGTCAGAACGGTAATTCATGCATTAAAATGAAGTTCCAGGCATGGCAATCGATCACTACTGATCAATTTATACTGTGTACACCGTGTCCCAAAAAAAACTAAGCAGATTTGTTTTTGTCAGAACTGCATCAAATTTCCACCGATTTTGATAATTTTTGGCAGAAAGATGGCAAACGATCCAAATATATGCGAGGTGCACTCATTTTCCACCTCACCTAATTTGTCAGAACTTGTGCTCGAAGTGTGCCCCACGTGCACGGACACAAGCGCTCAGACGGCGGCACCGCTAGCTGATCGCAGCGTCAATGATCGACTGGTCGAACTGCGCTCACTCGTTGACGAGACGCGTTTTGAGTTCGTCGATGTTCATCTGACAATTTTGAACACAGGTGTTATAGGAACTTATAATTTTGCTAAATAAAGCACCTTTTGTTTATTGTGTGCTAATTAAGTCTTTAAAAGTTTATTGCAGATAACAACATTCGGCGTTATGTAG
>Ga0209367_1008809_pt1 | contig 13764 bp, 9 predicted proteins | sample WorMetLIZISLAND2_FD_187412 | JGI IMG/M metagenome (GOLD analysis project Ga0209367, IMG submission 187412) | Marine gutless worms symbiont microbial communities from Max Planck institute for Marine Microbiology, Germany - Olavius geniculatus... ... | reverse complement strand
AGAGGGGAACGTCCGGGGGGAGTGTCCGGGGGATGTCCGTCTCCCAGCGCTGACAAAGGGATGGTAGAAACTCAGCAAGTACAAAAGAAAAAATACAGAGACGTAAAGGCGGGAAAAAACAGGAAGGCTAGAAACAGAATTTGCCCTCTTTGTTGACGAAATGGTGACTACGCCACTGGATATTCGATACTAATCTGCCCCAAACGTCACAGGCATCGCTTCGCCCAAAACGCTTTACTGTTATATTTCAAAGGATTAAATACATTAATCAACTACTACAAGATCAGTATAGCAAATGTATTGTGTAGGTCGTCGCCATGATAAACGTGAGGCACAGCACGATAGGAAAAATCTACTAGGTTGAATGGGGACCAAAACGGAAAACTCTCGTAGGTTATTGTTCTAGGTGCGTTAAGCTTGTGGACTTGCGTTGAGCTTGAAGACTGAAAAACGGTAGTTTCTTCCTTAAAAGCAGTTTGACTGCGCGGACAAGCTGAAACTAGGGAAGCGTGCTAGATAGGCCTATATGCAGTTGTGAAGTCCTGAAAGACTGTGCTGGCTTATATGGTGTTTTTAAAAACTCATTTTACAGGGTGTTGTCAGTGCGATGCGCCACGCTGAAAACCTGTTCGAGCCTTTCTATTAAAGGACATCTTAATAATACGATGAATGCTAAAATTCACGTACATTGAGGCTGTATCGTATGGTGCTGAAATAATTCAGCCAGCTCAGCCAGTCTCCAAGAGAACTGATGTTCACCAGTAATCCGCCGAATATCTACCACAATCACACGAATTTCAAGTGCAATCTCTATTTACATGTATATTTTATTCAAAATGAAATAATGGAAGCTAATAAAAAAAGTCGCGGTCTGAGTGCATTTAGAATTTGAAACAATGACGTTATTAAAATTACATACTTTTGTATTTTTATCAAAATATGTTAACAGAATCTTTAACAACATTACAATTATGTCAGCACTGTAAAGTGATATGCCAACCTTAATGAAAAATGTTCAACTTGATTTTCACTAGAAGGCGTCAGCCACAAATTACAAAATGCATATAAAATTTGGTACGTGTGTACAAAATACTGAGTATTCTTTTCCTGGGTGTAATGAACAAACTGAAACAAGTGTTTCGTGTTAAATTAAATGCCGTGTAATTATTGTTAATATGATATGCTGCATGCCAAAAACTGACTGACAGATTTAGCGAGACAGCGAGCAGACGCACCAGCATCAATATGAAGACCATGACGGCCATGGAAGTAGCGACTGGAACTGAAGTGAAGGTGGCGCCGGCGATGAAGCACACAGCTGAAGCGCTCATCGTCGTCAGAAACAGCGTCAGGAAGAAAAAGAAAAATTTTGCCGCGTCCATATGAAGCCCTTCACAGCGTCATACACAACCAGTAGCACTTGAACCATATACCCCGTAATAACACGAGGAAGCTGGTTCTTGAAGCGCACGACGAGCGCTCTAAGTGCTCTTAGCCTCTCAGAGTTAGCTTTTCAAGAGTCGGCTTTTTCGTGTAAACGGGGTAATAACCACAACGCTCGGACCGTCTTATGCTTTTTTGTAACAAATCGATTTCACAGTCTACCTGTTTTTCGTCTGTTATAATTGCTAACTAATACAGAGTTTCATGCAACTGCGATTTCGTTGTTTTTTTACGAACTGAATGTTTCTTTTACCAAATGTGTGCGGTAATAATAATAATAAATATTATTATAAAAATAAGGGGTCAAAAAATTGCATGCCATATTTTTTAAATAATTCGCAATAAATATGTATTAACAAACTCTACGTAAGTAAGAAAGTAAGCTCTTAATTTGCACACACACAAGTGCGGTAATAGGCCTATGTACACACGTAGGACCCTATCAAATTGTCTTTACACGTATGCAAAATCATTCGACGAAAGATCTGCTTATTCCAATAATGCCACAGCTAAAAATAAAAGATCAGTAAGTGCCTTTTCACATATAATAACACAAGGTCAAAAAGCTGGCAACAACAAACCGATCATGAAGTATATGATAAGCGAGAAGAAGCAGAGCGGTATAAGTCGCATCGGTATCAACTGGCAGAAGACTTCTGATAAGAAGTACGCCGAAACTCGGTAGTATCCGCTGGCGCATTCGTGGCTGCAGCAAACAGGCAGCACAATAATTTTCATCTGCAACATTTCGTTTTTCACGCTTACACAATAATCTCGCACTGTGAGCATTTACTACGATAAGGTCATCCTACAGAACGCACATTAATTATACGCGTCTTGCCCGTCTGTCTATCTGTTTGTCCAGTTCGGACTCTACTATTCTCGAAACAAAAAGCGCAAATACTAATATTGATGTGAACATTTTCCAGGGCAACAGTAGGCTAAACGGTGTGCCAATTTTCAAAATGTCTAAAATTAGCAAAACTGACGACGCCCGTCTTGAGTCTGTGCTTTTTCACATTATCGATCGCACGAACAGACAATTTAAATTAAATTATGGGTTTTTCACAAATAGCTGTTTGACGCTTCTGGTTGGACGAGTAAGAGAGTGAGTGAGTTAAGTTTGACGAGACGTCATAATGCAAGTCATTTAAGGGACAGTCACTACAGGCAATCACTTGCACCAGCACTGATAAATACGAAAAAAAAACAGCAAAAAATCAAATAAGCTAGAGCCTAAATTACGATACTGAATAAACTGTCTACACATACATACAAACATAACAATAATTAACTAACAAAAGATTTACGCGCACACAATCTATAACTACACCGATACAAAACTGTTTGGTTTAGAGGCCTTCTTGCCACTTGCCATCCGGCCACGAAACGGATCAGGCTTAATCTTTAGCTGCCGGGACTCTGATTTACAATAAATTCGTTGCTGGGACCTGCACGGCATGCTAATAATGAGGAATTGCGCAGATAATGCAACTGCCGACGCTTGCAACTGCAGTAACAGCTGCTCACCAGGCCAGAGTTTATGTACAGAGACTACAGACGAATTTGTTAAAATTGCATATAAAAATGGACCAAAATGTTTCTTCCGGATACGTTGTATAACCAACGTCACAAATTTCCATTCGTGTTCACAAAATTTTTACGCCGATTTTATGCAAATAAGGTATCAAAAACAACTAAGTTTACTACTTACATGAAAATAGCTCTCTGTTGTACGAAGTTTGCAACATTTGACATAGTTGAAAACGTCTGGTTCATGATGACGAAAAACAACGCTCCGTTTCTACAAATAAACACGCATAACACACATTTTAAAATAAAATGGTCAATTAGTAACACACTTGTGGACAAAACGTTCAGAGAAGGCGACAATAATTTGAATATCATACATCTGACCTGTTCTGCAATGAAGCGTACGAATTGTCTTGCTGCAGGTAAATTATCCCGATCAAGATTGCCAAAATGATCGATATCACAGTCTAAAAAAGCAAAATAGTCATCGAAAAATCATCAAATTTCATTTTACAGCAAACGTTACGGCTCGCTTTCTTAAAGTTAACTTTCGATTTATCAGCAGCAGTTATCTGCAGCAGTTGTTTCACAGTTAATTCAATGCATAGTGTATGCATGTACAGATCGGCACACTTACAACTCTTTTTGTGTCGGGCCAATTACGTACCGCATTAATGTTCTATTAATGTTTCAGTTTTTGTTACTAGTTGGTAATGGTCGACATTTTGCGCCTTAAAGCAATTGTACGCAAGTATTGCACAGCACTGCACAAGTTAACAAACTACGCAAACTATTTCTATCATTACAATTTTGTACAAAAGCGATAGTAGCCTACTGCGTAAAATAAATTAACTCCAATATTGGGTGAACATTATTAAGTGTTTTTGTTTACATTAATGACATTTGGCTTTCTAATCAAATAGTTAAAAAATAGTCATTGAGTGTAAAGTTTATGAGAAGTAGCCATAGCATAAATTATTATGACAATGATTATACAAAAATCCGTAAAGAGTTGTATGTTCCAGTAATGGCTATAAACATTTTAGCTAGGTGACAATAACAACAGTTTAGTGAACTTGGGGTGTAAACGTGTGGACCACTGGAGAGTAAACACAATTCACAAACCTGCATAAGCGACGTATGTGTGTCGCGAACTAAGTTCACAACCGTTCTCTGTGACACGTGACGCATCTGTACATGACGCTACGCAGTTGTACTGTCGGTTAAAATGAAACTTGTTATAGAAGCAACTAAGAACCGTGAATAGCATAATCTGTAAAAAACAGAAAACAATTATTTAACATTTATGGTAAATATATTAACTGTAAATAATAATTATTATTTTATGTTAGTTGCCTACTGAATAACTGCTACGTACAAATGAGTAAGTTTAACATGGCATTTTGCCAAATAAAAAGTAGTAATTTTTGGTTTCAGCTTTTTGCAGTTTACGTATAATAATTAAAGTAAAAAATATTAAAATCGATTAAAATCTGCCAAAGTTATCATAATAGAAAGTACCACCTGAGTGAGAAAAGATGTAGCGTATTGATGACGTTCAGTTCTCCTGGTTGCTCTGTTTTGTGCGGCGGACTCAAATGATGCCAATATTGGCAATAATTCGTCATTCATTCTGCGCAACAATAATTCTAATATTATTACTATACTGAGTTTTGCTCGATGACGATTAATTGTACCATTAAACACTTACTTACTCGAAGTTTATAATAGAATATCACAATTTCCACAAATATTTTAAGTTTTATTTAATACTGTATTTTAAGCAGATGGTTGATACATTTTCCAGTGTACTCAACTACAAGCACGATTTGTTGAACGTCTGGATTGATGGCCTGTTATACAACATATTCAACAAAATTTTCAAATCATATATGGTTGTCAATTAAATAATTCTGGGCGTTTTTTACTTTTAACCGACATCCACACCTGACACTTGACATGTTACAGAGGACATGTTACAGAGGGTAATTCTACAATTCATTTTACAAAAAAAGTGTTGCTCTAAAATCCCGAACAGTACGTACTGCTTAGCCCAGACTGAAGCCAAAAATTTTTCTGAGAGGTTCTCGGCAAGTGTCGTGGATTCGTCGTTTGCCGTCGAGTCAACGTTAATCTTGACGTGATTCGCTTCTGTAAAATACGCACGTAAAACACGCACAATAGACTATCCAGTAAAGCCCAAATTCCATTAGATAGAGGTTCCAGTAATTATGAAACACTGTGTATTAAATACTAGAGCAAAGAAGCCTTACATGCTGAGATTTAACAGAAAGTAATAGTACAAAATTAAAACTCGAAAAGTTCCATAGTTAACCAAGTCCGCTTGCCTGGGCTGTCGTTTTCTTTAATCGAAGTGGAGAATTTCACGGACGACTCGTTGTTCATGGTTGCCGTCATATCTCTTGTAATCCCTCCATTTTCTGATGCATACACAATAGAATTAGATGTAGAAATAACTATAGGTAAGGCGAAATGCATAAATATGTTTGATAACCGCGTATAAAACCACAGAAGAACTATCAGCTGAGATCTAACAAGAAACAGTACAACTACAAAGTAAACAAAAACTCCGTCAAGTTTAGTAGTAGACCATGCAAGTACACTTGCCTGAGCAGCTATTCTCTTTAATCGAATTGGAGAATTTGTCATTCATTATTGCCGTGTCGCTTGATAGAACGTTGACATCTCCATCTTCTTACGGGCATATGCACATTGCACATAACAAATATAACATGTTGAAATATATCCGGCTAAGCGGACAAATAAACGAAATATGACTCTTTGATAACAGTCATTCGGCGCCCTAGAAAGTTTTGAAGGCATCTTTAAAAGCCATTGATATGCAACTGTCCATTTAAACGTAATGTCTTTCTGGGTGGTGCAGCTGATATTAAAATGAAATGGCTACTGCCAATGCAGAATGCATGAATAAATTCACGTAAGTAAAAAGCAAAACAGCATTCACTAGTGCACGGTACCAAGGCGAGTGACTTTAAAGACTCGATGTCTCTATTTTTGTACCTGTATCCATGACACTACTTCAGAAGATCTATAGAAACTCTGCGTTCCAGTGGAAACATCGTCATCAGGGTACGGCTGAATGAATCGAGTTGACAATGGAGAAAGAGAGAATGATTAACCGAACAGCGGAGTGTAAGCGAAGTTAAGAACACAGGTCTATATTATTCTGGCAGCGTCAGTGACAAAACACCATTCATAGTCGTTGTGGCGTTACCGTGATATAGGGGCTTAACTAAGATTTTCTACACTGACAAAGTAGATTTGCCTACGTATTTCTATTAAGCATAGTTGTAACTTGTAAGCGAAGACGATGTACTCGTAAACAGACCATGTTGTTGTAACCGAATAGCCGTCGAGTCTCCGTTTATGATGTCTAGAAAGAAATCCGTCGGATTGTTGTGTATCTCGCAGAAATAGCCTGTTAAACATGCTCACATTTACGCATCGTTCCGCATCGGTATTCAACATTTTTTTCCAAAATTATAAACAAATTGCAAAGGCACACAATTACCAGTTTGTGATAGAAAAACGACAAAATTTATGCCCTTTTTATTGTCTCACAAAATACATCCGTTCAGACCCAGTGACGGCAATAATTGTTTAGGATTTACTGCCGCTTGCGTTGCTTTTATATTAAATACAAACATAAAATACATAATACAAAAAAAGTTCTGCATTGCTACTAAGAATATATACGACTGCACTATAAAATCATATGCATGACACAGACCCAAGGACTCGAAGTAGGCCAGCGCCTCCGACGCCTGACCGTGGAAAACGGTATGTCCAGCTGCCAGCAATGAAAGTCGGTCAAACAATTGAAAGATAGCAAACCGAGGCTGATGAATAGAAAATATCACAGTACGACCTCGTAGCGACAGTCTGCACACAAGCGAAGCGTGACTCTTTGACTCAGCTCGGCAATTTTTAACAAAAAATTCCTGATGTATTTAACGATGTTTGTTCAAGTTCTTGCAGAGTGTCTTTACATTAAACCATTCACTTTCGAGTAATTAAAGTACGCAATGAAGGTATGCAATGAAGATATATAATGCGCGCTACATCGAAACACGGGTCAAAATCGATTTACGCGTAAATAAAATGATTAAAACCAACGGAGAAACAGTCATACTCGTTGCCGAAATTTGGCAAACAATTGACGATTAGCTATAGTTTTGTTTACCACCTCGTAACCGGTTTCCTCTTCCAGTCTATTCATTAACATCCTATGGGTCTTTCTCCGCATCTTGAGCCTGTAAAGATTATTGTAAGATAGCAAACATCGTAAACTAGCGCGTTAGTTGTTTAGTCTCGCCGTATCTACGAATAGCTGTTATATCTATTTTGTATGACGGTATAATACGGGCATATCTAGACCATTCTTTAAATGCTGATTTCGTGGTTTTGTGCTGTATCGAGCTAATGCGTAAACCTATCAGTGAGCTTATAAATCAATTGTAAGATCGTAAAGAAGCATATTGTCGCGTTATTTAGGCCTATAATCTGCCTAGGAGCTTTATCGCCTACCTGCGTAGAAGTGAGACGACAGCACTGGCGGTGCTGGAATCGAGTCCCGTTGTTGGCTCGTCCAGAAACAAAACACCAGGTCTGATAATAAGTTCCATCCCTATGTTTGTTCTCTTTCGTTCTCCGCCCGATACTCCGCGGATAAACTGCGTACCAACCTGAAACGTCCGTATTGCACAAATCTATAACGCTAGCGGAGCGAGAAGATGCTGATTTTTACATCTTACACGTTGTTGTAAAATCTTTATTATTGTTATAAATAGTCAATCATAGGTTTAACAGTGTAACATACTGCACATGATATTGTCTGCACATGATATATGACTGACTTTGGTATCGGCGCACGATGTTAGTCCAAGTTCTTGCAGAGTATCTTCAACTCTCTGGCGTTTATCTTTCTGCGACACACTGTTTGGTAGACGCAGGTTTGCAGAAAACATGAGATTCTCTCGAACAGTCAGCGTCCCCATCACCACGTCGTCCTGAAGTGCAATAAAAATCAGTGCATGTACTTGGTCTAGTGAACAGCAGAATATTATAACCATCGCATAATAATAATAATAACGAATATAGACAGTAGGTATTAAATAGATTAGCATTAACTTTATCTTGTTTCTTATATTTTACACCATCCCTATAACAGCTACAAAGTAGGCTACATACTTGATATTCGCTGCAGATTCGTAGACTTTTGACGCTAGTCATACTGTCACTCACATGCAGTTTGCATGACGCTCGAAGTTGAAACGGGTTGCGCCTTTAACTCTGAATAATGTTACCCAATTTGTATTTGTTGCAAAAGTGATGGGTGATTGCTGTCTATACAGCTACACCGAACCGTATATTGTTGCTATATCAACTAAGAGTTGTATTGAATTGTATTGTACTGTATTGTAATTTGCCTTAAAAACACGTACAAATACAGAGATAACATAAAAACAGTAAGGCTGGACAACTAGGCAGTGCACTAACGGTTGCCCATACTAACAAGAAATTTGAGCTTATGCTCACGAGACGCGCGAAAGCCTATAGCAGTTCCGGTTCAGTAGTTTTGGGTATTCACCCTAAGTTAATATACTAATACCAAATTTTGTATCTGGATCGCATATCGATAGTTCCGTGGCACCACCTTGTGAATGATATAGGCTTGTGTCGCAGCCCAAAATCGCCAAAAAAATCCATAAAACCCCCTTTTTGGCGTTTAAGGTCATTCAAGGTCATTGAATTCGGCGTTAATCAAGAGCCAGTGTACGACTTCTTATTAGTGATTAATAGTAACCTAGGCCCTATCTCGCACCGTTACTGAGATACAGCGACTTATTGGCCAAAAATCGCAAATTTTGCCTACCCCTCTTATTTAAGCGCCCTCGTTCGGGGTGTCCCCGTTATCTCGCAGATATCTCTTACACAGACCGAGTTATAGCCAATTTTGTCCCAAATTTCGTTGCCATGGCAACGGGAGTTTGTCGGGGGAAAATGCGAATGGCAGCATTAAATGACCCATCCCCCAAAATCCCCTATAGACGCAAAAACCTCGCAGATATCTCTTACACAAGAAGAGTTATAGCCGATTTTGTCCCAAATTTCGTTGCCATGGCAACCAGGGAGGGTCCGGGGTAAAATTTAATGACATCATTAGATTGGCCATCCCGCCAAAACCAAAAATTACGACTCTTGTCTTATAGCTTACACAGCCAAAGTTATGACCGTTTAAAGAATTCCAATGTAATTTTTTTTTAATTTTTGCGAATAAATACGTTAACTAAAAAGCAATCAAAGCTCGCAGGTACCTCCGCCAAAACAATGCTATTCGCTAGGTGGCGTCACCATCTTCGCTTTGCCAGCGGTTCCCGTATTTCCCCTTTAACGCAATGGTAACGAAAATTTTAAAGTGATCCAGAATCCAAGATTCCTGCCGGATTGCCCCCAAAATTAAATCACCTGTAGCTTATGCCATGCACGACATACCTTCAAAATTTAAGAAAAATTTGTCCATAACTTTTTGAGTTATCTTGCTAACACAGAGACAAACAAACAGACAGACAAAGTCTGGCAAAAACGAAACCTCCTTGGCGGAGGTAAATATTAAATTATAATTTTCTAACCCCAAAATGGCACTTTCTTGTGCAGAACCGATCGTTTGAGGTATTAAACGTAAAAATCCCTTAAGAGGTCTGACCTGTAAGTGCGTTGAAAAAAACATATATAGATAAAACTTTTTGCGTATATTTCACCCATTTGCCGAGAAGCCCCCCTTGAAGGAATTCGCATAAAATTTTGCATGATGGGTCCCCTCGCCGACGTAATTAACCGTGCCAAATTTTATCTCAATCGGTTCAGGGGTTTTGATTCTGTGGCTTGTGGGGGTCGAATTTTTGGTTTCCCCATAGGAAAGAGAAGACGCCGTTAACACAGGGCTTGAACTACCGTTCAGCCTGTGATGTATACACATTACGTCTTTTCTGAGTTTGACACAACTTATTTCTTGTTACTATAGTTAGCCTACTAAGGCGCTTACGATCATGACATCTGATTACATTACCTGCACGACGTATCCAGTCATAAACTTGAAATCGCTCGGTAGTCTTTTACCATTAACGAGGATCGTTCCTTTGACGTTACTTGGCTCCGTTCGACCGGCCAACGCATCCAGCATTCTACCACAAACACCGTCCGATTTATAAGTATACTCTCGGTACAGGGTACGCCAAATTATATAAAGCCACATTGCATTTTATCGACTATCTACCACAAATAATGCAAAATTTTTGTACACACTTCGTAAACACACTCCGTAAGCATACCCGTACGCTTCTTGTTTTCTTGAATATTTGATTAGACACTCTATTCCACTAGACCAGCGACACCTATAAATGTAGAAAGTAAAATTAGCCTACTATTTTAATAAACAAGTCAACTATACGCGGCCTTTGATTTGTACAGGAAATCATGTAAGCCTCGTCATTAGTGCGGTCTATGCGTTTGTATATTTCATATGGTTTTGTCATGTGCAATAAAACTGCAGTACAACATTTTTTTGTATTACAGTTGCGTCGCAATTATGGAACTCTTGCAGTACAACACAAGTTCTCTGCGAGTTATAGCGCCATGTTGTACTCACTGTCGTGTGAACCGAGCCGACCCGGCGACGGCATCCAGCTGTTTTATTGCAGTTTTATTGCAGCTTTATTGTACTCGTACGAACCCAATGCATTACGTCATGCACTCTGTTTAAAGCGTAAATTGTAACGATTGTAAAGCGCTTCTGGTCACGAGTGTGGGTGACTCGCGTAACAGCGCTATAACAAGTACCTGACTTTTACCTATAGGCGTACAAGTAGGGCGACAGCATTACGTCATCGCCAATGCATTACGGCGATGTGTCTCTACGTTGTAGCAGCTTTGATATTATCAAACTGTCAACAACCAAAATCAAATAAAACTCTATTCTGTCACAGTGTCAGATTATTCCACCGTGTATACAATGTCATGTACTACGAATGCAGCTTTGTTAACAGAAAATTTTATTGGTATGTTTTATTACAGTATTTTAGACATAGCATTATCGGCATATGAGCAAAAGAGAAATAGAAAAAATATTGCGCACAGCGATATACTCACGTTGTTTTTCCGCCACCAGTCGGACCCATTACGGCATTCATTCCAGGTCGAAATATTCCGCTAACAAAAAAAATACATTTTTATGCTGTGAAAGTTTGAGTTCTCACCTATTACCGCAGTGCTGTGATAAAGTTAATTGACATTTGCATGAGACTGTATACGATTACTTTACGGTATAAGTGGCAAACAAATTTACTGCCAATTATACAGTGTTCAAGACACATTGCTTGCTTATTACTGTAGCAATAAGCTTAACATTAATTCCATAATTTCGTATTTGTAAACTTTAGGTTTATTTTACCAGCTTTTCAACAACATTTAATTGTTAATTGTTCATGGCTTTAAATTAAACGGATACTTGAACCCATGTAAATATTTCTGCTTCTGCTGCCGTTTATAAGCGGTTTGACTAAACTTTAAAACGCAGAAAAAGAAAATGTTAATTAATTAATATTTAACTAAATGTTACAAATAGCTACGAGAAAACAATAGGCTTACTACAAATATAATTACATAACTGATATTTGAGTAGAAATTTGTGACTACGCAGGGCTAATTAAATATATAAAAAATGATTAACGATAAAATCTACCAAGTTAGTGACAGAGTTCGTTAAAGTATAGCTTGCAACACATACAATTCATGAATAACAGAATAGCCATAAAACTAAAATAACTTTCTCGAATGTTTGTTTTTCAATTTCAAAACGACACTTTGTATATCCAGTAAACATTTCAATAATTGTGTGAGATTAAATGATATAAAAGCCATATCGACCTGATGTCATGGAGTATTTGTTTAGGAGCTTTGCGACAGCAGCCTTTGTCCGGTGCCGGTGCGTTCACGAAGTAACTGAGTTTGTGGAAGCTAACAGTCGAACCAACGATTGACCCATGTCGAGCCAATGTGCTCTTAGACTGTGATTTTTCGTCACCAACAGGGACCGTCGATGATTTCTCCATAGTAACTGATTCAGGATTCTCCATTCTACGATTTGCGAGTGTCAGGCTATTTTACGACGTAATATTAAACTACTGTACGTACGCAACATCCTTAAAATATGCTCAGTAACTGTGATGGTTACAATGATACAGTTAAGTGCTTCTTAAGATACTTCCAACTGGCAGTTATATTTACCATCAAATACGTCTAAAATTAACCATTAGAAAAAATACAGTTAGTTTATACGCCAGAAAGCGAGAATTTTTTATTTACTAAGGCATACCTTGTGTGACCCAGTGAAATCTCTCTAGTGTACCGTAGACTACTTGTCAGACAAGACAACAATGATGCGATTTCGTACCGCGACTTGTCTGCACAATGGAGAACGACAGGTCGCTTTATATAGGCTAATGGTTGACTGACGCCTGTGACACGCATGCACTCATTCAGGTAAATGCTACTGCGGATATAGGACATATCCCCGGACACATTCCCCTCCTCAGACACTTTCCCTGCATTTTCACTCCAAGTATCTTCCGCCAAACCAATATGCTATGCTATATGTAGCCGCGATATGTGTAATAATAATTTAATTTGTAATCTGACATATCGGACACAAATCATATCAAATCTAAGAAAAGAAAATGGGATAGGCTACGGTAAAAAAAGCAAAAATTGCCTTATGTAAAATGTACATTCAGACGTTTAACATTATTTAAACGTAAAAGCCAAGACGCTCCTACATAAGCGATTTAATCTGGTGCATAATGTTGCATTCGCTAAAATTGCATATTGCAACCATAAAACAGTTACAAGCGTCTGAAAAATGCCTGCTGTAGGAGTGTGTTTGAGTCAAGGTAAAACGTAACAAAATTTATGTTAAAAAGCGTCGGTTAAAAGAGCTAGTGAGTTCACTCAATAACAGCAGATGAGAAAGTCTCTGCTATTTCAAAAATGTTTCAAGCGAGTAGTTTTGATTATCGGTGTTTGTTGTCGACGTTTTCAATGCAGTTTGTAATGCAGGATACCGCTGAGTATAAAAATAACATTCAACATTTTAAAAGCATTTTATTTGACGGAAATTTTCTAAAAGTTACATCAAACCACAGAGTCGTGCATCACGGCTTGTGCGGTAGCAACAAGCAGTTGTATAAGCGATGTGCCAAGTCAATGGGAAGGCCGAAATTTCGACCCCCACAGCTCCCACATTTTTCAACCGATCTTAATGAAACTAGAAACCAAGAAAGATATCCGGGATACGACCCCACATGCAAAATTTGGATAATGTGGGACGATGGGAAGGGGGTCTGCGTAGGGAGAGCATTTTCCGTTACTTTTTGTGTACTATCCTTTTTTTGTATTCTTGCTCACGCCTACAGGTCACACCAGAAGACCGATCACGACCATTTATGGCTCAAAAAGCGTGTTTCCGCGTAAGGTAGGGCCTTTTGGAAGTTAAAAAATTTGAAATTAATATTTAACGTATCTATTCAAAAAATTCCAAAAAATTACAATGGGGCCTATGGGGAAAATTAAACAATTCTTAAAACGGCCATAACTTTGGCTGTGTATAAGATAGAGTCGTAATTTTTGGTTCTAGGTATGGTTTTCGGGGATGGCCAATCTAAGGGGGGTTTTGGGGATGGGCCATTGAAT
>Ga0209367_1008808_pt1 | contig 13765 bp, 6 predicted proteins | sample WorMetLIZISLAND2_FD_187412 | JGI IMG/M metagenome (GOLD analysis project Ga0209367, IMG submission 187412) | Marine gutless worms symbiont microbial communities from Max Planck institute for Marine Microbiology, Germany - Olavius geniculatus... ... | reverse complement strand
AACCCTGCAGGAGTTAAGCCACGCTGCCCTAGATAGGCAGCGGTGGGCAGCGATAGTAAGAATGGCGTCAGACACCAACGGGCATTGAGCCCACGGTTGTCGATGATGATGATGATGATGATGATGGGTTGAACCCGCTAACCCCTCCCCCTTAAATACGGTTTTGACAGCTCGTCTCGGTTCATGCATTTTGTTGATTTCTTATGTGCGTAAATAATATCACTGTTACATAAGTTTTTAAGCTATTATCATTTTACCATGCGTTTTTGTGGCCGTCCTAGAACTTAAAAGTAGGCTGCGCGTGGGTCTTGCTCGTACGCCTGCCTGCCTGTCTCGCACAAGCATTTAACTCAAAATGTAAAAGGCTTAGAAAGACTAAAACTGGCAAGAACGCTTCTCAGCAAACGGTGCGCTAGTTCTCAGTTTAGTTGGTCAAAGGTTGGGGCTAAAATTAAGCCTTCGGCTGTGCAGCTTTTGTCGGACGGCCGGATAATATGTCAGCGCTGAACCGACGTAGATTTATAGCTCGCTCCGTCTGTAAGTATAGGCTATGTAATTATCGTACGATGGCTCGCAACGCTGGGAGCTATGGGCAACCCTTGTTGTCAGACAGCGTGTCTGTATCCGACTCGGTTTGCCTGTCTGTCTGTCCGCAGCTTGGCTAGGCCTATTGCGCAATCGCGAGCCAGGTCGCCTAACGACTTAATGAATTGTTTGTGAATTTGTCTGCAGGCGTTTATGTGTTGATCATGAGAACATAAGACCTGACATACTACTGCTGGGCAAAGCTCTGGCTGGAGGACTTTACCCGGTCAGCAACTTTCATTAATTAGCGTGCAGTTACTCACTAGGCCTTACGTAACCTTTACAACAACAACGTTCGCACTCTGGGAAATATGTAGTACGTAATATTAAAATAAAGGCTAGAATAGTAAAGCAGCTTGGTATAGTGTAAAAGTAAGTTATGTGTAGAGCTCGTTAGCTATAAATTACATTGAACGTTGTCGTTAATATTGACTTGACTGATTGGTTGACCGGTCTGTATTGTTTGTCAGGTGTCTGCTGTATTAGCTGACGACGAGGTAATGCTACAAATTAAGCCTGGTGAACATGGTTCAACTTTTGGGGGTAACCCTCTCGGCTGTCGAGTCGCCATCGAAGCACTCAAGGTATTTGTCCGTCGACATACTTTTCGATAGCTGTAATAAGCGTCATGAAAAATGTAAAACAAATCGTTAGAAAAGCTTAAAGTGATCTTTAATTTTATTTATGCACAAAAATGATACTAGATATTGCAATTGCTCTGACTAATGAAGTTTTTTCTCACTAGGACTACACACGAATGTTGCAATATTTTTGATGGTGAATCTAAGAAAATGTTGCACAGTAATTATTACATCGACGAGTGCCGTTAATTTGATAGCGAAATCGAAGATTAGCCTACAACTTTCAACTTAGTCAAAGTCAGTCGTGTTGTTAACACGATTTTAACGAATCACTTTAACGCAAGATTATGACGCTGTTAAACAAAAACTGACAGTAGTAAACCCAAATGAAGCCAAAAGTCTTATAATTATACGGCAATAAGGAAATTGCATTGGCCTTTGCAGCTTGTTTGTCCATCCAGAAAACTGACACAACCTAAGTTCCAGGGATGTGCACGAGATCTTTTGAGCCGAGACCGTGATCGAGACGTAGGCCTATTGGTCCGGAACCGAGACGTTGAGAATTTTGTCCGAGTCTCGAGATCGTCTCGCGACCAAGACGTCGAGACCGAAACCACATTCCTGTTAAGTTTATCTAAACTGCCTAAGGATTTCACGACCGTACAGTGGGCTATTTTTTGGGAGTTTCTGCAGGTTAGGCTGAATCTTTTCAGTGTTTGAATTGCCAGGGGGTTGGGGGAAAGTTAAACCCCCCAACTGTTTTCTCAACCCCCCTAACACTATCAAATTATGTTCTATATACTATATACATAGGATTCACGTCATAATTTTGGTCGGGCTCCGACAGTCGAAAAGTTCAACCCCCCAGCTAAATTTTCTTAGTTCAAACAATGAATCGCTTAAAGCGAACTATAGCCTAGAGGCGGGCCTAAATAAAAACTGTTTGACATTTGCACGGCAGAAGCATTGCTTTCTTGTCTCGTGAAAGCCTAAAAAATAGCTGCTTTATTAAAAATTAGGCCTAAAGTTGTGTTTTGCGGGCGAAGGTTTTGGAGGAGGAGAAATTGGCGGAAAACGCAGAGAAGCTTGGGAAGATATTTCGGCGCGAGTTGCGACGTGAACTCCCCGAAGACATCGTGACGACTGTCAGAGGAAAAGGACTTCTCAACGCCGTCGTCATCAACAGCAGTGCGTTACTTTATACGTCGTTTAGACGATGAAGCTGGCTCGACGAGTTGGCTTGACGAGCGCTCGTACAACACTCACCAAGCAGTGGCAAGCACACATCAAGCACTCACCAAGCCAGCTCCATGTGTGCATAGTTGACAGCGGCGCCGTTGGTTATAAAAATTGAGCGGCAGAAACTTGCAATTTTCCGACACAAACCTGCGAATTTCTGGCGGAGGAAATTGTGTGCTCGAAATTTTCATTTTGCCCTTAAAATTCAGATTTTGTCGTTTCAAAAGAAAATGGTCCGACAAACTAAACTTTATGACAGGGTCCCATATTACGCCTAATCCCGTGACACTGTTACTGATAGTTGGACGCATGTCGTGTGGAAAGAACGTGCCAAAGGCCAGTCTTGGCGTAGGCCTAGGTTTGATTTTTTTGGCCGACCGTACTTATGGTAGAGCCTATATGGCACAAGTTTTTCACAAAAGGTCGGTGATCGTACTGATAGTTACGGCGGTGATGAGTTCCACTAGGCGGCCAATAGTAACTATGTCGCTATCTGCAGCGGTTTGGCAGCAATTCTCAATGCAAAGTTGCTGCTATTCACGTGCGTTGAATTCCGTATCCTAGCGTTGATTGTAGCGTTCGATAGCAGCGTTAATGTAGAGTGCATGGGACTGTAGTCACCTCTGGGAAATCGCTTTCTCTCCGCCATTGCAAGTAGAACGCTGGTTTTCGGACATAGGTGGTACGGTCGGCCCACCCCAGCGAAAGCTGGGCTTAATTGTTATCTGTAGACTTACTACGCTCAGTGCGCTGTTTGACTGATTGCACTGACGGTGTAATGCACTAAAACCACATGTTGATCCACATTGTTGTCTCTCAATGGTAGGCTATGCCTATTCCAGTGGTTGAGAAAACAAAATTTCTTGGTCTGATCTTTGATCGCAAGCTGTCGTTTATACCTCATCTTCATTACCTCAAAGAAAAAATGTCTGAACGCTATAAATCTGCTAGGCTACGTGTCATTGCTCACACTTCTTGGGGAGCAGATCAACAAACACTTCTGCACCTTTACGGGTCCCTAATAAAGTCAAAGTTGGACTATGGCTGCATTGTGTATGGTTCAGCTAGACCTTCCTACCTTAAGATCCTGAACCCCATTCACAATCATGCTTTACGCTTGTGTTTTGGTGCATTCAGGACTTCTTCAGCAGTCAGTTTATGTGTTCAGGCTACTGAACCGCCATTAGCTCTAAGACGTAAAAAGCTTGCTTTGCAATACTGCCTCGAGCTCATTGCAAATACAGATAACCCAGCATACAATGCAGTTTTTAATTCAAAGTTTAAAACTCAGTTTGACAATAAGCCGAGCTAAACTCGCCCATTGGGCTTTAGAGTTGAAGACGACTTGCAGAATCTCGGCTTTAAGAAGAAGAATGTCTTACCTACAACTGTTTCGACAATTCCACTTTGACTTCTCAAACGCCCTAATTGTAACTTCAGTTTATGCTGTTACGATAAAACAACTACTAACCCAAAAGTGTTCTAACGCAAATTTTTTGAGCTTCGCTCAGAGTTTTCACACCATTTAGAGATCTGCATGTACACAGATGGGTCCAAGGATGGAATTAGAACAGCTGCCGTTGTTGTTGCACCTAACTGTGTCAAAACAGTTCGCTTACCTGACAATGCTAGTATTTTTACTGCTGAAATTTATGCACTGGACATGGCGCTAGACATCATTCACTGTACAAGAAGCAAATATTGTGTGGTTTTCTCGGACTCTTTGTCCAGCTTACAAGCAATTGAGAGCTGCAAAGTTAAAAATCCACTGACCTAAAGATCTTGAAGGATCACAACCAACTAATTAAAAGTAGTAATTTGCTGGATTCCCAGTCACGTGGGTATCCGAGGAAACAAAGATACTGACATCGCTGCTAAGGCAGGATTGGATGTCGCCATCACCAACATGGGATTTCCAGTCACTGTTTGTTAACTTGTGTCAACCAATTGTGTGTTAAAGAATGGTAACAACTGTGAAACCAGTGTATATCAAGTAAACTTTACAATGTACAACCGGTCGTTGGTCGCAGTGTCAGTTCGTCACTGGGCCGCTACGACTCAGTCCTTATCAACCGTCTTCGAATTGGTCATACAACACTTACAAATTCTTATCTCCTAAAGGGAGAGAGTCAACCGGGGTGTGAAGCTTGGCATTCTCCGCTCACAGTCAAGCACATTTCGGTAGACTGCACCTGTTACAGTGCAGTTCGTCAGAGATATTTTGGAGTGGACACACACAAGGACGTTTTTGAAAACGTTATATCTCGCAACATCATCGCTTTTGTTAAAGATATCCGCTTTTACAATCGTATATAATGTTGTTTTTACATTAGCTAATAGCCTTGATCTTGACAAATATTTTAACTTTGCTTTTGATACGTAGGCCTATATTGAACGCTTTTAATTGATTTTAACCACGTATGGCACTGAATGGCCTATTTTGTGCTGATGTGCCGTTAAGAAACTACTCACTCACGCACGCGAAAAAAACGTCATCAAAACTGAACTTAAAGACGTGTATTGTAGCGGAATATTAAAGCCGGTAGTGACGTGTGTGTGTTTTGTTGCTAGAGTACGACGCGTGGTCGGTGTGTTTGCGTCTACGTGATTCCGGACTGATAGCGAAACCGACGCACGACGACAAAATACGTCTAGCTCCACCTCTGAACATCACCGAACCACAACTACGACACGCTACCGACATCATCACCAAAACACTCCTCTCTTTTCTGCCTTAAATGATAATTTTGGGTCGTGAAATACTTCCGAATCTTTGACGAACGCAGTCACGCAGCCGGCGGCGTCGTGCTTAGTCTTCAAATTTTACACAGAAACATCTGAGATTTGCTCATACCGATATAGGCCTAGCCCTATATGATTTTATCTGCGTAAAAGCTTAACTTCGAAATTTATCTAGATACCCGGCACTGAGATTAATGATAACCGACCTACACTGCATGATAGGTTTGATATCTTTGCGACAAAGCCTAGAGTAACGTGATCTATACGCCAGTCATAATAAATTTCCGACAATAAGCATTTTTTTTCCAGCAAGCTAAAATTTCTGGAAGGAGCTGTCTCTTACCACCTTCGTTTCACGACGCTGCGCTGAACGCAGCATTTTCAGTCTACACGAATGAACACTTGAATGACTGACTGTGTGTTGGCCACGTTAAATGTACATAGGATAGTTTTATATACGCTGGCTGCAATTGATGGCCCTGATTAAATGTGAAGCGAAGACGTTTTCGTAAACATTTAGCAAATGTTCCATGTTTTATTTTACTAGTACCTACGTATAAAACATTTGCAAAAATGTTTTGCACAAAAATTGTGAAAGTCTTAAAACATTATTAGTACCGGGCAGGCCTGCGATTGTGCGCGATGCGCAATGCTTGGTTGTATTTTTCGTACAAGTGCAAGTGCAGCTAATGCTTGCTTTAGCTCTCTTCGTCGTAATAATATTTGTGTCGTCTACGGCGAATGATTGACTGATTGATTCGTTGACTGGCTGATGGATTTATCAGATTACAGACCTTAAGACACATTATTTGACCCGTGTTGTCATTCACCTGTTAATCATCTGGAAACCCATGTACATTGTAGCATCATCTGTGTAAACGTGCACAGGGACACGTGCCCCCTCGATATTTTGCTGTTCTGTGCCAGGCTCAGCTCACGGGACTGTCCCCGGACCTATAAACCATGGCGGTAGGCTATATAGCCAACCACCCAGGTGAACTCAACCTTGCATCCCTCCGGGGATAGGTGAATGAGTATCGGCCTGCATGGCTGGAGTTAAAGTGACTCCGTAGCTCTGAGATGGGTAACCACGAAAAGCTGTAATCGCAACATAACTTGATTGTCTCTAGACTTATAATTGAAGTGACATGCTTTCTTTCATCAAATGTAGGCTAATTGGGTTTTCAAGTTCTGACAGTGGGCCTAGATGCCTATCAGTTTCTTTAAACTAAGACCCACATGACAACGAGGGTCACTCATTCTTCAGCTGTCAAATTTATTTACGCACCTAGATCTAGTTTCACTTTCAGGGATGTGTGCGTTTCTTCGACCAGCACTCGTGCAGATTTCTCCAAAGGGTCCGAATATATTTTGAAGTAATTTTTGGACGTGTCGTGTGGTGCAAGTAGGCCTAGACTAACAGAAAGGTTGAAAACTGATAAGTCGCAACATGGAATAAACTGTGAAACGCAGAATGCATTGCAGTTTTTTGAATAATCAAACTGTGTTCAGCCAAAGAGCACTATAACTCAGCGTTGTGCTGTTTTTAACATAACAGCGGCATGAACAAACGATAATAAATCCCAGAACGGATCAACGATTAAAAGCAATAATAGTGAGTCAGTCTCGATGCTGACTTGTAATTGGGGCTGTGTGGAAACCGAAACCGCGATGATAAAGAATAACCGCACAAAAACTTAAACACCGACAAAACTGGAAATATGTGCAGTGGTAGACAGATATAGGCCTAAAATCAGCGCACTAAGGGGGCATGGGTTCCCATCCCATGTAAGTGCAATGTCAATGTTATAGAAGGTTTTCTCTAAAAATTTAAATGGAACAGTTTTTGAACGCACTACGGGTGATATGTGCAAATAATGTTTGAATCATGGGGCGCATTAAAAAGAGGGGAAGCTTGCACATTGGACACTGTTGAAACAGTACATCTCAAACGTACATTTACACCGCCCATGTAGGACTACAATTTCTAGATACGCCGTTGCACAAAATCACAATGCACCAGCAACGCATATAAATTATTGCAAATCAAGGCGGCCACAGTTTTGGCGCAAAAAAATTCAAGGACTTTCCAAAGACTTCCAAGTATATTTTCCAAACATATAACCGCAGTCTTTTACCACGTCATGTCAGACGGTTCTGGCATCATAATAATTTAATTTTCACAATGCAGTGACGATGATTTTGAAAAACTGAAATTTAAGGTCTTTTCAAGACCTGCGCTTTCACCAAATTCCAAAACTGTCAAGATCCTATTTGGTTTTCAAAGACTTTCCAGGTCCTGGAAAAATAGAAAAACAATTTCAAGAAATTTCAAGGATCTGTAGCAGTGTGGCTACCCTGGCAAATGCAAAGAGAACAACGCAAACTACCAGGACTACTACTACTACTACTACTACAAGGACTACTACGACAAACTACAACAACTAAACAACTAAACTTAATACTACTTCTGATTTCTGCCAACACAATTTTTTACAAAGTAAATCCGAATTAGGCCGGGTATTGTAGAAACAAACTAACTGAATGGGGAAGACTTAGGTTGGATGCCTTCCTAAACTTCAGAATCTGATCTGCATTGTGCTAAATTCTGCTAATAGCTGTTTACGTATTTTACTTTAATGGTTTCCTTCCTTACTTTTGAATGAGCATCCTGTTAAGCTGCATGACGTAGACTACGGGTATAATTAGTTCAATTAGCTAACCACCCGTCACTTTTACAGCTTACTCATAAGACTTCACGCCTGAATATGCGTTTCCATAGGTCAACAACAGCTTTGCAGCGCATCGAACGCAGCTGACGTAACGGACAAAACACCGTTTCTATTTTAGTCTTGGCCGCTGCGTAGATGCGTTCACTGCGCCTGTTGCGTACTTTCTTGCGTTTGCTGCGTACGTTGTGTTGGGCGGAAATCCCGCCTGAGAGGCTGATTACACGTAAAACATGTATAGAGTTTTAGTCGCACGTGCAGACACCGTCTAAGCCAGTGACTGAGGAAAACAATAATACACGCATTTATCACAAGTCTGATCTACAGCTATAACACGCTGTTTGTTATACAAACATAAATGCTGGACGTCATTATAAAACAGCCACAACGGCTTTCAATACGCCGGCAGATCGGAATGAAATAACGGCAAAAACTGCACCTAAAATAAACGCCGTGTTACATAAAGACTGCAAAAACACGTGCACTCTACGGCCAACAACTGAACAAACAGCGTCTCACATACAACTTGCTTTGCATAATGTACCACGAAATAAAGCAATAATTAGCAACAGATCAAACTGATACAAAATGTTGAAGCCCTATACTGTACCAATCAACTGAAATCATCCACTCCACCAGTTAACATCATTCTTCAATGCAACACTAACATAACAAAGTCTCAGAGTCTGCCCGACCGCACAGATCACCACAGATCATTCAGCTCAGATTCCAGAAATTGCTTATGTTAGTGACCACAGATCAGTCTATAGATCATTCACTAACTTATATTATATTTCTGTGACCGGAGTTCATCTGCGGTGTTCAGACAAACCAATATCATACTCAGTGGCGGATTCCCCCCCCTATTGACTGAATGTATCGAAAATGCATTATGTTTGCATAAAATTTTCAAAAAATTTCAGCCGTTAGTCCCCTCACCAGACCTTATCCCTTACCCTTCCGCCCCCTATTCCAACTTTCTGGATCCGCCACTGATCATACTCAGTCTTTGTCATTCATGTCTTGATTTTGTCTTTGGGGGAAAAACTTGCGTCTGCTTTATACAGCTTATATAAAGCACACATATACACTGGGGCCATAACAAAAACGTGCCACTTTACTTCTGTCCATATCTTCACCAATTATTGACCGATTTTCAAAATTATTTCACTGGCACACTCTGCAGACGACTTGCAATAATGTGATTATTATATATCCAACCACATGGCAAATGTGTTTCTACACTACCTTGTGAAAAATAATAAATGTAAGCAAAAAATAACGATAATAACAAAAATTTAGGTAAATGGAAAAAAGCACTTCAGACCAACATTGCGATGAATGATCCGTACGTCATATGACACTTGACTGTGTTAGACCCACACAGTTTAGTATCATACAGACCATTCACTGCAATGTTGGTCCGAAGTGCTTTTTCAATTTTACCAAAATGTTAGTTTGTTATTATCGTTATGTATGCATATTTCATTGATATTTTGCAAGGTAGTGTTTAGAGATGCATTTATTGTGTGGTGGGATATGTAATAATCACGATATTGCAAACTGTCTGTAGAGCACGCCGCCAGCAAAAGAATTTCGAAAACTGATCAACAATTGGTGAAAACAGGCCCGTTGAGAGGGTGGGGTAGGGGGTTAGCTACCCCGGGCCCCGCGACGTTTGAGGGGCCCCGCCGTCAGCCAGAAATTTATAAAGTACGCCAGAATGTACCATTTTGAAAAGAAAAAATTCCAAAATTTTCTCTCCAGAGAGGCCCCGTGGAAATGTTTGGGGGCCCCACAAGAATGTTTCACCGGGACCCGCTGTGGCTCTCAACAGGCCTGGGTGACGATATGAACAAAAGTAAAGTGGCATGTTTTTTGGCCCACCCTGTACATTACATGTACAAAGAGTCATGCAGCTTTGCACAAGGAAAAACCGGAAGACACTAACTAAAATGGCAATCGACGGCCTGCAGTAAAGTCAGCTAAAAGTATATCAGTAGCATACCACAATAACAACGCTATAAAAGAAAGTTACTGAAAATATACAACAAATGTCTGACGAACATAACCTTGCATGTAGGCCTAAAAATAATCCCTTGTTTGTTTCCAACTGGCCCCCTTTACTATCAAGTCCTAACAATCTATCCCAGGTATCAGTACGTCCAATTATCAGTATGTCCAATCCACTTCTAGAAACAACAGTAAAGGGCAATGCGGATCTCACATCCTTTTTCCCGCCCTTCCATCTATTCTTCTTTTCTCACTTGTCCTTTGTGATGTCTGTCCCTTCTCATCACCCTTTCCCTCACTGATAATGGCCCTCCATTTAGTCCAGTTAGGGGGCTAGAGACAAAGACAATACAATTATACGCCCTCAGAGGTTCCGGCTACCAAATAGTTTCTGCCGCATTCCTGGGTCTACCATATAAAGAAACGTTTGTAACGGCGGGCGTGCTCTAACCAAAGTGGCGGTTTAATTCTTCCCAAGGCAAACACAACGTTAGACTCACAACAATAACATTCAGGCAAACCATTTCTGCAGTTTTGACTCGTTTTCTAACAAGACATAGGTCGCACAGTAACCGCAACATGACTAGATAGATAAACACAGATGCAAAACACAGAATACATCATTTTTTGCTAAATCAAACCTAATCAATCACACGCTAAATACTGGCAGTGTACAGGGAAAAATTGTCTCTATACCTAATCCCACAATAAACTCTTCCCCTCCCTGCAAAAACGGACAACACTATAACGCTGCAAACAGATGTTTTTATTCACACTTTGCTCATTAACCTTCATGTTTCACCGGCTAATCTGCCCTAAATGATACATTTCTTGATCAATTAGACCTATTGCTCTTTGAAATACTCAGCAGAACACTGGCACAACAAGCAAATTATTACAAGTCACTGTAAAAAACAACAAAATACAGTGAGAGAAACCACTGCTCGTATTGCCAACGCAGTTAGCACAAGCAAAATGCAATACAGTATATTCACCATACAAACACTTGCATATGGCAGGTGGCGCTCAGTAGTAATGCTATATGCAGAGATGTACGGATTCAGACATAATCAGACACACAAAATATATACCTGTATTCCTGTAATCACGTTTACAGGTAGAGATGTATTTTAATAAAAAGTGCACGACAAAAAAACGTTCATCCAAAGGTATGTTGTACAAGCTGAGTTCAGTTCAGTTGCTTTGTACACTCCTTTATCAGTCAACACTGTGAAATGCGTAGCAAAAAATAAAGACTTACGACAGCTAAGTGAACTAAATTAGTAATTTTTTGATACTTCTACTGCATTTATAAATGCACTATCAAAAAAGGAAGCTGTAACTAAAACTTTCCTCAAATCGGCAATATCTGAAGCTCATTTCTGAACAGAGCAGCAAATTAGTCACCAAAGACTTCATCACTTTGCCTTCATGGTTTATATGACTGTTTATACACGGTTGGCACATTTTGGGAGCCAAAAAATTCAAGGACATTTCAATGACACGTGGTCACCCTGTTTACAATAAGATAAGAAGACTGAAGAATCAACGGCTCTCCGTTTTACACGCGAAAGCAGCTACTGCTTTCAGCGCGTCTTAGCCATCGCAATTCTGTCTGTCTGTCCGTCCGTCTGTCACACGGGTGGATCAGTCAAAAACGGTGCAAGCTATGATCACCAAATGTTCATTGTCGGCTGTCTGAAAGACTCTAGTTTCAAGAACTGTAAAGCTTTTTCATAAATTTGAAGGGGGTCACCCCGAATCAGGGCGCTAAATGAGAGGGGGTGGGCAAAATTTGCAATTTTTGACCAAGTTGCTGTATCTCAGTAACGGTGCGAGATAGGGCCTAGGTTACTATTAATCACTAATAGGAAGTCATACACTGGCTCTCGATTGGCGCCGAATTCAATGACCTTGAATGACCTTAAACGCCAAAATAGGGGGTTTTATAGATTTTTTGGTGATTTCGAGCTGCTGCGACACAAGTCTATATCATTTACAAGGTGGCGCCACGCTACTATCATTATGCGATCCAGATAGAGAATTTGGTATTTGTATATTAATTTATCGTGAACCGGAACTGCTATAGGCTTTCGCATGTCTCGTGAGCATTAGCTCAAATTTCTTGTTTTAGTCCTGAGCAACAGGTTAAGTTGTCTCATGATGTCATTCTAGCAAGAGTGAGTAAATTTTTGCATTGTATCATAATTTGCCAAAAATGCTGCCAAAACTACAAAAAATGTCGGTCAAGTGCCGACATAATGCGCGGCCATCTGCCTAGCTATATTTAGTTACCCAATGCACTGCACAATCTTAGTTAAACTCAAAAATGGCACATTGATTACGCTTTTCATGAGACAAGACAGACATAAAAACAAACAGGCAAGACCAGTAACACAGCCTATTAAAACGACCATGTAATAATGCAGGCAAAGCTTTTCGTGGCCCACCATGTAGTATTTTATGGCGACTCACGTGCACACAGATTCAACACAGCATTTATGCAACAAAAGTCACAAAAATTCAGAGCTCAGGCTGAACAATGTTTAAGTTGGCCATCAGGACTTGGGGAGTAGACTACACATAAAATGTTAAGAACAGGGACAGTCACCGGGTCACTTAGTAAAAAAGCAAAAGACACATCACAGACAATACAACAAAACAACACAATAGCTGCCTCTCTGTCTTAACATCCACAACACAAAACCAACTCCACCATTATCATATCCATCAACAGAAACTGAATCACTGAAATACTACAAGAATTAAACAATTATTCTTGCAAGTTAATGCATGCAGTTGCAACAATAATATTCGAAGACTAATCCACGCACTCTCACATATGCTATTAAGGCTGCTAATCCCAAAATAAACCCGTTGTTATCACGTTTGTCAACAGAAACTAAATCATTGCAAATTCTGCAAAAACAGAACAGTTATTCTTGCACTGATGCATGCAGTATACCACACAAATTCAACGAATGATCTACATATTGTCATATTTACGAGAACGCCAGCAAATGACAACAAATTAATTTAATTAACTCGCATCTGATGAATAATAATAACTGATAAAGTAACATGCATTCATTGATACAGTTATGATTTGATTTTCGACTCTTTAATGAAAGAGCTTGTTTATGTGTTATTTAGCTCTATTTAATCAAGAAAATAACAAGCAAGTATAGAATTCATCCTGCGAGTTTCTCACGAACAATCAGAAGTTTGTTTGGCAAAAATGAATAAGCTAATTTGCCAACAACAAATAAAAATTAACTACTGGTACATATCTTGCTGACTACAACAAGCTGCAAGGTCACAGCATTCATTTAACTAAGTGCAACTGCTCTGTTACAAATGCAAAGCTATCTTGAAAATTTCCCCAAAACATTGGGCATTGTGCTCAGAGTACTAAAATACCATACCCATTCTTGATATAAACCAAAGACTGCGACAACAAAAGTAAGTGCGCATGTACACGCAAAAACAGCTCAACCACAAGTGTGGCACAAACTTCAGTCAGTGAGAAATCGAAGGGTAAACATGCTGGCCATTGCTGGGGGGCTCTCAAATAAAAAAAGCGAGATATACATTAACCAGATGTCATTATGGTACTTCAGCTAACTACTGAATAATCAAAAGTCGTCCCAAAATTCCCAAAGGAAAGCCTGTCCTTGTGAATTAATGGTAAAATGGCTATAGCTTGTGTTAAGCCTCCATGATTCTCAGCCAGGCCTGGATTCAATCCCAGATAAGCTGAATAATCTGTATACACTGTGTCTCAAAAAAAAGCATGTGACTACATTTTTTGCAATAACTGGAACAGTGAATGTCCGATTATAATAATTTTTGGCACACTTATTAATGAGACTATAT
>Ga0209367_1008807_pt1 | contig 13766 bp, 10 predicted proteins | sample WorMetLIZISLAND2_FD_187412 | JGI IMG/M metagenome (GOLD analysis project Ga0209367, IMG submission 187412) | Marine gutless worms symbiont microbial communities from Max Planck institute for Marine Microbiology, Germany - Olavius geniculatus... ... | reverse complement strand
TTTACGATAAGATATTGGTGAACCGCGATGTGCATTACTGCATTTTGCATAACGCCATCTTGGCCGCCATTTTCGGTTTCGGTTCGGTTAATAGAAAACCGGTTAACCGAAATTTTTTCGGTTAACCAGTTAACCGGTTAACCGAGAACATCCCTAAACTTCAACATCTCTATGTTTATTGTTTACTGTTTACATAGAGTCGTTGACAAAACCATAGATTACTTTGTACTTTTGCGATATTAGCTAGTGATGGGCAAATACTGAAATATTCCCTCCGTCACGTACTCAACTGCAAGGAGGCCCAATAGTGGGCGGCCCCTCAACGGCCGCACCCTCTTATTATTTATTATTATTATTTCTTGCTTGCGGGAACGTCTGCCTTCCTATCCCTTCTTTTGGAGGGATGGGTTTGAGGCCAACATTTTCAATGCCAACGCCAAGGCTAGGCCTACAGACTCCCTATAGCTTTAGGGATACACTTCTAAAAGGAAGGGAGGATATAAAAGAGAGGTGGGCCCGGACGTGGGATACCCCCAAATAAAAATGTACCATTACACCACTGGGCAGCAGTGAGTGTGTACGCGCAGCATCAGAAACATTGACTCGTCGTCGTGGATCGGTGAATGTGCGATGTTACAATGTGCAACTGATAACAGATCAGCTCGTCAGGTTCTACAGCGCCGCCGTCGTCAAGTTCTGCGCTCACACTGTACGTGCACCAGCTATCAACAGGGTGACGGCCCGCGATAGCCAGGGGCCGCCATAGCCACAATCCCACAATCGATGGTACGAATGGCTAGCTCCGCTACACTTTCCTGTAGGCTACTATAGAGTTAGGGTTAGGATTAGGGTCAGGGTTAGGGATGGGATTAGGGATAGTGGGGTCCTAACCCTAACCGTAACCCTAACTATGGTGGCCCCTGGCTATGGCGGGCCACAATCCTATTAACAGTGCTATGTAGACGTTTAGACCACCGCTCAGGCTGAAGCGAGCGCGCTTGCGAAACCGCTGAAAATAATTAAGACCTGCTGCAAACACTAACAGACTGTGAATGCTGGCGGCCGCTTTCAGTGCACTGGCGAGCTGAAATGCGTGTAAGTTTATAACGCCGTGGTCGTACCACTATTTATAAACATGCACGCATTTCCGCAATCGCAGGCGGCCAACCGCATTCAGTCATTTTATGGCGCGTAAACGTGAAGTTCTTCCACCCACCGCACCTTTATTGTGTGACCACATTACCTAGCTAAACAGTTCTCAGTTCGTAAGCCCATGATCAAACAGCGATCATCCTTTGTTATTCTGCCCATATCAAACGATTTATTCTAAAAATTATTACTGGTAAACATTAAAGTAAATAAACACAATATGACGTAACAATGACGTCACAAGGCGAATAAGTAAGTAAGCTTAACTATTTTACAGCAGCAAGTCCTTACAGTTTCGCGATTCACGCAACGCAACCCACGCAACGGACGTATCAAAAGCACAGTAGAAATCACCGTGCTACGTTTTAGCGTGTGAATAATAACTGATTTTCCCATTTATTATTGCGCATGACTATTTCTAAAAGCAGTCTGTAAGCTTACAACTGTGTATCGAGTCTAGAACTATACGAATTTACACCGCTAAAGTGCGACGACGTTACTACTGTACTGCTGCTATATAGTCTAGCCATACGCAATAATAAATCCGAAAACAATATATTTAGCACGCTAAAACGTACCTTTTCAACGAAAACGACGAGAATTTCAACGCGCGACGGCGCGACAGATAAACGTAGTCGAACCGCTGTCGAAATTAATACGAAAACCACGATAACGCAGCCGCGACGAGACGATGCGAACGCTTACGAGGACTGCGACCGAATGATAGCATGACGCCATATCGCTCTCGGCGGCCAGCCTACCGGCCTAAACGGCCTAAGTAAGTGCCTCGTGGCCTGTGTATGGCCGTGAAAGACGCACAGCTGGCGAACGTCCACGTGCGTTCGTCTGCGAGCCTCGTACGTACGCAGGTGCGTCGGCCGGACGGGCTGGCTGCCCAGCCAGAGGCGCGTTTCGCACTTTCTACTTCTCTGAGATTCTCTGAGAAATTGTGAGCAAGATTTTTCTTTGCTACGTTATGCTAGCTCCGCCCACTTGCTTGTGAGTTGGATAAAATTGGCTAGCGTAGAATTCTATGTTAGAATTCTCGTAGAATTATTACTTGCGCGTTTCACACTTTTCGTGAGAACTAGTGAGAACTACTGAGCCGTAGAAGTGAGATTCTCAGAGAAAAAAAGTGCGAAACGCGCCTCAGGCTGGGCCGTTATGGACAACAGCCCGTCCGGCTGACGCACCTGCGTACGCACTCGGCCCACAGAACGCAAGCACTTGGACGTTCGCCAGCTGTGCCTCTTTCCCGAGCAAGACACGGGACACGATGCACTTGCCTATATATAATATAAATGTACAAAACATCAGTTTATACACTTGTTAACGGCAACATTTAAGAACTTGCACATCGAAAACAGCAAAAATTACAAAAGGTGACATTGCCCGCATCACACTGACACAACGTGTGTCAACGTGCTGCTGAATAATATCACCTTTTGTAATTTTTGCTGTTTTCGATGTGCAAGTTCTTATGTTGAGCGCTTGGCAGGGTTGCGGATTTCCTCAGAAACGGAGTCTTGATTTTTCTGCTGGATACTCCTTCATACTCCTTCATAACAGGAATTGTGGCTTGAGAGAGGTCTGCAGGTCGCGGACTGGCTATAACGACAGTGGAGATGTAACGGTTTAAGCCTTTACTTACCTCTAATTCACTCTAAATTTCACGCCCTCTTAGGCAGAATTATACTAAATACTCTACTCTGTTAGAAGCCCCTGTCGCGTTTAACCCTTTAGCTCTTGTGAAGTGTGGTGTGGTGATTTTGTAAGCGTGGGTCGGTCCTAATGAGGCTGGCACATCAAGACAATTTTGTTATGTAAAACACGAAATATAATTTTAAAAGTACAAACATTAAGCTAATTACAGCTGGCAAAAGAAAGAAAAAGAAACACACACACACAGTAAACGACAGATCTTCAAAATGTTATCTTAGACAAATGGTTTAATGTCTACGTCAGACAGCCAAAATAAAAAAAAACATACAGCAGTAAAAAAGCGACTAGCAACAGTAGCAAAGAAGAAAGGGAAACCTGTATCAGCACATTTTCTGATGATCAGTTGACCGATAATTAAGCCTGAATGACGTTTTGGCGTAGCCTGCGTACGAGCGACAACGCAATGATGAACTGCTTGCAAAAATTGCTTTATGGCGTGTGACGTAATTTTGTTTGTATCACGGTTAATCCAAAAGTGGTTAGATTGATCGATCGACCGTTGCAACGACCACCGCCGTGGTGCGAGGCCCCTTTGGAGCGCGGGGTTCTTGGCACAGTGCCAAGTTGCCACCCCCCTAAAGACAAGGCTGGTTAGTTGCAGTGGCGCCGTGGCGGGGAAGGTTTTAGGGGGGCAAAGATTGGGGTAGAAGTGGAGCAGTTGCTTATTCTAATTTTTTGTTTGTCAGAAAATTGTGGGAAAAATCTTTTTTTCTGTCGGAAAAATTTCGTCAAAAATGCGAACTTTTGGGCTAACCCCCATTTTGGCAAAATTTACGGGAAAAAAATTAAAAATTTCAGCATCCATAATTCTTTCCGTCGGAAATTCGCAACTTTCTGCCCTGCCTGCTGTTTTAACTTACGATCGACGCCGCTGTCTGGTGTGCTGTTCGCTACGTTAGAAAACGCGGAGTTAATGAGCAATGACTGAGTCCGAGAGCATAGGTCTATAGCAGCGAAAACATTGAGAACTGTCAGTAGGTTTTTGATTAAACGTAACGTTAGCATAGATACCTTTATTGGTGAAGTTCGCCAGTTTAATATCAGTGAGAGCTGATTTGCTACACGTTACCAGTGCTCTTGTGCTGGTTTCGGCTTCACAGCCGTCTACGGCTTTATAGCCGTCTATTTACGGCTCCATAGCCGTCTACGGCTTTACAGCCGCTACCTGTGAGAACTACTACTTTATACTATAGCGGCTTTATAGCCGCTACCTGTAACCTTGTGGTTACATTCGGGGATGCGCATTGGACCGAGCTGATACGGCCTCAGCGCTGGGCAGGTGTAAGAGCCTGTTCACCCCGGAGGTAAGGTAAGGTAAGGTAAGGTGAGGCAATAACTCAGCCGCCGATTGACGTAGATGAATGAAATTTTGCAGAAATGTAGACAGCTGCTACCGGAAATGGAACATTTGACCAAAATGAACAAAAATAATAAATTCAAGATGGCGGCGGCCGCCATTTTGAATTCTATTTATCGCTCATAACTCGTTTACTATTGCACATATTTGGACGAAATTTGGCATGTGTATTACGTCGGAGGTCTTACATGCACGTATGCCAAAATATTAAACAAAAATAAAATCCAAGATGTCGTCGGCCGCCATATTGGATTTTGGCACTGAGAGCAGATTGTCAGATGTCGTTGTTCGCATGAGTAGATGTCGTACCTAGTGTTCTTGGCGCTGATAAGCTATTTCATGATGGTCGAACTTCGTCACGGGCCGGTAAGTGTCTACGAGCTCATCGTCTGATTCTGGGCAGCAACGATGTGGCTCGAGGAACTCAGACAGGTCTGCTTATATGCGTCACTCGAGTTGTGAACTTTTTGCAGTGTTCGTGGTCTTTAACTGATTAACTCAAAAATGAATCAAAACCGATCGATTGATTGTAACTAATTTATCAGTACCAGCTCTATAAAAATCGAGCTGTCTGTTGTCATCGTCAGTCGTCATTTGGTACGTTTTATTTATGACTATATGCTTGGCATTGGCCTCGCCCTCCACTTCATAGCTCCGGCTCTGCCACGGCCTTGGCTTCAGGATTTCGTGACGGCCCGCCATAGCCAAGGGCCGCCATAGCCACAATCCCACAATCGATGGTACGAATGGCTAGCTCTGCCACACTTTCTTATAGGCTACTAGGGTTAGGGTTAGGGCTAGTGGGGTCCTAACCCTAACCGTAACCCTAACTATGGTGGCCCCTGGCTATGGCTATGGCATTGTGGCTATGGCGGCCCTTGGCTATGGCGGGCCACAATCCAGGATTTTGGCCTTGTTTAATACATACTCGTAATGGGAATCTCTGCCCCCATAATATCCTGTATGCGTGTGTGATTGGTATGAACTCCTTTTAACATCTCTGCCTATAAAGCGCGGCAGTTGTCACTCATCAGCAGCGTAGTTAGTTAAAACTAGGAATATGGGGCAGAGCCCAACGTGAGGCCACCCGGCGCCGTAAGTCCGATTGGTTGACAGTTAAGGAATTGAAATCCCGTTCGCACCAAAGTCACGTGGTCCGAACGCAATTGCATTATCTTACATAGCAAGCGCTATGTTGAGCTTCGGTGGTTCGAAATGAGACAACAGAACTTTGTTATTTGTGAACTCATGTTCACCATTTTTTTGTGTTCGACGTAATATTGATCGTAGTTGAGAACGCTGTTTTCCTTTTGTCGATCCGTTCCCGAGAGTCCAAAGTCCAAAGTTGTTCGAAAACGCACGCACTGTCGATTTTGGGTAGGTCGAAATGAGCCCCTATAACTTTTTTGTTAGTGGACGAAAGTTTATTAGGCCGCCTGGAACGGTAGTTCCCAGAAGGCCTTATGCGTAATCTCCGAGGTCCATCGGCCAATCGCCTCGAAATTTTGCATCCTGCTCGGAAACATGTTCCATTTCATAACGCCGGTCCAAAAATTTTGGGGCCTGCCTCCAGAAAAATTTTTGGGGCAAAATTAGCCCCCTTGTCGCTGTTGCAGATGATATTTGCGGGAGCGAGAAGCTATTTCGAGGATCCAGGGAAACGAACTCACAAGACGATGCTGCAGGCGATAAGTTCGGAAGTTAAAAGCTATTTCGAAAGTACATGGAATCGAATTGATCAGACGATGTACCTCATCCTGGCGGTGGCCATCACGTTCAGATGGTTTCTGACCGAAGAGCAGTTCGTGTGAACGCGGAACGTCTACACCATCGCACTGGTGATGTTCTACCTGCGCATTTTGCAGATTTTCTTCGCCATAAGAGACCTCGGCCCGAAGCTTGTGATGATTCGTGAAATGGTAGGTCGAACTGAATTTATTTACATTCATTAATACGATTCTATTACGCGCGACATAGTCTATGAGCTAATGTAAAGAAACATTTTTTTTCATAATGATTTTTGGCAACATGGTCTATTTATCTCTAAATACATAGCAGAAAACAAAAAGTGTTGTTGCCATTTTTTTCTGTTTGGTCCCAGGGTAATTTTGAGGCCTAGTATAGAGGGTGCGCAAAATTATAGAGCTGTTGATCACAAAATTGGCTATAACTCGGCTTGTATAATAGATATCTCCGATATTTTTGCGTATAAAAGAGGGCATTTGAGGTCAGGCTATTTTATGGTGTCGGTCAAATTTTCTTACAATTAACCTTGGTTGGCATGGCAACGAAATTTAATGATATAATGGGCTATAACTTCATTTATATGACAGGTTTTCGTGATCTGGCAAGTTGCTGTCAGTCAAAGTCTGCCACGGCCGACCGTGATCGCCATGGCAATGAAATCTGGTTAATTTGGCCAAAAATTGTTTAGAACTAGTTTGCATAGTAACAGTAATAGTAGTAAAGATAGTAGTAGTAGTAGTAGTAGTAGTAGCAGTAGCAGTAGCAGTAACAGTAGTAGTAGTAGTTGTTGTAGTAGTAGTAGTAGTTGTTGTTGTTGTTGTAGTAGTTGTAATAGTAGTAGTAGTTGTAGTAGTAGCAGTAGTAGTAGTAGCAGTAGCAGTAGCAGTAGCAGTAGTTGTTGTTGTTGTTGTTGTTGTTGTTGTAGTAGTTGTAGTAGTAGTAGTTGTAGTAGTATTAGTTGTTGTAGTAGTTGTTGTAATAGTAGTTGTTGTTGTAGTAGTAGTTGTAGTAGTAGTAGTAGTAGTTGTTGTTGTTGTAGTAGTAGTAGTAGTAGTAGTAGTAGTTGTTGTTGTTGTTGTAGTAGTAGTAGTAATAGTTGTTGTTGTAGTAGTAGTTGTAGTAGTAGTAGCAGTAGCAGTAGCAGTAGCAGTAGTAGTAGTTGTAGTAGTAGTAGTAGTAGTAGTAGTAGCCTAGTGGTAGTACATCCAACATTCTGTATATGATGCGTTAGCATACGGCAACTACTGCATAAGTTCAACTTTTAGTCCATCAGCTAATGTAAAGGAACTGTTTTTATATTGATTTTTGGCAACGTGGCTTAGTTATCTCTAAATACATACTAGAGCTCAAAAGTGATGTTGCCATTTTTTTCTATTTGGTCCCAGGGTAGTTTTGAGATCTATACAGGGTGCACAAAAATTAAGAAATCTTAAAAGACAAAATGTGCTATAACTCAGTTTGTGTAAGAGATAGCTCCTAGATCTTTGCGTAGAAGAGGGCTTTTTCAGGGTAGGGCTATTTGTATGGTGTCAGTCAAATATTATTACTCTTGACTCTTGTTGCCATGGCAGTGAAATTTAATAATATAATGGGCTAGAACTCTGCTTGGACCTATATCAAAATTTTTCAGGTTTAGGCATTGGGCACTTATGTTAGTCAGCGTATACGGCTACGTAGGGAACAAGACTGATCCACTAGACACGGTCTGCTATAAAAGTTCTTATACATGGTTGGATTACTTAGACCCTCAGCAACAACTAATGTGTGTACAACCTTTCCAGTGAAAACAAAAGTTTACGTTTAAACTGCACTAAATTAGCCAATTTGGTCAGTTTATTCTTGGAGAAGACATTAAATTTGTTGTTCTCATCTTTTAGAGCTAAAATGCACCAAATTCGATTTCGTGTGGTGTTCCGCCCTGGATCCCGCTGGTAGAGCTCACAGAGAACAACGCTCTCTCTACCAAATCCCCTGGCTGGATTTTTGGGGGTTCTGCGTCTAAGAAAAGGGAAGGGAGGGGAATAGACAAAGACGGGGGAAGGGGGAGACGTAAAAAGGGGAAGGAAAAGAAAAAAGCGAGAGACGAAAGGAGAAACAGGAGAGGAAAGGAAGGGAGTCGAGGCCCCTTTCAATTCTGTACGAAGGTGAAAATTTTTTCGCACAGTTACAAATGAAGTTTACAGTTTACAGTTTACACGACCTTCTTCCCCAACGACGAGACTCAGATACTATTTCTCGACTCCGACGACATACCGCCTATCTCATACCACGGACGAGAACTAGCAAATATCGGTCTTTTATCCACTTTGCTCTGGCTAAATACCGACAACTTTAAAATATAAACATATATAACAGTGTGTGCTCTGTTTTGGTGTATCTAGAAATATGTATGTGGATGTGAACCGGACTTAAAGGAGTGTCGAGTGTGGACTATTTCGTATTTTGTACGCTCTATTAGCTACGTGTAGTTGCTACTTTTATGCTTGTATATATTTTAGCCATCGGCTGTCGTTTTTATTAAACCCGAGTTGAGTTGAATTGAAATTTCCGGCTACCCCACTGGCAGCGAGTCTGTTGTATGGCGCGTGTGTTGGTTATAGATGGTAGACCTGATGTTCTTTGTGTTGCTGTGCGCCGTGTTCCTACTGGCCTATGGAGTCGCCACCCAGTCTCTTCTGTATCCTAACGCCGAGCCGAGCTGGAGCATTCTGTACAACGTGATCTGTAAACCCTACCTCATCATGTTTACAGATTTCTCGATAGACGAGCTGCAAGGTAGGGGGCTTATGCGTGATACCAAGGTCCCGTTTTCCATGCACATTTGAGGGCCGATCAAATTGATCTCCGATCAGCTTTGGTACTTGATCTGAGATCATCTCAATATAACCGTTTTTCCATCGCCAATTAGCGACTAATCGTTCATCAAATCTCCCATCAAGTTGATGGCCAAATATTGGCCAATCAAGTCAGATGATTGACGATTAAACCTGGCGATCTGCAGTTCGTTGCTTATTCGCACCAGAAACATCGCTTCACGTCGCCGGTCAGAACGGCAATTCACGCATTAAAATGAAGTTTCAGTCCAGGCATGGCGATCAGTCACTGATCAATTTATACTGTGCATGGTGTTTTGTGAAGAAATAAAATGGATAGACGCTCCCGTATTCATTTGCGATAGAACGTATTTTTGACAGCAAAGTTGATCAGAGATCAATTTGATCGGCCATCAAAAGTGCATGGAAAAACGGGACCTAAATGGCTTGGCAGTGTAATGGTAACGAGTCGGACTTACGATCGAGAGGTCGCGGGTTCGACTCTCAGTCGGGTCACACTGCTCAGATGGGATGTCCGTCTGCGGACAAGTAAACCATCTAGGTATATGACCAACGCCAAGGTCAACTCAGCCGTTCATCCTTTCAGCTCTTCATGAGAAAACTACCACAGGGCTACGGAGCGTCAGATGCCATATGGGATCACACAAGCTGCCACCTGATACAGATGAACGCGACCCGCCTTAACCGAAACAGACAGGTGTGTGATCCTATATGGCGTGTGGCGCTCCGTAGCCCTACAGTGCGTTTCCTGTGAAGAGCTGTACAACACCTTTCACTTTACTAAGTATCTACACCGTGTGCGGAAAAATGAATCTAAGGTATTTTCGACATATCTTTGGCAAACTTAAACCTATTTTCATAATTTTTGGCATGAGTCGTCCTGAATATTCACTTGGTTATGAAGTCAAAATATCTTTTCTTTATATTGCCATGTCACTACGTAGAGCTGGCGTAATTATGACGTCATGGAAAATGCCGTTTTTATTGTATCCGAGGTGAAAAACGCTAAGAGTGTTTTGGGTAATAACTTCAACAAATTTGAACCTATGTTTATAATTTTTGGTAGGCAACATTTGAAAGGTGACGCGCAACTGACGGTGTACTGATAGTCTACTTTGTCCGTATGCCATCAGTATGCCACTTTACCGTGTAAAATAAAACGCTCTTCGTATTCTTACTTTACTCCATACCAAAATAAACAGAAATGCAGAAAAATAGTCTTTTTTGCCTGTAGCTGCCTTAGTTTTTAGCAACAGTGACGAAACTTGCTATTAACCAACTTTTGAGTCAACAACTTTTTCTCTAAATGTACACTATCACGACGCTAACGCATGCTGCAGAAATGACGGTGCCTGCTGATAACGGCTGCTGCGCAACGACGTTCCCATACTGCACGCGACGGCCACACTTAACATGGCGAAAATCAAGATTAGGTTTAAAAAATTCTGATAAAACGTAAAGTATCTCTATGCTACCAATGTCTCAAGCTTTTACTGCAATTTTCTTTTAGTGGTTTTCCTGTTTTCGTATTGCAGATGTTGGGAAAGTATTCTACAGTGGAAGCACCGCTTTAATGTTAATGTTGCTTCAAGGCCACGTGTAATCTGGCGCTGATTGGCCAGAGTGTGGTCACGTGACTTTGCTTTAGAGAGAGACAGTAATGGCGCAGCAGTAAAATGGCGTTGAAAATACAGTTATGAACTAAAAAGCAGTCAGAGCCCGCACACCTCCGTCAAGGAAATGTTGTTCCCTAGGTGGCACCACCATCTTCGGTTTTGCAGCGGTTTCCCGTATGCCCCATTGAAAGCAATGGTAACGAAAATTTCAAAGTGCTCCAGAATCCAGGATTCCTTCCGGATCACCCCCAAAATTGAAACACTGGTAGCTTGTGCCATGCCCGATATACCCTCAAAATTTCAGAAAGATCCGTCCGTAACTTTTTGAGTTATCTTGCTAACACACAGACAAACAGACAGACAAACAGTCTGGCAAAAACAGTACCTCCTTGGCGGAGGTAATAAGTTGTGAATGCAGTCAGATAACGTTGCGTAAAAGGGCCAAAACGGAGTTTTCGCGTAGAGAGAAAATCCGCAACACAGAGGCTCACGTAGACGTTATCTTTCCGCGAAAATGACATTTTGCATGACGTCACGATTACATTAGCTATACTCAGTAAGAAGTAAATTTTGAAGATAGGTTTTAAATATTTTTATTAAAGCGTACGATTATGATACTGTGTGCCATAAATTATAAAAAGTAAATTTACATTTGTTGAAGTTATTCAGGAAGAAGTGTAGGCTCTTTTTTTCTTGACACGGTGTATATCGTCACTCGTGGCAGGGGGGAGGCCCGCTTAGCCTGTTGAAAAATTTTATTCTGGTCGCGAGATTGCCGGATTTTTTCGTAAGTCACGTCGCCCAACGCTGGCGAAAAAATAGCCCAATTTTAATTTTTTACATGCGTTTCAACAAAAGCTTGTGATTAAAAATATAACCCGAAAAGTTGCAAGCAAGGCGCCAAAGCCAATTTTTTGGGTGCACACGGCGGCTAAATGTAACCCACTTGGTGCTATTCTGCTCAATTTGGCAACACTGAGCTATGCCCGGAATTTCTTGTTATTAGCCTATCTATTAGCATCCACCGTTTTGCCATCCCAACTTTCTCTAATTTTTGGCGACGTACGCCAGTGATAGACAGCGGAATGACTAGTTTTGGACATGGGTAACTTGAAAGGGGACATATTACATATTAGTATCACTACAGTGTGTGAGGATGCGTGTGTGTGTGTGTGTGTGTGTGGAAAATGGAGGGAGTGGTGCATGACACTCTCATTGAGCATGGTGTGGAGCGTCACTTGCCATATGCTGTGTATAGAAAATGGAGGGGTGCAGTGTGTGATAGAGCATGGTGTGGAGCGTCACCTGCCATATGTTGTGTGTGTGTGTGTGGAAAATGGAGGGAGTGGTGCATGATACTCTCATTGAGCATGGTGTGGAGCGTCACCTGCCATATGCTGTGTATGCAAGATGGAGGGATGCAGTGTGTGATAGAGCATGGTGTGGAGCGTCACCTGCCATATGTTGTGTGTGTGTGTGTGGAAAATGGAGGGAGTGGTGCATGATACTCTATTGAGCATGGTGTGGAGCGTCACCTGCCATATGCTGTGTGTATGCAAGATGGGGGGTGCAGTGTGTGATAGAGCATGGTGTGGAGCGTCACTTGCCATATGCTGTGTATGCAAGATGGAGGGGTGCAGTGTGTGATAGAGCATGGTGTGGAGTGTCACCTGCCATTAGTTGTGTGTGTGTGTGTGTGTGTGTGAAAAATGGAGGGAGTGGTGCATGATACTCTCATTGAGCATGGTGTGGAGCGTCGCCTGCCATATGCTGTGTGTATGCAAGATGGAAGGGTGCAGTGCGTGATAGAGCATGGTGTGGAGCGTCACCTGCCATATGTTGTGTGTGTGGGTGTGCGTGTGTCTGAGTGCAGGTAACATTGACGGCTGCAGTAACGACAGAACGGTGTATCTGAGTGACGTCAACACTCCTCGCTGCCCACTCAGATCTCAGCTCGCAATGCTCATGTTCTTCGTCTACATTCTCATCATGGCGATCATGCTCATCAACCTACTCATCGCCATGTTCAGGTTTCACACGGCGTCTAGTAACAAGAGGGTGCGGCCGTTAAGGGGCCGCCCGCTATGGGGCCGTCCTTGCAGTATCTTTACTATGGGAATTTCGTTTTCCGTACGAGTTTTTGGCTCACGTACCTAAAACGATTCGTAAAAAGAAGTAAGCACGGGACAGACGGACAGACGGACAGACGGACAAGATCGATACATGATGTAGCCTCCTTCTAGGAAGGACGGCCCCATAATAATAGCCTGTGTTAACTGGGAGATAGGTTTAGAGACTCCAGCTGAGTTAACGGTTGCTAGCCTTCAGACATAGGCGGTACGGTCGGCTCACCCTAACGACAGCTAGGCTTTTCTTATTTTTATGATAACGTTGAAAAACGTTGAGCGATTTTGGGCCGATCGTACTATCGGTCGCGCCTTTGGCACACGTTTTTTGTCTGTTGTCTGTCCGTCATGCATGCATTGTGGCTAAACGGTACGTCTTATCGAAAAGCTGTCTAAGGAAGCAAATAGGGTTACCTGGCCCGTGTCTGCTCTCGGGTCGCTTTTGTTCAGCCTAGGCTGGTTTCTTCAATTTTACTAGGCCGGTTTTTCTCACAGTACAGTGTAAATAGCAGACCTTCGATTATGCTAATCGTTCGATGAACGCTGAACAGTCTGCATCTTTGATCGTTGTCAAGACATAAAACATTTCTCCAATTGCTTTTTTCCCGGTCTTTAATGCGACATAGACCTTTATGTGATTTACACGATGTAACTTACATTTCTAAATATAGGCCTTAGTTGTGCTTAAAATAGTGTAGACAGTTGACATCACCAGGCAATTGGTGTGTTGCTGTTTGATCCTGGCGTTTGTTTGGTCTGATAGTAAATAGTGACTGTATAACTAGTGTTCTACTGCTAGTCTGATTTATTATTTATAATATTAATTGGGCAACAAGGTCAGCAATTGCAAGTAATTTGTAATTGAAGTAGCTGAAATTATGTAATTCGTAATTGAATTACATTTCAGCCAGTAATTTGCTCAGCTCTGTCTATGGGTTGGTGGCGCGGCTTAGTGGTAACGCGTTTGATTCGATCAACGAAGTTATAAACTTACTCTACGCCGGGCCGGGTTAGTACTGCGATGGGTGACTGCCTGCGGGCAGGTAAACCATCTCTGTATGTAACCAGCCGCTTAGGTCAACTCAGCCTTCCATCCCTCCGGGGTAGGTAAATCGAGTACCGGCTTATCTGGCTGGGGTTAAGGCGGGGCGCGTTCACCTGTGTCGGGTGGCAGGTAACACTGTGAAATCCCATACGGCAGGTGACGCTCCGTAGC
>Ga0209367_1008805_pt1 | contig 13767 bp, 6 predicted proteins | sample WorMetLIZISLAND2_FD_187412 | JGI IMG/M metagenome (GOLD analysis project Ga0209367, IMG submission 187412) | Marine gutless worms symbiont microbial communities from Max Planck institute for Marine Microbiology, Germany - Olavius geniculatus... ... | reverse complement strand
ATCCAAAAAGAACCCCCGAGAGAGATCATCTCTACGACTGGCAAAAGTTTCCATGTTTGCAGCAAACAGACCGATATTTTTGACTCCCACACTTAGCAAGCTGCTTGAGTCGTTTGTTGGCAAATGGATATTGAATATTATCGAGATAACGACTGACCGTCGCCAGTTTGGTGCGCTTAAAGGGCAATCAACAACTCATGCATTAATGAGCTTGTTACACTCGAAGGTGACTGCATTAGACAGTGGCGGATCCGTTCGTACTGTTTTCGTTGATTTCCAGGAAGCGTTTGATCATGTCATGTTATGCTCTATTAGCTATATGTAATTGCTATTTTTACGAGTATGTTTGTATATCTTTTAGCTATCGGCTATCGTTTTTCATTAAACCTGAGTTGAGTTGAGTTGAGATATAAAGCATGTGAAATTAAATATGATGTGGATGGCACGTTTCTGTATTTTCTCAATTTGTTGACTTTGATCCTTTGTGAGAGAATAGTGCCAGACAGGGACACAGTGTTCTAGAACTGGTCATACGACTGAAGTATAGTAGTTTAACAAATGGCTGCTGGATAGTTCTGCTACTTTTAACTGTTTGAGAAAGTAGAGTCTAGTAGCAGGTTTTTAAACAATGCTGTTGATGTGGATTGACCAACACAAAAAAGAATCAACATGAAATCCTAATAACTTAAAGAAGCTGACTCGCTCTATGTTTCCTGAAGATGTTTTGAGTACCGGTAAGTTAGTCTTAGAAAGAGGACCAAGAATCATTTTTTTTGGTTTTGGCATTATTGACCTGCATGCGGTTATCTGCCGTCCGGAGGCATATTTGAGGCTTGTAACTTTAATTAAATATATTCAGACAAAGTAGAGGCGTCGTCATATTTTACTATGGAACATAAACTGAAAAGCCATTGATGAGAACCAAAAAGGACAGAGGGCCTAACCAAGAACCTTGGGGCATACCGGCCATGAACGGCTTCCATGTGGACAAACACTGGTTAGCGCAAACTTTCTGCTGACGGTCTGATAGGTATGAGCCAAACCACAAAAGTAGTCTGTTGGGTAAACTATACTTCTTTGGATCTAATCGGTGTATTTTAAAGAATTTGGGCTACTGTTTTTTTTTATATTTTTTTTGACTCTCGACTAAAGTAAATAATATATTATACATCACCGAAACAAAGAGGTTTATCGTAATATTTTAGCAAAAATATCTAAACAGTTATTCTGTAAATTTTTGACGTTAATTGTTAATAGCCATAGCCGACCTGCTACACATAACAAAAATTAAATTCTGGCAGAAACGCGATGCTTCATATTATAATAACTAACTAGATATCTGCTTCACCGGACCTGTGCACGACATGAACTATTTCGCCTGCATGACCTATACTTTTCGGCATTGGCGTCAACAGGGTGCGTAGATTGAGGGATTTAGGCAAAGGTTTTGGGAAAAGGAAGCCCCGAACCAGATCCAGGGCCAAACCCCAGTGTGACGGGGCAGAAGTAAGCTGTGACATCAACTTTATGTTGCTGAAAATAATACGCCCATGTAGGCTACTGATACGGTATCGCCCTTTTCAAACGCTAATTATTAACTAAACTACAATGATGTAACATTTGTTGTCTCCAGGACTTCTTAAAGTCTACTGCCTCGCCCCAGGTAAAAAATGTAGACGAATTTAAAAATCGATTTTAAGGCGGTTGAGGGAGTTACCTCTCCCCTTACCGCCATGGTAATGATACTAATGTTTTTCGGCTGGGATCGTCTCGTTTAACAAACTTGATTTCTAAATTTAGCTTTGCCGTGCAGTTTGGTCGTAGACAGCCCGATTTTTAGCCTACATCTGGCCTTTATTGTACTTTACCTTTAACCATAATAATAAATGTAAAGAAAACCTATATATCTGTCACAATTTTGAACACAACGGTAACATTTAACATTTTATTCTGAGAGATGAAGACGGGAAACGAATGCCAAAAACGAAAAAAAGACACAGCAATTGCATAAATATAATACATCAGCGTTTACACATAGCAGTTTTTAAATAATATATAGGCTACATATAACGCATAGTTTATGTATTATGACTCCAATTAAATTGCTGCTGCAAACAGTCAGTTCCACATAACAAAATGCTTATTACGTGTTTTAGGCTAATTTTAGCAGCATGACGTTGATCGTACGGGCATGGTATCACTGATGTGAAAAGGCGATTGGCGGCGACAATACAGCATATGACGCTGTGTGTCTATGGTAAACGCATTATTATGCATTTAAAAATAAAATTTATCAAACACATCGTTTGTTGCAGCTGTACGGTATACAAGAACCAAAACATTCCTGTAATGCTCGCTTTTACAGATGCTTCATCATGTTCACATAAACTACGGATTTTATGTCAACGACGACAAAAAGAACTGCGAACTGCTTCGCTATTTAAACCACACGCAGCACGCATGACTGGCACTGTTTTAACTAGTACAGACAGTCTACGTACGATTGATAAAACTCATGTTTCTCATTAAAGCAGGATAGTTTGGTCACCGGAAATATATCGCAAACTCGAGTCTATATTACAACGTTGGCGTTATAACGCTCCATTCGATCTTGAGTCAATGTTTGATACTAGCTGCAGAAGTTAGGTTAACAGTGACAGTTGATCAATGTCCGTGCACGGCAGCGATGGAGTCGGACGTGCGAAGAAGATCATCGTACAAGGTTCCATTGCTGCTCCAGTCGTCAACGGCAGCAGTGTCGTTGCTGACGTCACGGTGGTCAGTGTCGACGTCGACACACATCGAGGACGGAGAGGCGAGCACACTCTGTGCATGGCGACGTTGTTCGACGTCATCGGTGCCTTGTGGTCCGCCCGCTGAATGCTGTGTCTCGCTGTGACGCCGTAGATCTACCTTGCGTTGGAACGCCCTCGAGCAGACGCGGCAGGCGAATGGCTTGAAGCCGGTGTGTTTGCGACTGTGAGTGATGAGGTTCGACGACTGGCTAAAGGCCTTGCCACACTGGCGACAGACGTACGGCTTCTCACCTGCAACACATTGTCGACATGTTGACATCACGGACCATTCGTCGACATAAATCGGCGTCAAAAACGGGAAGATTGATCGATACAAGACCCTTATCCTCATGGACATCTCTAGAACGTAAACCTCTATACCAAATTTGTTTTGTTAAGACAAAAGTCCCTCCTTGAAAAATAATTTCGATTTTGTATAGCGCATCTGGCAAATAAACAGCAAATGTCGACACTTTGCAATGCAAATTTCTGTGTAAAAAGTAAATTTGACTCATAGTTATGCACGTACAGCCACGTAGCCCAAAGAATACAAAATGCAAGAACATATTTTCCTGCACAATACATTGAACTTTGATCCCTCTGATAGCCCAAATTTCTACTCTAATTTAAACAGCGTTAAAAAAGAAAAGTCTGCAAGTTCGTCTGCGATATGACTAAAACTAAAGAAAAACACACAAACCTGCCCAGTTTCTCAAAGTGGACAGTGCAGATTTGAGTTTTAAGTTTTGCGTTTATCGCATGCAATTTCAGCTATAAACCTAGTCCCTTAGCGCAAGTAGGCACCGCCATGCTGTCGAAAAAAAAACTCAAACGAAAAGCGGCAAATGAAAGACGAAGCCTATAAAAGAAGACAGACAAGCAGCCGGGCTCCTCTGCTGCGCCTAGTCAGTCACAGCGAGTGCTGCAGCGATTGGCAGTTAGCACAGATTAGCACGGCTCGGTCGTATTATGTGCGGAAATCTCTGGCACCTGCAGCCAGCCGCGTGTGGAGATTTCAACGATTGGGTGTTGCTGCCAAACGCCGCATGGCGTGACGCAGACACGCAACCCGGTGTGCCGTCGCGATGAGCACCAGTTCACTGTTAATAAGTGATGCATTATTGAACGCTGTCGGTCCGTCAGCAATGAGTACTGCACTGCTGCAGTACGCCATGCAGGCATTGATCCTCTCGTCAACTGGTCGTCATCTTAATTGTCGCTTCCTATTGTAGGATGCAGTTTCTACGGTGCAATCCAGACTATTTTTGCCGCTTCATTCGCGTGCTGTAAAACGCCCTAGGTCTATTACCGTCATAACTTGTACGTCCGTTGGCTTCGTCCGTCTGTCTGTCAGTCAATCCGTATGTTACGTTGATGTATTGTGAGCAGCGTAGTTTTGAGTTGGGTTAATTCACAATAATCACACCAATAACTAGAAAGCAGTCATAGCCCGCATACCTCCGCCAAGGCAGTGTTGTTCGCTAGGTGGCAGCACCATCTTCGGTTTGCCAGCGGTTCCCTTATGCCCCATTGAAGGCAATGGTAACGAAAATTTCAAAGTGATCCAGAATCCAGGACTCCTTCCGTATCACCCCCAAAATTGAATCACTGGTACTTTTTGCCATTCCCGACATGCCCTCAAAATTTCAGAAAGATCCGTCCATAACTTTTTGAGTTATCTTGCTGACTCACAGACAGACAGACAAACAAACAAAGTCTGGCAAAAACATTACCTCCTTGGCGAAGGTAATTAACCTTGGATTTCTGTTGCACGTAGTCTCCACACTGGCAACCTATTTTCATGGAAACATTTCAAATTTCGGGAGCAATACATCGCTGTGATATATCGCTCTTAGCGCAATTTAATTACATATTTACTTACAATGAGTTTCGCTGAAAAAGCTTTAAGAAAAAGGTGAAAACAGCCTTTTGAAAACTTGTGCTTTGCAGATTGATTTAAGTTTTTTGTTCAGTAAACAAAAAAAAACGAAAAGTAACGTTATGCAGACGAAAAGTTGAACTGCATAAACACTGAACGCTGAAGTCTTTAGTTGTGACAAATGGACATCAATAATATTATCATGACACATCCATTACACAAAAACAATGTAAATCATCGAATGAAGCAAAAATGCCCTTAGGTCGTACGTAGAAACGGTGCAGACAATTGGCCACTATTACGTGATTTAACGGAGTCTTAGTGACTGAACGAAAGTGACCTCCTTTCACGTGCTGGCAAAGTGAATTAGTTAAATTGTGCTGAATAATAATGGTATTAATGACTGTTCTGTGATCAGTGGCTGTACAGATGGACAGAGTGACGGAGATAATTGTTCAGTCTGATGAGCTGAGTGACAGTTTCACGCAACGTTCAAGCAGTCAATTCAGTCGCGATATGTCAAGTTGCCGCGCGTGCAATGTGATACAACAACAGCGCACGGACAAAAGCTCTTCTTACGACAAAAAGCCTCTTTACAACAAAACCCCCACTAATGGCGTCCTGGCAAAAGTACAACAACCCAATTCACCTAAAGTTTAGCTTGTCAGAATTTTTTTCTTATCTGCCAATTTTCTTGCGAAAATACACAATTTAAGGCTAAAAATCTTTCATTTTGGGGAAATTCAGGCGGGCGAAAATTGACATTTTGAACAGCCATAAATAGGCCTAATATTTTTTTGTCAAAGGTTTGCAGCTATCTGCCAAGAAACTGCAATTCAATGCTCCCTAATTTTGAAATTTTCTTAACCCAGGACGCCGCAGCCCCCTACGACAAATTCTTACGACGAAACTCCTTGCCGCGTGCTATATTTCCGTATAGCCTAGGCTACCTATTTCGCTGCTCTGGCAGATTGCAAAGTTGCACACGACTGTCAAAATGAAGTAACTTGACGAGCAGAGATTTTGCCTCAAACGTTAATTATTGTTTTCAACTCAACTTGCGCGGCTAGTTTTGCGGCTTTTAGTTTCTACTTGCTGCTTGCCGTAATACTTTTACTGCATGGCGCTGCTGTCACGGTGCTGGCTTTCGACACACGAAAAATACCAACATACGCCTGTAAATGTCATGAATAGACATGCGCAATGAAATTTCCGACTAAGTCACCATGATAAAAATTTCAGTAAGAACAATGTCCAGCAACATATAATGAAGCATGATGTGCATATCGATTTTCTATAGAAGTGTGCGGCGATGCGTGAAGGAAAAACGGGCTAAATCTGCCAGTGGTGATCTCATCGATATTTTTGCGAAAAAATATTTCACTATTAAGAGGATTTTGTCGCGGGGAGAGAGGTTGTCGACTGAGTTTGGTATAGGGGGCAGTCGGTGCAACGCCTGACTGTCTGCGTCGGGTAGATGTTTCACTCTTGGCTGACGCCACATCGCAGTTCGCGTGCGGCGCCCACCTGATCATCTCCTCGCAAATCAATCCGCCGCTGAATGCACCTTGCGTGCTCATCTACCGGCCCGATTTCTCACTTCTCTCGCCCCTCCGATCCCGCACATCTCACCGCGGTCGCCCCCCTCAGCTCCGCACAGATTTTAATCAGCTTCTAATCAGCGCTGCTGCATCGTTCGTCCTCGTTGACTTGGACATGAAAAGGAGGGTATTTTTCAACAGGCACTTGCGCTCTTGTACGACACTTGTATAAATAACCAATTACTGTTTGGTTCCGCGCGCAAGGCAGCTGACTGTCAGTTCCGAGTACACGTACAAACCGTCTCATTGTGTCAAAAACCACTTACAGAAAGTAACTACCATGCACTTTACAACATTAATAGTAAAACCCACGACTAAAACCTTATACACATAAATAAATATACTAAAAATTAAAGTCTATCAAAATTAGTCTAAAACGCTTGCTGAAAAAATAATTGTTTTATATTCATTCTATTGTTTGGAATACGACAATTGATAACAATGAAAAAGCAGCAAAACTGGACAGCCAAGTACTCGCAGTTCTCTCACAGCAGCCCACAATAGTAGTAACAGTTAAACATACTACTGTACATTTAAAAACCAAAAAAAATCACTAAAGGTATATTTTACGTAATCGTGATTTTTAAAAATAACACAATCGTACTGGGATTACAAAAATTAACAAAAATACACGCAATTATAAAAAAAATAATAAAACAACATGATTTCCTAAGCTTTGCTCAAAATTGAACATTGCCCAAGAGTAGCGCCAGTCGGTTCCGCGGGCAGTAGTGAAGTGGCACCATTTAGCGAATGACATTTGGTACATCCAGACGAAGTGGTATATGTGACCCAAATCTGTAATCTACGATCTTAAAATTTAATAGTTTTAGAGGTTCTTCAGATACATGTTCGGGCAAAATTTCATGAGACTACGTGCAACGATTTGTGATTCAAAAAAGGTTAAAGGTCGCATATAGCTCCTAATGAGCGAACCCATCTCAGAACTACGAAGCGTCACTTGTCATATGGGATCGCACAGTGTTATCTGCCACCCGACAGAGGTGAACGCGCCCCACCTTAACCCCAGCCAGATAGGCCGGTACTCGATTTACCTACCCCGGAGGGATGAAAGGCTGAGTTGACCTAGGCGGTTGGTTACATCCCGAGATGGTTTACCTGCCCACAGGCAGTCACCCATCGCAGTATTAACCGGGCCCGGGGTACAGTAACTTCGCCTATCGGATCAGACGCGTTACCACTACACCACGCCTACTGGTAAGTATTGGTAACAGTGCGACAACGCTGAAAACAATACTGCCGTCGCTTCCGCGGGCAGTAATAGACGGTAGGTGCGAGCATAGAATCAGAGAAAAGTGCGTGAGTTACCGGTGTGGATGTAGGTGTGTTTCTTCATGTCTGACTTCTGGTGGAATCGTTTGCCGCAGAATTGGCATGGGTAGGGTCGGGTGTCGGAGTGGATGAGCAGGTGCGTGGACAGCGTAGAAGATCGTTTGAAGCACTTGCCGCACTGGCGGCACTCGAAGCTGCGCTCGGCACTGTGCACTGCTCGGTGCTGACTCAAGCTGACCGCGTGGCCGAACGTCTTACGACATGTGTGGCATTCGTACGGGCGACGACCTCCGCTGTGTGCCCGACGTCCGTGAACCTACGCGACACGCGCACCGGACGGACATGCACTATATAGGCTAGACGCACAGAAACAGAATAAAATATACGATTTAGTGAAATTAGGGTTGCAAAAGTTAATCGCTAACAACAAACGAATATCAATGAGACTGTAGCTGTTTAAAATAGAAGCTGCATATAGATATGTAAACCGCAAAACAATTTGTAAGTAATTCGTCAAATACGAAAACAAGTTGCTGGCGACAGAAAAAGCCGTGGCTTAGCAATCAAAGACAAAATGTACAGTAAAGACAATAGGCTTATATACAATTTACAACGTCTTACTACTGGATTTAATCCATATCCTAACCAGAATTATTTCTGATTCAAAAACATGGTAAAGTTAATGGATATTATAGAACTGATCTGCTCTAATCGGTCGAAGCAAGTAAACACGCTTCTGATGGCGCTTGATGACAAAACGGTGACAACGTGATTATGCTTTCAATGGCAGCCGCTTGACTTCTTGGGTTAATACCAAATTGCTGAAGTAAGAATACTGCACAAAGTCGTAAACTGCAAAGAAAAGAGAAAAACACTGACAGTCGTCATTGCTTATTATTATGTCCGGCGCATGCACTGCAATTTTTTGACGCCACGCTTTTTAGCAAATGAAGAACACTAATGTCGTGTGTAAGAAAATGTATCAAGAAACTAGAAATACGTTCTGTGGAACAAGGTATCTGTCCCATTGCCACGCTATAGCCTAGCAGCGGCGTTTCAGCGTTTGACGCTCTTGTGAGCCTGCAGTCAATTTTGTCTTTGAATAAAAACGGTTGGTTGCCATGACAACAGGGGTCTTTAGGGAAAAAAATTACATAACACCAGCCCGAAAATAGGGAGTAGGTGAAAACAGCGTGCAATTATCTTTTACGGGAGCCGAGTTATAGTCAATTGTGTCCCAAAATTCGTCGTCATACCAACGGTGGTCGGCAGGGGAAAAATTTAAATGACACCATCGGATAAGCCGGGCCCGAAAATAGAAGGGTAGGTGAAAACAGCTAACAATTATCTTTTACGGGTGCCGAGTTATAGTCAATTTTGTCCAAAAAATTCGATGCCATGGCAACAGGGGTCGGCAGGGAAAAAATTTAAATGACACCATCGGATAGCCCGGGCCCAAAAAGATAAGGGTAGGTGCAAGCACCGCGCAATTATCTTTTACGGGGACCGAGTTATACCGCTTTGAACTCTTCATAGGCCATAATGCAATTTTTTTAATTGGGGTAAAATAGGGGGAGGAGTTATCAGATTTTTATCCCAAACAAACTCAATCTTACTTTTCGGGCCCCGAATCACTGTGCAAAATTTCATCAGAATCGAATCAAAATTGCGGCCGTAGGAGTGTTTACAGACAGACTGACAGAATGACAGACAGACGTAAATGATTTTATAATCTGTCCCTTGCTATGCTATAGCAATGGGACAGAAAAACAGTAAATCATACTTCTAAACCGTGGGCTGTGGCGAAACGCTTTCGGCAAGCGGTGCATTCGTAGGCTGCTGCATTGTCCTGGTTTACAAGCGGACCAGATGCTTTGCAGACCACTCCGGAGAAATGTCTTTAAAACATACACAAACACAATTAATTGACGCATTTTAAATATGTAATCCGAATTGCTTTGCAAGTTTCTAAATGTGCAAAGGTATACGAGTAACGGTCCTTTGTTCGTCTTTGTTAAACGTTTTTGCTTGTTTTTCCGCTAAAGAAAAAGTTACACGTATATCCTTTACTATGTCTTTGTTTGTCTGTCGACTTGCAAAATTACTAGAAAACTTTATGAACGGATTTTGGTCAAAAATTTCGAAGAACCTGAATGTGGTCTAATAAACAATCGATCAGCTAGGTTTTGAATAATAACGATTAAGATCTTTTAATTTAAATAACGTATAGGCCTAAAATGTGGGCTTCACCCAAGAAACAATGACTGATTACATTTTGGTGGTAATCCGGAATTCGAATACCAATACAAATTTAAGGTTAATTCTTTGATTCGTACTACGATCGGCAGAAATTTATTGTGTCTGAGTGATTCTAACGATTATTGTTTTGCGCTGCAGCAAAAAGTTTTCAAACGGGTTACATATCCGTAATCTATGACAAATTAATACATCGATAAAAAACTGAAAACCGGTCCAGCTCTAAATGGAACCGTGCAAAAATACAGCAAAAACAGCTCACCGCCCAGCACTGATGTATGGTGGAAGATTATGAATCGCGATAAGGTTGTCGAACGCGGTACCTATGCGCCATTACTCCGACTGTCATATTAACTAATGGCGTTACGCTCCACTGTGCAGTTTCAAGCGACATTTTTGTTATTTTTTTTGACCTAAACTGTCGGCAGAAGGCTTACTGTACCTTCGTAGGCCTATATATACGGTGCACATAGGACAGGGAGGTCCGTATCGATAACATAATAATAATACTAATAATAAATATGATATGTCTATAGCTCTCAAAATCTTTTCTCCTTATAGACAGCGTTGACGTCGACCGTCTTCATTTTTAGTTGGTCGTATCTTGTTCTATTTTTATATTTTATCACGCAAGCACTGCAACTATTCGCACCTGATATGTGCGTGATCGTTGTCCAGCAGTTTCCACTTGCTGTCGTCGTTGCCTGCTTTGTCGTGGTGGTCGTCGTCGTTGTTGTTGTTGTTGCGCGACTCGATGTCTGCGGCCGGGCTCCAGATTGCCGGGGTCTTCTTCACGGCGGGGGGTGAAGGGGTGAGGTCGTTGTGTGTAGGGGTTGACTGACGGCGTTGGACACGCATCATAGCGCGCTGTGATACAGCAGCTGCTGCTGCTGAGGCTGCTAGCAGAGACCCGTACAACTGCGGGTGATGAGTCTGAAGTAATTGATGTGCCTGACGCTGGGCGACCAAGCTCACTGCTACAAAGTCACAGATTAACATTTCTATTAAACGACAACGAAATCTTTAAATTTGTTTAATATTAAAATATTTTAGGCGAAATCGGCGATTTCGCCCACAGTTACTTATTTCTCGTTAGCGTGGTCTGTTGTTTGTCGCATCCGTGCACAGTATACGCTTGCAAGGTCCAACGACACTTTCTGTTAGATAAGGTTTCTGACCCCCGATGAAAAAGATATATTTGGTGGTTATACCCAAGTTAAAACTTACACTTACCTACCAAGGAGAGTAGCAGCAATCAGAGATTTTGCGGTTCACCGTATGCATATACGCTGTATTTTATTTTTCTATAGCAATGTTACAAATACAGCTCTTGAAACAATGTAGGCACATCGTACGTCAGTGAAAAAAACTTTACTTTTCTCCACCTTCGCCAGACGGTGACCGTTACACCTGCTTGCTTTTAAAATTATTTACCGAAATGCTAAGTAGTAAAGTGTTAAATTTGCAATAAAAAATAACTGAAGATATCACCACATTTTAAGTTCAAAACTTCAAATACTGAATTGTTTTATCATCCCGCCTTATAATCGTGATTCGAGACTGCTATAGCATATAAGTAAATTCAAACCCATCTTGCCTGCGTACTATTGTCATATCTTCGTCAAATATTGACCGATTTTTAAAGTTTTATTAATAAAATACTTGAACGTAATTTACATTAAGGATTTTTAAAAATCCTAACACATCTCAAGTGTGTTACTGCACTACCTGGTAAAATATCAAAGACAAAAAAACTAGCGCATCCTGAGCGCCAACGGCAATGTTATGCTAAAAAATAAACACACCATGCACATTTGTATGATGTACGACATACAGATGATTGTGACAGAGACACTTTATAATATTAGCCTGATTTTTTTGACTCTAGCGCCTTAATCAAATTAATATTAAACCGGGGGAGCAGCCGGCAGCTTAAATTTGACAATTTGATTGAAAGCAGCAACGGCAACTGCCTAAAAGTCATTCGTCTATAAAGAAGTTTTTCAGCGACGTCTTTATTACGAAGGGCGTTCAAAATTTTTGCAAGTCAATACTTTAAACTAAAAAACTTTCAAAAATTTATACACCAGTAAAACGCACATTTTTCCGAACTCGTAAGAGCTTAAAGCGGATGTGAGGTTATTGTAATCTATGACGTCACAAAGCGTTAAACAGATACGATTGGGAGTGCGAACGCAAACAACATAAAATTAATCACGAAAATTCTTTAGTCTGCAGCCGGATTTACGAACGTGAGGCCCCCTCGATATGTAATTTTGTGGAATCTGTGTCTTGGTATATCTCCACCCAGCGTTGTTTTGGCTGATAGATCTGTAAAGTTCGAGAAAAGATTCGGTCTTTTTGCTCGTTAATTAAAGCGTTCATCTATTTGCGTCATCTTACTGCTACTCTGTTTGTTCTACCGTCCGCCGTGTTGTTATGTTTGTGTTTTTGTGCTACCATTTTATGGTGAATAAAGTTGAATATATAAAAATTTCTTATTTGCAATATGAATACACAGTAGCCGAAATCTGCGCTGGCCAAAAATAAAAACGCTTTTCTCAATTACGACGTCACGTAGTCAGTAAAATTTAGTTGAAAAGTTAACAGTTAGTGATATCCGTCGTCTTTGTGAAAGAGTAAACTATTTTTACAACGTACGACCTGGGGAGCCCTGATATGTGGGGGCTTGGAAGCGAGCCAAGCAGATTTTCTTTAAATCTGGCACTGTTGCTCAACTCCAAAATTACATTTACCCATCAGGCTGTTCGCGACTCTGGTTTCGTACAATTAGGCCACACTGCACACAGCAGGAACATTACTTACAGTAACTACATGTGTATTACATGTGTCTAAATTTGAAAAATCTTCTTGACAGTGTCCGCTATCCGAATAATAACTGACTCAAGTATGTGGTGAAAGCCTGGCTGGAGGACAGATAAAACTCTTTGTAACGTCTTAAGTTACAATAGCGTCACATCCGCGTTAAGCTCAAACGACCTCAGAAGAAATAAGCATTTTATTCGTGTATAGATTTTGAAAAGTTTTTAGTTTAACATATCGACTTGCAGAACTTTTTAAACGCTCCTCGTATTCGTCGTCGTCGCAAATGTGCAAATTGCAGTCGGTTATTTTCTGATTTTTTTTTCGGCGCGACTACTGCGACTATCGGAAATCTTTTCGTTTTTAGCAAACCAATAAATTTAACGCCACTGGTCGAATATTTTTCCGCGACCGTTTTTGAGCGACTAAGTTTTAAATGGCGGTTTACTTCCTTTTGTTTTAAAGCATATTGTCTCTTCACAATTCTCAAACCAGGGTCACGGTGTAGGCTACATACGATCATATCTGGCGTATAATTAAACCGTTAGCTTGATGCACTCAATAGAGCACCCGTACAAATATGCAACTACGAGTTCGGTTACTACGTGAACGGGTAACCGTCTGCGGACAGGTGAACCATCTCGGTATTACAGGCTGAACGGTAGTTCAAGCCATGTGTTAACGGCGACTTCTCTTTCCTATGGGAAAGCCAAAAATTCGATCCCCCACAGAATCAAAACCTTTAACCCGATTGAGATAAAATTTGGCAAGGTTGATGACGTCGGCGAGATGACTCTAATGCCAAATTGTGCGCAAATCCGCTCAAAAGGGCTTCTAAGTAAATAGGCGAAATATACGCAAAAATTTTTCTGATATAAATATACCTTTTTTCTTCAACACACCTACAGGTCAGACCCCTAAGGGGATTTTTACGCGCGATGGCTCAAACGACGCGGCGCTTAACCTATTTAGAACAAGTAAACCTTTCAGGGTTTTAAAAAATTGAAATTAATATTTAACGTATGTATTCAAAAAATTCTTTAAAAATTACAATGGCGCCTATGGGAAAAATTAAACAAAGGTATGGTTTTCGGGGATAACCAATCTAACAGCGTTATTC
>Ga0209367_1008803_pt1 | contig 13769 bp, 8 predicted proteins | sample WorMetLIZISLAND2_FD_187412 | JGI IMG/M metagenome (GOLD analysis project Ga0209367, IMG submission 187412) | Marine gutless worms symbiont microbial communities from Max Planck institute for Marine Microbiology, Germany - Olavius geniculatus... ... | reverse complement strand
GAGTTATTTTAACGTGTAATTAAACATAATGTAGGTCAAAATTCAAACCCGAAAACCCGGGTTTACAAGCTCTCCAAACCCGGGTTTTCGGGTTTGAAAAAACTCCTGGTTACCCGGGTTTTCGGGTTCGGGTTAACCCGGGTTGCAAACCCTACTCAAGAGTCAAGACTATTGCTCACTTTCGTACGGCCAAACAAAAATGGCCAACGTTTACTTACAATGTCGATTAAACGTCAAACTATTAGCTGTCGATTAAGATATCTGACTAAAATGTTCACTCGCACTGAATACAAGACAACGTCTTCACTGTACGAGAGCTGACGAGCGACTGACGCCGAGCTACTTGCGCGCCCGACTAAGTGCTATTACACCTCATGTACTAAATTCGCATTTTCAGGCATGTCAAATGCATCGAAAAGTGTGCCGTTTGACGGGTGTTGTGTGAAAGACCAGACCAATGAAAACACATCACAGCCATGAGAAAGTATCCTGGGGAGAGAAGGGGGTCGCCGGACTTCATGCCGCGACCGACGCGTAAGCGCTTTCCATTTGTTATATTGTGGGGGGGGGGTTTGCACTTTATTTGACATTATCGGTGAATAACTAACGGCCTGCACCGTAAAGAATTGCAACTGCAGTGCTGTAGACATGAGCCATTATGTTTATCGCAATTTGCAAGTAACTGAAATTAGTAAACTACAGCTGATTATAGCCTTATACGTCGACTACATTTTGGCTGATAGTACATGTATTCATTCTGACATCACGCGCTTCATCTTCATTGCTACTAGGTCATTTCATGACGAAAAAAGACTGACACGACATAATCTGCTTTATGATAAATAAGGAAATGAAAGACAAAAAACACTGTAAACGAATATTTCTAAGCCACAAATGTCATGCTGGTTAATATCGCTCTAAATGCAGCTACAGTATGCACGGCGCGTGCCTGCACAAAACGTCTCGACGAGACGCAATTATGGCCCGAAACCCGAGACGAGACCTACTGGGCCGAAACCGAGACATATTGCTTCGAGACCGAGACGAGACGTTAGTACGTCTCGAGGTCGTCTCGAGACCGAGACGTTTCGACCGAGACCAATCCCTGAAAATTTGAACGATAAAAATAGCTTAGTGAAATAAAATACTTTAGTAAGTAAGTAAATTTGGAGTAAAATCGCCAAAAAGAAAATGAAATATTTTAGTGGAATTATATTAACCAGGGATCCCTCATTAGAAATGTTATAGAAATGTTATGGCCTTTATCATTGTTTAATATAAAAAGTCTGACAGATTGCAGCCCCATAAATATTCACAAACATTGACTTGCATCACCAGGTTAAAATTGTAAATAGTTCTTTGCCAGGCTGCTATAAAAATAGCACATGTAATTTTTTTGCAAAAGAAACTAATCAAGGCCAATTACTGTCACCCACAAAACTAACAGATAAAGGTAACACATTGGTTATCACAGATAGCATAGAATGGTGTAAAAATCTAATAAAAATAAAAAAAACATTTTAAAAATCGATTAAAATCAAAAAATTGGCTTCAAATAAAAAAATCGATGCTCTGGATTTTTATTTTAAAAATAGTGATTTTATCAACCCCAAATAATTCAGATGGTTACGGCTTAGGGTAGTCTATTTCTGGCTCTTTGGACCATTGGAGCTTCAAGTCTACCCGGCTTTCCCATTCCCATGCCATATTTCTTCTTCTCCCTATTTTTCGTTTCTGCGGGAAACGGGTGGGACATGCTCTCTAACTTTTTACGCGCGAAAGCAGCTACTGCTTTCAGCGCATCTTAGACTTCGCAATTCTGTCCGTCTGTCTGTCCGTCTGTCCGTCCGTCTATCACACAAATGGATCAGTCAAAAGCAGTGCAAGCTAGGATCACCAAATCTTCACCCTCGGCTGCCTGGAAAACTCTAGTTTCAGGAACTGTAAAGCTTTTTCATAAATTCGAAAGGGGTCACCCCGAACGATGGCGCTAAATGAGAGGGGGTGAGAAAAATTTGCGATTTTCAGCCAATAAGTTGCTGTATCTCAGAAACGGTGCGAGGTAGGGCCCAGGTTACTATTAATCGCTAATAGGAAGTCGTACATTGGCTTTCGATTGCCACCGAATTCAATGACCTTGGATGACCTTGAACGCCAGAATACGTTTTTTTGGATTTTTGGCGATTTTGGGCTGTGACACAAGTCTATATCATTCACAAGGTGGCGCCACGCAACTATCGTTATGCGATCCAGATAGAGAATTTGGTATTTGTATATTAACTTAGCGTGAACACCCCAATTTTCAGCTAAACTACTGAACAAGAACTGCTATATACGCTTTCGCGCATCTCGTGAGCATTAGCTCAAATTTCTTGTTTACAGCTAGCCGACGTCCCTCGAACTTTATCGCAATTGGAGCCCGAATAGACGAAGTTTCCACCGACTAAACTGACAGAAACACATGTTTAAGTCGCCGTACGCTTATATAGCTCACAGTTTGAAAGTTTGCATTCGACGCATAGGTCAAACAAAATTAACAACAGATTTTGATAAAATTTTGAAGACGGGTTAATCATGGTCAAGCAGGAACTGCTTAGCGTTTAGTTTAGTAGCGATTCACAGTCTTTCTGTATTCTGAATCATTTTCCAGAAGTTCTATACCACATGGGCCTAGGCCTATACCATATAGCATAGGCCTAAATTGCACCTGCAGCGTAGGCCTATCTCAGTTGGATTTCGGCTGAATTGAGATTGATTCGATTGATTGATTGAAGTCGAATTTTATCTCAGATCAAAGTTAAATTATACCCCTTTACACGACCAAGCAAACATCAAGCAAACATCAAGCAACCATCAAGCAAATGTATTCAAAATACACGTGCACGAGGTGTGCTATAATTCCTTGATGTTTGCTTGACGTTTGCTCGATTCTTGCTTAATGTTTGCTTCATCGTGTAAACGGGGCATTACGCTCAATGGTGCAACGGAGTTGTATATGTGAGGTGTTCGTCACAAAGTAGACAAGGTTACGAGCCCAGTGAGTAGTGCTAATAGAAACTACAGCATACGAAAGTTCGTCAGAAATCAATTAAACGACCACGAACCTGTGGAATAGAGTATGCTGACGAGATCAGACCTGTAAGGTCGCACAAGTACGAACAGGTGGGTCCGATAAAACCGTGTATATCATTCACATCATTTGCTGTGAACTCACGCATCATTTCTTGGACTCCGTTTAACGTGCATTGACCTACCCCCTTGGTATAGCTATCTGCTAAATGCCGGCGTATTAGGTCACTTTCCCGCAGTTTAGTCCATATCAATTCAAGCGCAGCTGATTTTGCACTTTCGGTGATATCGAAGTCAAGTAAAAACATCACATTTAACTTCACAGTACATGCACCTATCACGCACGTCAATAAAATTAAAAGTATCATTCTTAATCTGTCCAACTTTCGCCTTAGATGACGTCATTTCTCGTTTACGTCACAATAATCAATCGACTGATTGATCAATCAATTTGATGATTTTAGATCGTTTCCGCTATTTGCCAGGGATGTGCACGAGACCTTCTGAGCCGAGACCGAGACGTTCAAAATTTTGTCCGAGACGAAACCGAGACGGGTACTTGTCCCTTAATTCACCCGCACCCCAATTAACTGCTAGAGTTCGCGGTCATGATCATCCACGTACCTGAGCACTGGGTCACCGTCGCCGACATCGACGAGGCTGTGTGCTACATTGAGAGTCGGCGGCCACACCAGCCAATCACCGCCTACGCGATCCGTCAACTGCTGCAGCTCTTCCGTCATCGCCTTGACGACGACGGAAAGCTGCGTATGTCCATACTGCCTATCACGCCGCAGACTCATGGGGGATGACTGTGGCGTACTTGCAGCTGCTTACGCCACGGAACTAGTTGCAGGTGACGGTGTCGCTGGACTATTTTTTCAAGTGGATAAAGAACTGCTACATGTGTTGTCGTTTATATATAAAGGAGTTAAGAAAAAATAATATTACTTGAGATGACACAAAATCAGACTTTGTTTTTCGATTTGGTTCAGGCTAATGAAAACTAACAGTCGCCCGAAAATTTGAAATGCCCCGCAAGAACTTTAAGTAGGAGGGGCGAAATTATCATGGGGAGAGGATTTTTCACTGTGAAGAACGCTCGACTTCGGTCACAAGTAACGTTTTCGAGAGGAGAGACATTTTGAGTCACTCCAGTAATCTAGAGGAAGTTGTGCAGCTTAAGCTCCAGGAACTATACTCATTGCAGATTTTAACGTATTTTATTGCTGCCTTTGATTTGAAGGTGAAACAGCTGGCAGAGTTGAATGTGTGTTGGAATTCTGTATATAGACGCCTGTTTGGTTTCCATAAATGGTAATCAGTTCGGGGATGTATCAATGGGCTAGGAAGGCTTGACTTTGTACATTTATGTCAGGCACTGAAAGCCAAGTTTTATGTCAGGATTGCTAAAAGCAAAGTTAATGTTATCCAAGATGTTTATTGGGCTTATTTTAGATTTTTAGATGCTGTTCAAGTTATAAAGATAAAATTCGTTTTTGTGTTTTTAAGTCTATGAGTTAGAACTCATGGGGATATCTCTGCAGATATCTCCTCGGAGTTTACAGCTAAACTTGACTGATTTTTGTATGTGCTAAGTTTTGTGCTTGGATATATTATTGTATTACATATCTGTTTTTCTGTCTGTCTAGGCTTAGTTTTGTACTGACTTACTGTCGAATTAAAGTGGTCATTTTAATGGGGGGAAATCATTTTTAATGGAGTAGGCGGATTTTTCATAGAGGAGGCGAATTATTAACTCGTGTAAATTCGTGTAAAAAGTCTCCCCGGCGAGATTTTACCGGTAAAAATCGGTAAAAATCCGCCGGGGGCGAATTTGTACTGGTAAAATGTCGCTGGGGGCGACTTTTCAGGGGGCGATACTGTAATAGGACACCGGCAACGTGATAATCAAATTTGCTGATGATACACACATAATCATACCAGCAGTCAAGCAATATCAGTCAATATCAGAAGCCGTAAAACGTCAGTTAAATGTTTAAATTATTAATACTAAAACATATTCACAACAGTTCTTTGATATTATTTGCTATATTAACCACAATAAACAGTTTAGACAGTAGGGTTATTACAGTCTCGTAGCCAAATAGTCCAGTTTATTCTTTGTTTCAGCTCTTTTCATTTCATTTCATATTTTGTACGCTCCTTAACAATGCAAAATTTACCAAGAAAAATACTGGTTACATTGGCAGCCACCACAAAAGATACCCCATGGAGAAGGAATTTGCAATTGAACAGCTGAGAGCAAATTAACCATTTTTTGAGGGAGAGTCCTATTAGCTGCATTTTGGATGCTAAACACGTTCGTGTTTGTTCATAGATAAGTATATTAAAAATATGCAAATTAAATACTCTATGCCGAAGCACGAGAAACAAATTTACTACTATATTGCGTCAATACAACAAAACAAAACTCTTTCAAATTTTTTGTCTGCCATGCCGTCCACAGAAATTAAAACTATTACCTAAAAGTATTAAAACTATCAAAAGTATTATTATCATTAGCATATTTTATCAATGGTATACAAAACTTGTTCATGGTTGTTTGGCCGTGCAAAACGCAGCTATTGTCAACAGTATCTAAGAACAAAATATCTAACTATGCTTTGCTAGCATATTAACAAGCTGACAACGTCGCACTCAACTGGCTCAATAGCAAAGTGACATACATAAGCATTCGCAAAAAACAAAATACAAAACACAACGACACAACAGCTACTTTACCGTGGCACAAGCACAGCCCATAAATGTATTTCACAACATTTTAAATATGTCACAACTGAACAAACAGCACGACTCGCCAACAATGATCTCAGTTCGTCATATTATATTGTAAATGTACAGATAAACGTTTCCATGCCTCAGGAAGTGTGATGACAAGCTGGAAGGCGAAGTGCTTGCAAGCTGCAACGCTAAGTCACTCCTACACAGTCAACACCTCATAGCTGTGACCAATAATTTCCGCAAAGGGGACAGACAGCTGCAGACAGCGAACAGATGCAGACAAGAAAAGACACTGCCTGATTTTAAAGGTCGCTAAAATTTGCTATATAGCTTGCAACTTGCAAGGCAACTTATGCATAGACTGCGAAACGTTACAATGTATACAGCATGGCAGCTCATCTACCTTGCAGATCCTTGAGTTGGTAGGGTTGAACCCATACCACCGTACAACTCGAGATGGCCAAATGGCCAACTCCATTAACAACCAGTGCCTTTGACTAGCAGTCTCGAGTCATGGTCACAGGCCCTACATTGTTATGCAGAACTTACCACTTCTTCCCCAATGGCGAATGTAACCATTTCTGACATTCATTTCACCTACCCACAGAAAAAACTGGCAGGCTGAGTAGATATGGTATATACATTATATATATACACATTAAGCCACTATAAATGACTTTTATGTACCGTATGTACACAAATCCATCTGAGTAGTAAACAGGCTAACACAGAATAACCGGACTGATGCGACCACTAAGCCAAGCCATCACCCAATCACTGGGGAACAGCCTGGGCCATAGAACCATAGCCTCAATGGTGAAGCATGCTGCATACAAAGAACACGCTATTATGACTAGAGCTGTCAAAGCGTTAATTTTTAACGCAATAACGCAGTTTAACACATTAATTAATTTAACGCGTTATTAATGCACCCAAGCCCGTCGAGAAGGAGAGTAGGGGAGTAAGTTACCCCAGGCTCCGAGACGTTTGTAGAATAGGCCTATAGAAAGTTAGAAATACATTTTTAAACGCAAAATCAACAATAACTGATGACATAGTAGAACCTGTAGAGCCTGTAGAAAGTTAGAAATACATTTTTAAACGTAAAATCAACAATAACTGATGACATAGTTAGCATAATCTATTAGCCTGTCGTCAGAATAATTATTCATTTACAGCAGTAATGGAATGTCAACTACAGTTTAGTTATTTGAATTCATTCGATTGTCAAATAACCACAGTTTAATGGAATATTGGAACTTTTGCTTCACAGAATTTTGTAAATTAACATAAATTTATGTATGTGCTTATTTTTTAAACGTGCATTAATTTTTTTAACGCACGTTAATTTATTAATGCATTTACATGGTAATTAATGCGTTAATTTGACAGCTTTTCTTATATGCTCCTTACTCAAGAACTGAAAGTAACAGTAAATGTTTACCTCGATAGCAGCAACCAAGGTGCTGATTTTTAGCACAAAAAGTCAAAGGTCAAAACTAGTAGCGTTGTGGCAGGTGGGGGAGGGAATACCCCTTAATTTTAGGCTGTCAAAAAAAATGTTGAAAAAATCTTCATCTTGTCTGAAAATTCTCATACAAAAATGCACAATTTGCCACTGAAAACTCCATTTTGAGACCATTAAGAAAAAAATAAAAATTCAGAGCATCCATAATTTCTTCTGTCGGAAATTTGTCGTATCTGGCGGAAAATTGCAACTGCCTTCCCCATCAACTTTTTTCAACCCAAAACATCGCTAGCTAAACTTGTTCATGGTTGATCGGCTGTGCAAAACGTCACCAGACATCAGTTACAGTCAGCCACTGTGACTCACTGAGCACTCTCTACAGGTTGCGTGACAAGCTTGCAGTGACCTTCATCAGAGCAATGGCAACAGTTCCAATGCACACACAGTCATTATTGACTAAACACCACTTTGCTGTCTTCCTTCTCTTTTTCCTTCTTCTTCTTCTTCTCTTTCTTTCTCTTCTTCTTTTCTTCGTCGCTGCGCTTTGCCTTCTTTACCTTCCGGTGACCGAAACTGCCACCGGACTCTGACAAATTGTCTGAAACATCAGCACGGTGAAATCATGGCATGAACGAAAACAACACTAGCTTGACAGGTATGTTGACCACAGACCAACATTATGTGTGGGGACTTCAGAATATTAAAAAGTGCAAAATTATGTCACCTACGACTCAAACCCTGTTTTGACATACGATGCATTATTCATGCTGACTTGTACACTGACACCAAGTCACAATACTGCTCACAGCTCAACTCATTTATAACTTTAAATAAACACATTGCACAAGAAATATCAAAACTCAATAAAAGATGCGCAAGGTACAGCAAACAACAAGATATTCTGAACAAGCATTCTTATAAACATCTTAGTATTTTTTATTTAAACCACACGTTAGCTTAACATGCGACAATTTTGTAGCATACTGTCGCAAATTTTTAACGTTGCTCAACTTTTAATCTTAAATCCCTGTGACTTAGTCTTAGGCTTGAAAGGCTGAATCTCAATTCTCAACTTCTATAATGAAATTATGACACAATTCGACCTACAAATGACGTTGGACTATCAAATGCAAACTATAAATGGTTTATCACATTGTCTCATTTCACTTACTTTACAGTACAACTGATATTCCAGAGAACAGAACATGACGCTCCGAAACCACAGCATTAAAATGCAAACATGTTGTCCAATTCTGACTACAGGCAGAAATGAAATGGGCCACTTTCGAACAACATGGCATGCTCAAACTTGCCTTGGTTTTCATGTGGATCGGTGTCTTCCTTTTTATGCTTCTTATGCTTCTTCTTGCGTTGTGATGACTGATTCATGAGTCGATACTGGTCCGGTAACTACAGCGACCACACCATACAATCATCACCAGGGCCAACAGTTTTCTGCAGGTCGCAGAATTTCGAGCCAAGCCATAAAATTTTGATATTTCAGCGGAATTTCGTGAAATTCTGCAGAAGTTGAAAATTCGCCGGCGATTAGTATGATTTTTGACTAAGTTATTTTTGTCACGAAAAATCAAACTGAACTGCAGGAAAGCTGTGGGCCCTAATAATAGCTATCGCAATATGGCACAATTGCAAATAAACGCAAATTAATGGAAAAGCTTTACGTATCCTGAAACTAGAATCTTCCAGACAGCCGACGATGAAAATTTGGTGATTCTAGCTTGCACCGTTTTGACTGATCCACCCATGTGATGGACGGATGGACGAACAATCAGTCATATATCACAATTAAAACTATATTTTATTTCTGAACCAAAATGAAGTCATAGAAGTGTAAAGATTTTCTAATGAAAAACTACTGAATTTTTGGACAATTTCTTTAAAACTTCAAGCCACAATCTGCATCTTATAGTGGTGCAATATCTTAACTATGTCATATTTCACTGCACTAATATTTCGTGCAAAAGAAAACAGAAAAACAGTACATACCGGGCCGGGATGTAAGCGAAAGCCGGTGAGCAAATGACCGGACAATGGAGCCAGATCCTGGCCCAGAATTGGTGGCTTTTCAATAACTGATCGCAGCGAACTGATAATCAAACATGCAAAACAAAAAGACAAATGTACAGTGCAAAAACATCAACAACGCACGATATAATAAAACAAAAGATACACTTGAATCACCAGTGCACAATATCACAACCTGCTGTGCAACACAACACACAGTAACTCTACATCAATATAGTCATTGCAACAAAGTCTATGTAGTATGCTAATTTGCTGCATCAGTGGACAGAGAAAAACACCAAAACTCACAAGCTCTCAACTAAAGTAAGTAAAGACCCCAAGAATGATATTATTGTCAAGCATATGTATCATGTACTAGATCACGAGTGCTAATAGTAGGCCTAACTGCTAGGATTAGAACGATACCAAAAAGTCATCCGATACCCAATACTCAATATTATTGGGTCCTACCGATACCAGTACCCAATACCTATACCGATACCTGTCGGATCAGCGGCCTCTCTCCACATGCTGCCGCACTGTCAGGGCTCGACACGGGAAGTAAAGTGCATTACTGCACACAATGTGTTAATGTAATGAATGTAATGTAATCTTGAGTTGTTTTGCAACCGATGCACCCACCCACCATTGAACGCCGTCGATGCTGCAGTGTCTCTTCTCACTCTCTCTGTCCACTGCCTCTCAGCTTATGCATGCTGTGGTGTATGCTGTGCCAGGAATAAGACAGCCACGTTTGATCCTCATGGCCATGCGCAGTACTAGACTGCATCATTATTCTAGCTATTAAAATTTCCATGCGGTTCCCCTGTCAAGTGGGAACAAACAGTAATACTTCTCATGACCACCTGCACACTGTGCCATGGCAGCATGCCTTGCTGCTCCCATCCTCTCCTCCCCTCCCCTCCATCCCACACTCAGTGGACGGTGTGACTGGACAGACGGCTGCCCATGTGTGGTATTACAACAATTCATACACTTCTTTTTGTCTCTTGTGCTGTTTTCTGTACATAGGCTAGTAGAGTACCGGTACCGTGGATTGTGGTTGAATCAATGATAATAAATTTGTAAGTGCAGAACATTAAAAATGAATCCCTAATGCACTCTCATACAACAACCAAAACCAGCAGTTTTTGTACTACAGTTAAATCCACCACGATGCTTATTTGTTAACATTCGTGATTTACTCTAATGCCTTCTTCATGCAACAGCGGTGGTATACTCGCAACAGCCGTCAACCAGGTGCATTGAAGGCCATGTAATCAAGTACAGAAACCGTTTCACAATCGCATATGCTACTTGTTGCTGGAAACCATCACTGTAAAGCACCGGTTACAGGAGAAACCACCACCAGGCACGGCTGGCACCGTCGCCGGCCACACTAACTGCCGTCTAGACGTTTACTGTGTAACAGTAGCCCTTCGCTCTGCACGCCCAGTCCAGCCAGCGTGCTGGGTGGTCAAACAGCTTTCAATCACGAATTAGCAAATATGAGCCGGTGAGCCCGTGCATGTGACATGATCGGTCATCGAAGTCCCAATGTCGCGTGGCATCGATTGCCTTGCGGATGCTCTGCTGCACCAGTGCTTTGCCTGCTTCTGATGCAGATGACGATTCGGATGATGACGTCAACGCTGACGATGGCATTTCTTTTTGCGATGACTTTTTCGCATCGTCCATCAATGCACGATATTCGTCGATATTCATCATGGTACTTTTTTTCCAGATGCTTATGTAAATTCCTTGTTCCATAGCTGTTTTTACCGTTTTGACCTCCTCTGGCCACAAATGCAAACAGAGATTGCACGAGATGTGTGCACTGATCACTGAACTGACAGTAAAATACACTGGGCTTGTAGGTGTTGCTACGCCACATTGCCATCATTCTCTTTTGAATGCCAGCGCATGACATTTGACTGTCACTTTTTAATCAAGTTGGGCAGTCGGAGTTGGCCTAGAATCAACTACGCATATCGCTGGTCGGTGTTGACATCTAGTAGCGTTATGGACCACCTTCGACCATGACGACCAGTAGGATGGTGCAGTGAGTGTTTAACGTTGGCACTACGGGTAACAGACTGCTAATTGCTAGTCTAGCGGCGGGTGGCGCCGCTGCTATTTAGCTTCACAGTTTCCAAGTGTATTGCTCTGATCGCTGATCATATACGCCCACATTGGTTACTGAGAGGTTACCTAAAGTGTGAGAAGGCGTATGGCAGAGAGAGGTCAATCTGTCCAATCTCTCATGAATGGCGACCGTTCTACAGGTGCGCCTACCCCACCCCACTCTTCCTGCTACTGTTGTTTGCTAGCAAATAATTATCGTTGCATAGTGGCCGCTGCCCACCGACAACTGCTGTTTGATCGCGGCTTAGGCAGCAGATAGTGGGCAGTGACCACTTATACTTAGTGAGCCGATATTTGTATTGGATTTGACATTCAAAAAAATATCGCCCAATACCCAGTCCACCCCAATACCAGCCAGTATTGGCCAATACCCGGTATGCCAATACTAGTATCGTTCGAACCCTACTAATTGATGCAAACTTCAGGTTCCACACATCAAACTCTAATTTAAATGTTTCACTGTTAATAAATTGTAGAAGCCAAATGTACTTCTTCTGTTTTATGACGTCTACCTGCCTGCACACCACACAAATAAGATGTGTGTCAAATGCAAGTAATGTGCAACTAATGTCATTAAAATTTATGATAAAGCAGATCTAAAAATGCAATACCTCCATGGCCATCATGAGGTAGTGAAAGCACAGAAACACTGAACACAACCGACCTGTTGTCCTGGTTTCCTGATGTATCGATGTTGCCAGGAAGAGTTGGCAGAAATGCACTCAGTTCCTCCTTGACCTTCTTGCTGCCAAATTTATTGTAGGAATGCTCGAGACCATGGTAGGACATGAGATTTGTCATTCCTGTCAGTTCGCTCGCATCTTCATCAGCAAACACATACAGACTTTAAAGTATTGCAGCCGGCCTTATCACAAATATGATACAAAATCAACTTACTTTTGGCTTGCCTTGCTTCATATAGAGTAAACTGGAGAATAGTTTTACACCGTCACTACTGTGCACTGTGCAATTATTAGAATATGGGATTGTTGTTCGAAGTTTTGCCCAATTTCAAGTTTGATATTGGCTGACTAGCTGCATATTTATCATTTGGTGTAAATCGTTACACGTCGCATCAGATTCAGCTTGCTGACATTGTGACATTATTATAATCGTATCACTTTTCTCCCAAGATGTTGGTTCAAAGTGTTTAAAGAGATGACTGCCGGTAAAATGAAGAAAGCAATTTGCCAACAAGACTCAGTCACTCAAAACAGCTCCGGATGATGTTGTAAACGTCTAGTTTACTAAAAAAGCTATTTACATTAACTGCACCAAAAAGTATAAAAATGACTCACCATATGCAAAAAAATAAACATGTGAGAGCAGAACACCCTTTCACACATCTATGTTACAACTTTTCAAAAATATGATTTAACAAAATAAATATTGTGCTACCTGGAGGCTCCTTCATAAGGTAGAAATTGCCGCCTTGAAATACTGATGGCTTCTTGCCGAGAGTGATGGTAGTTTTGAGTGTACCGGTGGAGTCCTGACGCGGATAAGCAGGAGACCGTGAGCCTCGAGGACTGGACTTGGGCGAACTCTGACGACTAACGTCTGACATCGTTCAACGACGCACAAATCACGCCTCTACTGTCGCCTGTTCATTCACCAAGTCAGATTACTACAAATACGCGCTGTTACTGTGCGTTTATTTACTTCACTATTAACGCTCTCCGACACGCCTGCGTAACAATGTAACCTCTGAAACTGAGGTGGGCGTGGCTTGGTAAAATATCAATATTCATAACCATAGATATGCCGCCCTTCCGTAAAACCACGGTGGTTACACACAGCAATAGCTGAATGCTGAGGTGCGTTCAGTTGCGCTGGCTGCCTGCCCGCCGCCGCTACAGGCGTCCGCATGGCACAGCGCCTGCAGCAGGGCTTGCCGCCAGCAGCGCCGCGCCAGCAGACGCAACGTTTGCGCATAGTAAAAGTGCTTGCGTTGTGTCGAAATCATATCGTTCGCCATCGTTTTGCAGGTGACGACCGGACTAGAAGTAAAGTTGTCGGTAGTGTGCGTATTTTGAGAAAGTTAGGCCTACTACTGTAAGAAATTTGATATGCATATAGTTTAATACGCATTATTGTTGTCATTCACATGTCGCGGACGTTTTTTTGATCCAATGCTGTTATATTCATTTATACCACTCAATGACTGACATCGTATCACATTGTTGCGTCATCCCGCTCATTCCGCTTCTACAATTACTGATATTAATTTTAACGCGAGGTGCTGAATTCACCTGGAGCATAAGTAGGGTGTGCAATGGCAAATGTTGGATAGACAGGGATACTGCTACAAGTGTAA
>Ga0209367_1008802_pt1 | contig 13769 bp, 10 predicted proteins | sample WorMetLIZISLAND2_FD_187412 | JGI IMG/M metagenome (GOLD analysis project Ga0209367, IMG submission 187412) | Marine gutless worms symbiont microbial communities from Max Planck institute for Marine Microbiology, Germany - Olavius geniculatus... ... | reverse complement strand
ACACTACATTGTATTATTTTTTATTCTATGTCCGTTGTCAAGATATGTGTTTACATGGCTACGACATTGCAATGGTCCATTGCCAATGCAAAGTGCTGTTTATTTATACATTAATAATTTATCCAGCAAAAAGACCACATAAAACAGATATAGTATAAATGTGACATTTCTAGATTACGAGTATAATTGAATTAAAGGTCTTATAAATAGATACAAAGAAGTTTTTCTTGTTGGATGATGTTGGAATCGTATAATTTGGAATGTCGTAAGACACCTAAAAAGTGATGGTAAGATTTTTGTCGCAAAATTGTCATAAGATGTTTTGTGAATTTAGCCTCTGGATCACTTTGAAATTTTTGTCACCATTGCGTTAAAGGAGGCATAAGGGAACTGCTGGCAAAGTGAAGATGGTGACGCCACCTGGCGAATAACATTGCCTTGGCAGAGGTACCTGTGGGCTATGACTGCTTTCTAGTTTGTTGTTGCGTTAGTTGTTGTAGTTGTAACATTTTGTAATAGTAGTTGTTATACTGGTTGTAGTTGTTGTCTTGTTGACAGTGAGTCCACTGGCTGAGTGTTCATCTCCTGAGCCTCCGAGATGTCTAACACGACTTTGTAACCAGTATACTTCAAACACTGCACCCACCGCACATGAACCTATCTTACCTCATGGTGCTATGTCGACCACCGCACCTCAGTGTACCGTACCTAACTCTGTGGAATATGCCATTCCCAGCAATTTACGGACCACTGCACCAGAACCTATCTTATTTCGTGCCATGTCGACCACAGCACCTGAATCATCCATGCTGCCCTTGCCATGTAATTCATCGTCCGGTGGATTTGTGACATCAATCTGGGGCTGTCCACTCAAAAGCACACAGATCAGATCTCCGCCTGACCAGACAGGTTAGTGTCAGTTAGGGCCGATTCTATGCACACTTCTCTAATCTCCATTCATTTGAGTGCACTTAACTTGCTGAGTCTATTCATGTCTTTACTGAAACATATTTCATGAAACAAATTCGATTCTGTTTACTTGAATAACAAAATGAATGACCTGTTCCAAAAGCAGTGATTCTGATTGGTCCATAATGATGTCATGCATAAACTTGATTAGGGTGTAAACAGTATTTTTGGATGTGCCAATTGATGGAGAAGAAGATAGCATCAAATTTGCGGCAGCTAGTGAAGAATAGGCCTAATGTTTAAATATAAGTTTGTCAGCTGTATGGTATACTGTTTGATTGAATGCATTCATTGCTTATGTTTTTTTTGTCTCTGTTAGTTATTGCTTAAAGCCACCAAAAAAACAGTCACAAAAAGCACGTTTATGACAACTGAACTGTAGGCAAAATAAACGTAGTTTGTCTGTCACTTTAAAGCAGAGTGGCAAAATTGGCTGCTCATGATTTTGGCAAAGATATGAATTTATTCCAGATCTGAGGACATTTTCCACAATTTTTTTGCATTCAGAGGATGTGTTGCAAACTTTTATTTTTCCGGATTGTTTTCAGAAGTTTAAGGCCGCTGAAACTTGTATCGAATGACGATGATATGGCACATGATGCATGTTTCCACTGGAAAAACCAGCAGTAGTGGTAGGCTAGTTGTGATGGTTTCTGTGTGTGTGCATCAGGCCACAAGGTGGAACTGTCAGCGGCCGAGCTGTGGCTACGCAACACCGCAAATGTCCTTGAAACTTCAAGGTCACCGGCAAACGTCAAGGTTGAAGCAATGACCCTACCCACTGGCCAGTTAGCTCCACCCACTGTATCATTAGTCCCGCCCAATGCCTCATTAGCTCCTCCCACAAGCAGCAATGTCATTAACCCATTTCTTGTAGCATTTGATCGATCGACAACCGTTTTCCAGACACCCCTTTGAAATACTGTGTAGCTTATTATGTGGCCGTCCTAATAGACTGCATTACAGGTCTGGCTGTCTATCTGTCTATCCCATATGGGTTGATGATTTGAAAACAAAAAGGTGTAGAAAACCCAGAATAAGTGTGAATATTTTGCAGGTCTTGGAGTAACCAGTATGCCAATTTCCAGCTCAAAGGTCAAAGATGAAGGTCACTGGATGTTAAAGACTCTCTCAAAATGATGCATATTTTGTGTCAGTGTTTATGAGCAAGTGCAGACACACCTTAGCCAAGCAGCGTAAAAGTGGACTTAGAATAAGAAGCGGACGTACAGTTTACATTAAGTAAGTGCTGTTACGTGGACGGCCGCATAATGTGTCACCACTGGGCCGAGATAGTTTTTTAGTTTAATCCAATTGATATATATTTATACGACATGCAAGTTTGTGCTTATTGATTGTAATTTAAGATTACTGTTAGCAAACAGTATTTTCCAGTGCAGTTGAGGCTCTGTGGCAGTTTTTGCTGGCTAATGAATGAGTTTATTGTTCGGTAAAGTGCTTAGAAGTAAGGCAACTTTTGTCAATTGATGTCTCAGGAACCACAACAGATCTGAACTTGATTTCCATAGGTGTAGCTGCTGACAAACAAGGGATGTGTAGTTCTTCAGCTACGGAGTGTTACCCGCCATATGGGATCACATTTTCACACAGACTCGGGTGAACACGCTTTGGCATAGCCTCATCCAGGCAGTCCGGCACTTGATTTCCCGGCCCCAGAGGATTGGAAGGCTGTATTGACTTTGGCGGTCAGTTATATACCACGATGGTTTACCTGTCCAAAGCCAGTCACCCATCCAAGCAGCCTATCTAAATGGGGATGCTTTTGTTGATTGGACACAAGGTGTCAGTCAATCAATAGACCATGCCACTGCTAACAGCTGGTGCATCTAGTTACGACACTGGTGCCATGAAATTCTCTGATGTGTGGAGTTTTTTATGCAGTAACTCTGTTCCAAAGAAATCGATGTGTATCTGGGTTTTTATTTAGGTTTCTTTTTTTGAAGCCTGCATATTATGTGCTTGCTAGATTAACTCCTACTACGTACTGATTTCATGTAATGTTATTGCAGATTTTTGGCTTTGCTTTTATTCAGCATTTCTGCACTCATATGCAAGTTATGCATGTATTTTGTATGCTGGGTGGCACATTAAAAAGTGGAATATACGTGTTTTACACATGTCTAGCAAACGGACAGTTTGGGAAAAGTTTACTCTCGATCACTGCAGTGAAAGGTTATCAATTTGTCATGTTTGTTGTATTAATATGCATGTTTGCTATGTATTGAGATATAAAGGATGACAAGTGAAATATGTGTTTCACATTGTTTTGTGCCACCCTGTATGATTTTTTAGTATCACTTTTATGTGTTTTGTCTGGGTTGTGATGATCTCAGAAACTCGCGGAGCATTTCTGCGATTTTTTAAATTTAATTTTTGCCGCCTGTTTCGTGACACATCTGCAGTTTTTGCATCTGACTGTTCGTGTTTTATGATGGTGTTTTGTTACATTATTAACAGCGGTGCACAGCGTTTGACCTGCAGACCACATCTGTTCACGACACAAACTGCTTGTTGTTATGAGTTGTGGTTATCAGTTGCAGTCTACTACAATTTGCATTTTATCCATTTTTTCTGCAATGAATCTATGGAACTGTGGATTTTTGTACATATACTAATGGCAACATGTCGTGATTAATGCATTGAGAACTGCAGAAATCATAAAAAGGTGAAATTACCCAATGTCAGTGCCTGCTAAATAATATTATTTGCAGGAGGGGGTCTTTACGCTTGAACGATTTTGGACTTTGTAGCTTGCCAAAAGCTCACTTCTGTATGAAACTGTATTATTTGATTCATTGTGCCTGAAAATGTTTCACACACTTGCCAAGAAGTTCTGCTGTCGACGTATTTGCCTGAAATTTGGCCTATGTTCATTTCAAATCTCAAGATATTTAACCAACTGTATCTTATAAAATATTGATATAGAGGGTCTTACGGGTCAAATGTTGACTTTTTTTATTGACTTAGGGGCTTGCCGTTAACACAGTGGTTCACTCTATTTTACAAAGAGACCTGTTATTTTTTAGAAAAATGTACCAGGACGTGATCGTTTAAACCACAGACTGTGAAGTAGCTCTGTTGTTTAGACAACATTGATTGAGTGAATGATTGATTGGTTGAGCAAATTTAGCCGTTTCCTTACCTTGTTCTCCAATAGACAGCATTATGAGATTGATGACTGTCTGGAGGATAACAGGGAAGATTATTAGAACTGCCATTATCGATATAAGTGCACAATTATTATCAGTAGTTCTTACAATTTTAGGTTTAGGTCGTTCTTCATGTTTTGTGTTTCATAAACGTTAAACTTTCTGTAAAGGTTAAACTTTTTGTTTCATTATTTTGTGTATGTGCAATTTTGCCTGCAGAGGCCATCCCCAAAATGACCTATACTGTGTCGTGTGGGATGTTAAACCCTACTCACTCACTCACTCGCTCACTTAGCCGATTCCCACCAAACATTGTGCATCGCTGTCATCAGTCAGTTCATCTTTATTCGTCTTCCATGTATTCTGTGTTTATGCCTAATATTTTGCCAGTATTATATTCTACTACTGATAACATAGTATTGATGTATTCATGCCTCAAAGTTGGCAGTGTTTATTTCTGTGATATAAAAGAATACGATCAAGTGGTCTAATTTCCAAAACCTCCTTGCAGTTTTTCTAAGCTTTTCCTAAGTTTTTTTAAGTCAGCAGCTTATTTATGTGTAATTTTTTATAGCTTTTAGTAAGTTTTTTAGCGATAGCTTTTTACATGAGTTTTGCTTAAATGTGATTTTTCCTAAATTGTTTAGTTTGGCTTAATGAACTTTATTAATTACAGCTTACGCCTTTGGGTCTCTGATCAATGCCATTTGAGTGTTCATATACATTTGGAGAATTTTTCTTAATTGGGTATGTACTACATTTTAATTTTTGAATTGCTAATGTTTCAGAGTCGTCCATTTTTGTGTGTATTTTCATGTCATCATTTTGTGAGTTGGCATATGAGGTTGTATGTGCATAATCGTGCTTAAAGTTGTTGGAGCTTTCGTCATAGATGTTAACTCTCTAACATTATTTTGATCACATGAATGGCATTTGGCCTGTAGAAAGTTTTACTCAGATGGTTACAAGAAGATTTTGGTTGATCGTTTGCCAACATAACTTGGAATAGCTTTAGGAAAATGAAATTTTTATACAAAATAGAAGTTTGTGTTGGCAGTTCCCTGTACCAAAAATTTATCATTTATTTTCCAGAATTGTTGTGCGATCGCAATGCATCTATGAATATGATGTGTATGGTAGTATATAAGCATATTGAATATGCATATTTGCAGTGCATACTTTTGACCAAGTCTTTACAATCTCCATCCTCTGTCCTCCAATAGACAGCATTATGATATTAATGACTGTCTGGAGGATAACAGAGGAGATTATTAGAACTGCCATTATCGTTACATATGCACGATTATAATTGGCAGTTCTTACAATTTTAGGTTTAGATCATTCTCTGTCTTTTGTGTTTCATAAATGTTAAACTTTCTGTAACGGTTAAATTTTTTGTTTTGTTATTATGTGTATGTGCAATTTTGCTTGCAAAGGTCGTCCCTGAAATGACCTATACTGTGTCGGGCTGGACGTTAAACCCTACTCACCCTTACAATTTCAGTTATAGTGCAAATGCAGTAAATGTTGTTATCGATGTTGAGTTAGTAACTGATTCTGACTGGTGAAAACTGTGTCATTTGTTTCATTTTATGTTAAGTTTGCTTCCTCTTGCCTATTATTACTCGATTCTGATTAATAGTTTTCTTTCTGTGCATGGTTACAGAATTGTTAGCGTATTCGGAGACCAGTAGTCTGCATATGTGTTCTAGTCCTGCCGGTATGTTTGCGCGTATGTCTGCATGTATTGCTGGTTGTGTCTCTATGTATCTCGCTGTTACATATCCTACGTGTTGTTGTTGACTTCTTCCCTATTGTATAGTGCTCCTCATTGTATTGTTTTAGTAGTTAACATTGCATTTATTGTTTTATCGCATGGCCATTCTGATAAGCTGCATTGTCGATCTTGCTCGTCCGTCCATCTGTTCTGTACAGAATCCTAATAAAGAGTGACATGGGGATGAAGTAACATTCTCATTCCTACCCCATCCCCACACGTTTTGTCTACAACCCCATCCCCATCGTTATGTTGATGAAAATAATTGCCGCTAATAATCTGCACATTTTACAACGCTTGGTTATTAGTGTACCGCAAATTAGCAACATTTTACAATGCCCTATGCTATGAGTGTACATAAACACAAATTATCTACATTTCGAAACATGCCATGCGATGTACCAGTACCATTTAGTGAAATGTATTATTCCCATATGTATTTTTACAGCAACTACTACAGACAAAAGTTGTAGTTGTCCTCATTACCATGGTATCCCGCAAATTTTATCCCCATCCCCACCATATTACCGTGGCTTTTATCCCCATTCCCACGGGAATATCGCTGTTATTGTCCCCATTACCACGGTTACAGAGGTATTACCACCATCCCCATCCCCATTTTACTCTTTAACTCCTAACTTAAAAACAAAAGGGTGCAGCAGAGTCAAAAATTGGTGTGAACGTTTTGTAGGACGTGTGTTCCAGTTTTCAGGTCAAAAGGTCAAAGGTCACATTAGTGTTGTTGTTGAGATGGACAGCCATGAAATATGTCAGCACTTGGCCGACGTATTTTTGTAATTGAGTTACCACTGTTGCTAGCAGGTTGTACTCGTGACTTGTCTAATTTAAACCCTACTCACTTAGTCACTGTCTAATTCAGATCACCATTTTTGTTCTGTTTTTGTCGACCGTTTATCTCAGTTGGCAGGAGCTGAATGTAAGTGCTGTCAAACTTATCTGTTCGTAGTTGGAAGTGGGACTGGGTGATTAAAAATTATAAGTAACATTTTTTGACAAATAGTAAATGAAACCAAAAAGCAGTAGTTTATTATAATCTTTGTTCAGTTTATATTTTGTTCCGTCCATATTACCCAATTTGTGACAAATTGTTCGTTGCAGTGACATCTGGTGGCAAACAGTCGTACTAAGAAAGGCAGCAGCAGTAATGTTGCTGAAATGTTTGTAAATTGAGGTTGTTGCTTGATGAATTATTACCGTTTGTTTGTTTATTGTTGCATAATGGATATGCATGTCGTGCATTGTACCAACCATACGTGTATGTGTGTTATGCTACCAGTACTACAAAATGAGAGTAGCTACTACTGCTATTACGAATGCCGCATTTTTAATGACAGACATTGTGTAGTATTATGTGTTCTAGTCTCATGGACATCAGTCATCGTAGTTAGATCATTTTGTTTAATAATTGTATTCTTGTGTGTTTTTTTACTTTTTGTTACTTTAAGTTGTTATTCTCTGCACGAGAGAGAAAGAGAGTTATTTGCAGTAGTCAAGTTTAATAATGCCTTATTTGCTTGTTTCTGCCGTGCTAGCCTGTTTTATACTCTATTCTATTGTGAGCTTGTTTGCTGTCTGAGTATTTACAACGTTAATGCTATCATAAATTGTTGTTGACAGTATGCAAAGATTTATTGTTTTGACTCGCAGAAACTGTTTCTGTTGTATTTCGACCATTTACCTGAGGTAGCACATCATATATTAAGCGCATGCTGTTTTTCCACAAATTTTGGAAGAATTCCAGCAGAAATTGTCCAACTCTGCATACCAGGCGGTCCACAAAAAGTAAGCTTGCTGTTGTTCATAAATTCATAACTTTGTCATATATTAATCTCTGATTTTCACAATAATTCTTTTACCAGGCATCTCAGTGGTAGGCATAAAAAGCACTAATTATTGTTAAAGATCCTGAATATAGTCAAAGGGAGAATAGTGGAAATGACTTCGTATTTCAGTTATTCCAAAACTGACTAGATTTCACAAGGTAGTGTAGCGACACGTTTGTGGTGTGATGGGATCTTTGCTAATCACTTAATTGCATATTTACTGCGGATCAAATCCGTGAAGAAATTGTGAAAACAGCTCAGTATTTGGTGCAGTTATCAGAAAAATTTAGGAGATTGTTCTTCATCGGGGCACTGTGTAGACGTAATATCAGCTGACGACTAAAACACAATGTTATACTACTGCAGCATATAAAACTCAAAAAGTTAACTTTGTGACACATTTATTAATTAACTTCCCGCTGCTAATTATTGCACTTTATTGCAGTTATTATAGCCGAGATATATCTGGAGTGGTATCAATTACATGAGCACACAGTGGTGTCTACAATAGAATCTAAGATATAATAATAATGTTAATGTTTATGTGAACACGCTGTCATTGAGAAGACATAATGTAGCCTCCTCTTCATGCTCATTTTTCCTCAACCGCTGCAACACAGACATAAACATTTATATTTTGTAAAAACGCGTACTTAACATACCCCGGTATCTGTCCAAATTTTTTCAAATTCAGAACGGTATGCGACTATGCAATCTGGAGGGGGTTATTATCTGATCCCCAAGATAAATAGGTAAGTAAGACTTAGTTCAACTAAAAAGCGGTTGACATCAACTGGGGGTTGAACCCTCTCCCTCACTTGTAATTCCCACAATGTCCGTTTCTTGACTGCACGTATCAGCATTTGTTTCATTTTTGTCATTTCAGTTCCATTATAAGTTTTAGTTATTTTAGTTCATGTGCTAGATTTAACTACCAGCCTGCCTGTCATTTTTCTAGCGCAAAACACGTACTGCATCGTGTCATTTTTTGTAAGCGTTTTACCGTCAGTGAGGAAATAGCAGCGATTTAAAATAATTGCATAGAAAAGAGAAAAAAAATAATACAAACACGATAATTAAAAATAACTAATGTGCAAGCATCTATTTTATAAAAGACGGATGTTTCAATATTGACTGCGATTGGCTGTGACGTCATATAGACGTCGTCACCATGGTGACGCATCATCAGCATTATTATAACTAGCAGCTACGCTGCGGCGTTAAGTGTAGCGTTGTGTATCGAGGTCGCAGGCCGAGTTGAGGCCTAAAGGGCCAAAAATTGAGGCATCAGGCCGAAATCCAGGCCGCAGGCCGAGTTGAGGCACGAAGGGCTGAACATGGAGTCCGCAGACCGATACTATGGCAAAGATCATACGACCTGTCCGCTTGTATTTTATACTTAGATTTATGTCGCCTGCTTAAGCGTAATGAGAAAAATATCTAAGCTTCATAAACGTGATAAGCTGTATCCCGAAGGAATGGATTTATTCGTTCAATAAGTTTACAAAAGATAAAAATGGTTGAAATTTCAACATGACGCCTTTCACTGCAATGATGCAATGCTAATGGTCAGTGTCGTCGTGGCACGGAAGGCAGGGACTATGGCCCTTCTCTCAATTTTTGTTTGTTGAAATTTTTTTCCAGAAATGCAAAACTTGGGACTGAAAATTTAAGAGAAATCACAAGCATCCATAATTTCATTGGTCGGAAATTTAAAACAGTTCTGTCGGTCGAAAAATCACAACTTCTTGCTTTTCTAACACTATTGGGTCCTAATCGTTTTCAACACGGCCCGATTGCTCGATTTATGAGCATTATCATTTTGATGCGGCACTTTTTGTGCGCCAACGATGTACGTAATATAAATATTATTACGGTAAGTGGGAGGATAGAGGTTGTCGCAACACCCACAGAAGATGTCCGCTTTTGTAGTAGGTTTGAACTTCCTGACGGTGATGCAGACGCCATGGATGTTGTCACATTGCGACCCGCGCGGACAGCAGAAGTGATGCTTTACGCCAGACTTGCAGCAGACATGGTCCTAACAACAGACACACACGCATGTAGGCTACAAGCACTGTGTCACCGGATTAAGGCCTGGTTTCCATCTCCGTTCATCGCCACGAACACAACGCGTCTACAAACATGATATTTTATTGAAATAATTTCCTGATCTTTGTTCTTTTAAATGTTTTAAAAATTTATTACTTTCTGTGAATGTTAGGACTTAGAGTGTCCGAGTGATTTTATGTTTGCGATGTCATTTTATTACGCTCGAAAGCAGCTACTGCTTTAGCACGTTTTAGCCATCGCAATTCTGTCCGTCTGTCCGTCCGTCACACGGGTGGATTAGTCAAAAACGGTGCAAGCTAGGATCACCAAATTCTCACCTAGGCTACCTGAAAGACTATAGTTTCAGGAACCGTAAAGCTTTTCCATAAACTCGAAGCGGGTCACCCCGAACGAGAGCGATAAATGAGAAGAAGGTAGAAAAAAATTGCGATTTTTAGACAACAAGCTCTTAGCTTAGAGACCGTCGCGCTCTATCTATATATTATGTGCATGTCGTGATGGTTATTGCGACTTACCGTGTAGCCACAATACCGCACGATTGGCAAACCATAGTGTGTTCAAAATCATCTAAGGTCAATGATTCTAATGTCATTTGAAAGTTAGTATTCGACTTCCTATTATTGTTCAGTAGCAACCTAAGCCCTATATTGCACCGTTTAGCCACAATACACCCGTTACAGAGAACGACAGACGACGACGGACGACAACCGTGTAATATGCCTACAGCATTGCTGTAGCGCGTCAATAATATCTGTCAAAGACAGGCGGACGGACACTGAGTACCAGAGATGGTGAGCAAATACACAGACAACGAGAAGGAAAATAAAAGAATACGCTTTTTGAAGTGAATCTGTGTGTGTGACGCCAGTCGCTGTATCTCAGTAACGGTGCGAGATAGGGCCTATGTTACTATTAATAATTAGAAGGAAGTCGTGCACTGGCTCTCGATTGCCACCGAATTCAATGACCTTCGATGACCTTGAACGCTAAAATAGGGGTTTTATGGATTTTTTGGCGATTTTGGGCTGCGAGACACATTTTAAGAGTAAATTGCGCCGAAATTACTACAGATAGACAAGACATTAAGCTGCGTATGAAATTTTCAGCATTAAACGTAGATTACGACGGTCCAAGTCTCGATTTTGTAGGTTCAAGGAAACCTGCGCACGAATGCATCAAAAAGCGGTACCCCCGTAAAAGTCGTTAATACCGTTGTTTTACCAAGAATGAACTGCGACGAAATGGCTAGAGATAGACTGACAGTTTGCGAACAGAAACTGCTATAGGTTTTTGCGCGTCTTGTGAGCATTAGTTCAAATTGTTTGTTGTATTTTATTAGATCCGTATTTCATCGTTAAACTGGTCAGCTCCTTATCTGTATGTCGTCACTGTGTGACGTTATCATTATTATCATTATTCAACACAAATGCGACGTTTAAAAACTGTATCAATTTTGCAAAAATAGCTGATACAGATGCCACACCGGCAATGTGAATTTTGCATTAACATAAGTCTTATATAATTAGATACCGGTAGTGTAAATTGTACTGACACGAGGGCAGCAGGCGCATGTTTCAGCGCAGCCGAAGGCGTCGGAAGTACAGTCAGCGCACGCGCAACACTTGTAGCCTCTCTTCTCACAGATGTTGTCTGGCTTGCACTTCGGAGGATGAATGGGCAGATAGAGATCGGGTACTGGCCCGTAGCCTGGCTTTTCCGGCTTATAACCAGAATCTGGCTCCGGCGGCTTATAATCTGGTTCCGGATCTGGCGGTTTGTAATCCGGTGGTGGATATAGGTCGGGTTCTGGCTTATATGGTTCGGGTTCTGGATTCGGTTTATAATCATCGGGCTCCGGTGGTCCGTAATCCGGCTTAGACATAGTTGGCTTATAATTTGGATCCCAAGGGTTATATTTTGGATCAGGGTCTGGTGGTCCGTAAGGTGGATATTTGTCGGGTTTTGGTTTATAGAGGTCGGGTTTCGGAGGATATAGATCATCATAATCTATTGGATCCGGTGGGTCTGGTTCATATTTCTTTTTCTTTCCTGTCAACAGTAATTAACTGCTAATAAGCTATAATCACCCACACACATATACAGTAATTGGTTAGCAATGTAGTATAATCTAATATGTCGAACCAATTAGGCCCTATTTAACTACTATAATCTAGGCCTGTCAGAGATTTCAGTTCCCCACCGAGAATGATGCTACCACATGGAAAATACAAAATATTTTAATTGGCCTAAGGCTGATAGCTAAATAGGCTTATCCTTTAATGTTAACAATTACGGTGATCCATTATCCACGAAAAAACGGATCGCCAACAAATTGAAATCACTTTCAGACGACCGCGAAGTATAAAATGTACTTATTTCACCTGGCAAAAACTCAAACTGTCAGAGAAGGTCCGAGTTATACTTCCAGTTTTACTTTACCAAGCACAACCCCAGTCAGTGCCATAATATAGGCTATATAGGCCTCTTATAGTTTAGTGTAGGCCTAATCAATAGATCAGTGACGTGCAGTCCATGGCAGATCATGGTTTTGAGCTCGAGACGGTTCAAGTTTATACCCCGTTTACACGAAGAAACATACATGAAGCACACGCAAAACAACCTTGCAGCAAACTTAGATCACACGCCGTGCACTTTTAGAGCTGGTTTGATAACGCGCTGTATATTGTAGACCTAGGCCTATGGGTAAGCTTATAGACCTATGCTTCGTGTGTGTGCAATATACAGCGCGTTATCAAACCAGCTCTAAAAGTGCACGGCGTGTGATCTAAGTTTGCTGCAAGGTTGCTTTGCGTGTGCTTCATGTATGCTTCCTCGTGTAAACGGGGTAAAAGTCTTCGGTTGTGGTCTTGACAAAAAAAGTCATGGTCTTGGTGTCGAAATCGAAAATAAACGACAGTTTTAGCCTTGGTTTTAGTCTTCAGAATAAAGGTTTGGTGTTTGTCTTGCGGTCGTTTTGTGAAAAAGCTTCGTATGCATCACTACAGACAGTTAATTAGTGGTTTCATCTCGGGCAGCGAAGCCCATGGATATAAAATGAAATACAACACACACGCACACACCGTCGACGAAGACGCCGCCAAGAACTACCACCGCGACCAGAAAGATGTTGATAGTCGTGTTGACGCATCCCATTCTGCCGTCTACACAATTTCCTCGCAAGTAACCGAAACACGGCGTCGTCGCACCGGCTTTTAACGGTTTCGTTAGTGTTATTGACCGTTATTTGACGACTAAATGTCAGCAGTAAGCCCATACTGTAGGTTGACTGTCAGTACAGTCAAATGAGCGAAATACTCAAATAGCAATTAACTCATCAGCGTCGTCGAACTGTGCAAAGGTTACATCGACGAACTGTCAACGCAGTTGTCAGCAATCTCAGTTATTGCTTGTTTTACTTGTTTAACATGAAATTCGTCAAAGTGCCATTTGAATGTTAAAGTTTTCGGAAATTTAAACGCCTTACGTGATGAATTTGTTATCAATGTTTTCCGACGCCGTACATTGTACCGTGATCGTCAAAATCGGACGAACTGGCTCATCACAGGCTGCGCTGTAGCGCCAGCCCTGTTGTAAAGGTGACCAGCCATTTCAATGGGAAACTCCAAAATTTGACCCATCGTATTTCCCAAACCCCTCAATTTTTCCACACCAAAATTTGCACAAATGATTACGTCCAGCATATCTCCTGATGTGCAAAATTTGGTGAAAATCCGTTTACGGGGGGCTTCCCCACGAATAGGTGAAATATAACGCTTGCGTGACTTTTTCTGCCTTCCCTTTCCTTCCCTTTTTTTTCTTGCCGTCCTCTACAGGAAAAACGACTGAACTGATTTTAACGCACGATGGCTCATATGACGCGGTTTCGCGCAAGGAAGTGCCTTTTGGGGGTTACAAAATTTAAATTCAACATTTTCA
>Ga0209367_1008801_pt1 | contig 13769 bp, 11 predicted proteins | sample WorMetLIZISLAND2_FD_187412 | JGI IMG/M metagenome (GOLD analysis project Ga0209367, IMG submission 187412) | Marine gutless worms symbiont microbial communities from Max Planck institute for Marine Microbiology, Germany - Olavius geniculatus... ... | reverse complement strand
GGATGGGGATGGGGACAGGGTTTAGCGGGGACGGTTGGGGATGGATTTCAAGTTCACGGGGATGGAGATGAATTGTCGTCCCCGCGCAGCTCTCTATTCTCTCCAGTCCAGTGTTTTTCAACTGCGGTTCTGCAAAACCCAAGGGTTGCGTGGGCCTAATCTAAAATGTGAAAGTATGTCAGACCAATACTAAGTATTACATCCTTTGTTCGAAATTAGCATTTCTACTGTGTAGTTATCTATTTCTGCGCATGGCGTTGAATATTTTTTGTTGTTAGCAATTTCGCATATTTGCATTGCACACTAACTCACTGATTAGGGGCTCTACCGCTCGTCTCCACTAGAGCACAATGATGGACGTCCGCAACCCCTAAATCTTTAATCTCGCCTACATCACTGGACTCATGAAATTCCGCTGCAGAAAAAGGTTGAAAAATACTACTCCAGTCAAATGCCACAAATCAACAAAGTGCTCTCACTGTCAGCCTCATTAAATAGTTCAGAAGTCAAACTTATCAAAAACACACTCACAGACTGTCACACATACACCAATGCTGAGTTCACTGACAAACCCAATATATAGAGACGCACTAAAAGAAGAGGTTTGCAGGAATGATTTTTATTGTTCCCATTCCCACCCATTCCTATGACAACATCTTATTCCTACTTTCGCCTAATACTGATACTACTAGTCATGATCCCAATGTCCATTCGCAGCAATATGTGCTCCATTCCCGTAAGACTTTGCACTCCGTCGCATCAGAAATGTGTACTCAACGACTTGTCCTCGTCCTCAAGGTACCTGGAGTAAAAAAACAAAAAGCAGTGGCCTTGGCCTTGATAATAAAGTCTTTGGCCTTGGACTTGGTCCCTAGTCCTTGACTTTCGTCCCAAGTCCATGGCCTTGTTTTTCTGTAAGTCCTTGGCCTTGACGACAAAGCCCTAGGTAACATTACACCCAAACGTACATCTAACTGGAACTGATATCTGTCACTGACCTGTGTTGCTACATTGATGAGTGCAAGTTGTCCAGAGTCATTCAGAACAAACGACATTATCGGATGATCTTCTTGAACTCTGTCACAATGCACAGCAAATGACACTTTAACAACAATGCACTACCACCATTCATCAAATGCACAACAACCATTTTCCAAGTAAGCAAGAAGTTAGACAGTTCCCCCTTTTATTCTCAATCTTCTCACTCACACTCTAAAAGTTACAAAAAATAATACCAGAAAAAGCCGACTACATAAGAATAAAACTCAGTCCATCGTACACAACAGTACTAGAGACTTACGTGCAGCATTTTATGACAACTTTCTAAGTCTTCCAAGATTACGCAGTCAGCCTTAACGACTGATCAAGAACCACTTCAATTTGCAGAGTGCATATCTCCGCCAAGTGAAGTAATTTAAACATTACAACTGCTACTACTGCTATTACATTGTGACCATGCGTCTATCTGGCATCGTTATGAAGATATGGCGCCTCAAAGATAACGGGGTCACGACCTTGATCTTTTGGGGTCATGTGACGTCTTCGGTCACGTGACCATTTGACTCGAGGCGAGTGACTTCCTATGGGAGGTTCATTGTGATCATGCATCTATCTGGCACCGTTATATTGATATGGTGCCTCAAAGTACATGTACACAAACAAACACACACACGAAATGACGGACAGAACAACCAATCTCTTAATTTCCTAAAATGTTCACTAAGTTCGCACTTGGTAGAGATAATAATGAAAGTAAAGTAGAAACAGTAAGCCAGTGCATGAGTAAAGAAACAACAGAGAAAGACTGACATTGGCACGGAATCTTGCAGTTCGTCGAAGACGTAGGCACGAACACGTTTGTGAGTGTCAGCAGCAAGCACGGTCTTGTTATCGGGCAGGCAGGCCACACACTGGACACGGACTCCATCTAGCTTAGCTAGACGATTGCCATCCACGTCCTAACACAAACAGTCGGAAGAAGAAGATCAACAGACAGAGAAAGACCGGCAGACCAGCAGACATACACCAACAGAAATGTATAGTGAAAAGTACCAAGTTAGTCCCGGTACAAATAAAAACTCTGATCAACGACTACATGTGCTATAGACCTGATCACCATTCACCAACCTAGTTTCATGACTCGAAGACGACAAATGTCAAATCACATCCAAGCTTGAGAATTACTCACACAGTGAATAAAGAATGCAATGCAAACCACAGTGTGAGCATCAGATTCAGCAAGCTTCTCATCGACATTGTGCACTGTACAAATTCACTGACTCAGCCTACTTACCAACAACAAACAGATTAGCAGATGCACCAAGTTTCATACACTATCGGTTCGCACATTTGAGTATGATACAGACATTACCCAACTACCACATAACCGGATATCTGACGGTTTTCGTGGACAGAGTCTGGATCTGGATCCAGGTGGATCCAAAGTCGGTGGATCTGGTTCTGATCCTGATCTGTGCAGATCCAAACATTCTGAATCCGGTGCACCTCTAGTGTTCAGCACATATCACAATGAACACAATGGTACATAGAGTGAAATCCCATAGATATCAGCACGAGTGACTTACAACAACATAGAATTGTCCACGTGTACCGCCGCAGACAAACTTCTGACCGTTGGCGTACCACGCTGCACTCGTGAGACTGTCGTCAGCCGACTGACAGAACTTCACCCGCAAATCCCATGTCTAACAACAGACCCACAGTTCTAATTTAGTATAACCTAATCTAGATACAATTTTATACAGTGCCAGCTACTGCCACATTGTCACTGTAAAGCAAAAGCGCTCTCTTGGTGCTGATTTGTCCTAGGTGTGGTAGGCTGAAGTAAACAGTTCAGTTTTAAGCTTAGTTTTAAAAGTGCCAAAAGTACTAGAGAGTAGGAGCAGCAACAGAGAAGCAACGAGATAAAAAAAAAGATCTCAAACCTCAACCATGCATGCTGCTGCCACCGAGTGAATAAAATGTTACCTCCAAATGGTAAGCATTGAAATACACAAAAGAATCCACCAAAGCTGGCCGACCCATCCACGAAATTTCACCAAAGTCCATTCAAAAATTGTCAGCATAATCCAGGGAACAAAATCGAATGACTTACAAACAGAACCTGCTTCAGTAATACGGTTTGTTTTTGTGGAGGTGAAAACATAAATGAGACAGTCACCAGAGGGTCAGACATAACGATAAACAGACACACAAATGAAGAGACACTTAGACAGATAAACACAGAAACAGACAGACATATATCAACAGAGACACCCGACCTCAACATTCCACACCCAAAGTTCAGAGCACTCGTCAGGACCACACGCTATGATGTACTGACTGTCTGGGCTCCAGGCAAGGTACGACACACCGTACGCATGTCCATCAAATACATGACGGTGTCGAACTGTCTGGTTCTCCTACAATAATACATATGCACATCTCAGACTGTATAATCAACCAGTTCACTAACAACATGTATCGAATAATTTCTCAACTAATCATACCTTTGTGTAAACAATCTTCATGGCAAAAACACAATGTCAGTATATTTTCCACAGCATTAGAAATCATCATCAAAACGGTGGCACAAAAAGGAAAAGTATCAAAAAAGTAAGATCAAAATTCAAGAGTCTGACAGAAATAATTTGCTCAATAAATTAAAGGAAGTTTATTACAAAAAATTTAATTAATATTCAACACCTGTAAAATGTTAACACTTAGTTCTTGTTAGTGTTAAATGTGCTGCTGTTACTATGAACACATTTTTCCAACCACATACAGAGTGCCTCAATGACAGCCTTGATGATAACGATAGTGGTAATTAACCAGACATTACACTAATCCTCATCAGCGACATGTATTATAAAAAGCTGCAGTCACACAACCGGATATCTGACGATTTTTGTGGATAGTCTGGGAGGAGCAGCCCCCGTATTTTTTTGGCCATCTAAAAATTTCCATTTTATCAGAAAATTTTCTTCCAAAGTTGCAAAATCTGGAAGTAAACAACTCTCATTTTGAGAGAATTCTGGGGCAAAATTAAAATCCTGAGCAAACGTAATCTCCTCAGTCGGAAATTTGCAAGTGTCTGTGCAAAAATTGCAACTTCCTGCCTCTCCGAGTTCTTTTATCTACAATCCTGCCGGCTGCAGAGCAGTGATAATAGTCAACGAAGCACGAACCAGATCGACGGCCCAGATGATGAGCGTTCCATCCTTTGAACCAGTCGCTAGCTTAGTGCCATCTGGTGAGAAGCGACAGAACCACACCTCATCCGTGTGATCAGTCAACACTTGGCTCGACTGACATGGGAAATTCTCTCTGCACACAGTACAGACAGACACATGTGCAATTGTTAGGGCTGCGAAAATTAACGATTAATTAATTGATTAATCGTTAAAAAAATTGTTTGATTAATTTTTTTTAATCGATTAAAATTTGATTAAATTTTGGACATGTGAACATCACTAATTTGCACATTTCTGCTTTTTTGCCCAAAAATGTGACATCACTTGTTTGTCTGCGTGACTGGCTGAAAGCCTTAAATGCGTGTTAACTGACTGCATATAGTGTACAAGAAAGCCTATACATTTCCAACTTTTATGAACGGTAACAAGTACACTTGCATTTTGCAGTTTTCATGGTTTTTTGCATTAACTACAAAATTGAAAAATTGTTCGAAATTAATCGATTAATCGCGATTAATTTTTGGTGATTAATCGATTACAAAAATTTTAATCAGTACCAGCCCTAGCAATTGTGTATGCTATATCGAATCACGGCCATCCTTGAATATCAACACTAATCACTCAAAGAGTGTTCTTTACAACCAAATTTGTGATTATTAGCTTATACAAAACAACATTTATATGCCATTTTACTGCTGACTGAAGATTTATTGATGATTTATTCATCCATCGATGAATCCACCAATCAATAACATATGCAATCTCAGGGTCCGCACTGTGACCATTCAAGACATAATTTCCATAGTTTAATATTTTAGCCCTTGAGAATTGAGTAACATGGACACTGAAAAAATAAACAAATCAACGAATCAATGGATACAAGCAGAGTGCATAAAGCAATCAACAACTGACTTGCTGCAGACGTGGTCCGTAAGTAGACTGACAGAGTCGACATTCATGACGGTGTTGGTGTTGTGATATGGACAGCGGTCGGCCTGCAACTGGACAGCTTGTCCAAGCAGCGTCAGCAGCCGGTTAGGAGGCAACATCACAGAAGGCGGCATCAGTGCTACACTCACATGTATCCACACACATTCATGTATGCAGGTTAAAAGCTTTATGGTTGATTGGTTGTCTATAGCTCTTAATGGTAACCCATCTCAGAGCTACTATGGAGCACCACCTGCCATATGGGATCACGCAGTGTTACCTGTTGTTGTTATGGTTGTTGTCATTCCTGTGACGAACTCATCAGGCACTTACACTGCTTACATGTACATGGAGTGATGGATGCCCTAAAGTGATGAGGAATTCCACCAGGTTCTCACTATCCTGGAACACACCTGTGATGTCAGTAGGGGGAGTCGCCAAAGTACCCAGTGTTATCTGCCACCTGACACAGGTGAACGTGCCCCATCTTAACCCCAGCCCAAAAAACCACCCCTTGATTTACCGACTCCAGAAAAATGAAAGGCTGAGTGCTTGGTTATATACTGGTATAGTTGACAGTCACCCATCCGGGTTGTAACCACTTGATATCGACCCAAGTCACCCAACTGGTAGTTGAACTCTTAATCACAAGTCCAGCATCTGCCACCAAGCCACCAGATTAACACCCACTCACACAGACTAATAAGTAGTAAGTAAGTGAGTAACAGGAATGATCAAAGCGGCCAAAGCAAAAAGTATCACTGCACGGGCATTGTACATAACTACACATACAGAAAGTGCTGGCTGCTGGGGTAAGAAATGGTGAAAAGAAAAGTCTTGAAATGTAATCGAAAGACGAAGATCAAGGCACCAAAGTGACGAATGTAGACAAACTGTTTCAGACACGAGTAGCAAACAAACAAATAAAAAGACCAGACAGACAGACGAACAGACAGACAAGTGGAGTGAGAATATGCAGAATGATGAGTGATGATCAACTATTTTCACCTTGCAGCTGATGGATAAGTTTGCAGCGTGACGCTGGACCTTTGCCATCCCAGCTGGACATCTCACGTAAATCACTCGCACTCCCACACACCACTAAACTACATAACCACAGACAGACACAGATACCGACTACACACATTACGACAGTAAATGTACAGGTAAAGGTGCCATACCCCAGAAGGGGCATAGGCTGGGTGCTTATCTCCCTTTCTATGACCGTTGCACATGCTACAGGTGGATAGACCACCGAGTCTGTGATGCATGGCCATTGCGACACCCGCCCTACAGTTACCTTCCCAACCACATAGCATCACTGCCCTTTAAAGGCCAAGTCGCAGGAAAAAACGCTGTTAGCTAAATATGTGAAGAATGTGACACTTAATTGATAATATGTTGATCAATTGAAATGAAAACATCGCTCTGAAGTGATTTTATCACAAATATGTTGTGCCAGTCGAAAGCCCACGAACAGGCCACAAATACTGATGACATCACTCACAAGACGCTTGGTTGACAAACTGACATTCGTCTTGAAAACACAGTAAATCTGTTGGTTTTACTCAAAATAATGTCCGATTTACAGTGCAAATAATGACACATAGGTGACATCAGAAATTACGTCATTGTTTATCTGTTTACTACTAAAGGTGTGCAGTTTTTAAAATTAATGATGTGCTGGAATATTGCAGTTTTTAGTGGGTTAACTATTGATGGAAAATTTGGCCTCTTTTGAGGCTATTTGGCCGTAAATTAAACTGCATGTGACCTTAAGGCAAAAAAGCTAGTTAGCAACCCTCCTGCAGACGACGTCACAGTTTCGATAATGGCCGAAACCATGAAAAGAAAAAAGTGAGTACTTTAAACCTGATTTTTAAGGTATTAAGATGTATTAGCAACCAGAAGATTAATGACTATTGATAAATTAGCATTTCATTAAGCCAATTAGCACTTTATAACAGTTACGTAAAATGATGCAACTTGGACTTTAACCAATACCAAATTATACTGCTTGGTAAACAGAGGCATACGTATGTGAACAACTTGCCCAGGGTTGTTACCTGACAGTTCATCGGGCGAGAGTCGAACCTGCAACCTCACACTCACCAGTCCGATATGCTACAACTACACCACTACACTGTCAAGCCTTGCGCAAGGCTAAGGTGGTCTGAAAATCTGAAAATAAGGTACTGCGACCTTGACCTTTGACCTATGACAACCTGAAAATTCAATTCAATAGGGTTCTAGCAGGTTGTTGAGGTATATGATCGTGCACAATTTGATCAAGCTAAGTGCAGTGTCATTTTACCATAGATATTAATCAACCGAAACCAGTATGCTAGTAAGCGTATCTTGACATCATATCTCTCATAACATGGACAGCATTCTTGCAGTCTCTTCTGAAGAAAAATGTTACACTTTTACCCACGATTGTTTCTTTGTCTGCAAAACTACTCCAAAAGACATGACTAGGTTAAACTACATTTTTTTGGTGGAACCAACAGATGTGGTTTTTCGTGGTGGGCTAGATCGCTGAGTTTTGTGTTTCTCACATGTGAACACAGTGGAGGCCACTCACTAGCTGAGCTCGTGGACGCGGTCCGTGTCAAACTTGAGCGGAGAGAGCTCATTGCGTAAACAGTGCAGTGCATCAAAAACTCGTCCATCCTCCAACGACTCCAGATACTTCTGCTCCAGCAGCAGAAACTTCATCTTCTGCAATGACACAACATACTTAGTTATTTTATCCACTGTTTTTGCCATGGCAACAAAATCTGAGACAAAATGCACTATAACTCGGCTTGTGTAAGAGATATCTCCGAGATCTTTGCATCTAACAGGGGGTTTTCATGGTTCAGCCATTGAATGCTGCCAATAAAATTCTACCCCGACCGACCCTTATTGGACAGCAACAAAATTTGAGACAAAATTGGCTATAACTCGGCTTGATACTTATTTATACTGTAAACTTTACACTGTAAAATAACGACATGATACAACTCACATAAAACATATCTAAAACAGAGCAGTAGGGAATTCTTCTCCACAATTAACTAGAAGGTGCTCGTGAGAGTGCATATCTCCGCCAAGTGAAGTGATTTAAACACAAGGAAAGGGGATGTAGAAAGAAGAGCCACTTCACTGCAGGGGAGGGAAGAAAATGTAATAGCTGGCGTTGCTGCTTGCACTATTGGTGCAATGACGTCATTGTATTATTAGACATCATTAGAGCTGTCGAAGCGTTAATTTTTTAACGCATTAATTAACGCATTATTAACACACCTAGGCCCATCGAGAGGGAGAGTAGGGGGAAAGTTACCCCAGGTCCCGCAACATTTGGGGGCCCACATGTAGAATATAGAAAGTTAGAAAATAAATAAAAACACATCTGACGTCATCGCTAGCACAGAAATCTATTAGGCTGTCATCTAAATAATATTTATTTACAGTAGTGATGAAACGGCAACTACAGTTTGGTTACTTGAATTCATTCAATTGTCAAATAACCGCAGTTTAACAAAACTTTTGCTTATGGAATTCAGTAAATTAAATACATTTACGCATGTGCATTAATTTTTTAATGCGCATTAATTTATTAACACATTAACGCGTTAATTAACACGTTAATTTGACAGCTCTAATCATCATGTACACATACACACTGACATACAGAGAACAGAACGACCAATCTCTTAATCTCCTCCAATGTTCACTACATTCACTTGGCAGCTAGATAAAAATTTACAGCAACAATTTTTCACAGCAATCTCACTGAACTTAAACATTGCGATTGGAGCATGCTGGCCAATTCTGAGCAGCAAAAGGTCCTTCTGTCGATTGACAATGTGTAAAACAAACCAAATATGCATTAAAACTGTGATACCTGGTAGTCAAAATAAATAATTGTGCAAGAAACACAATTATAAAATTTGCCACTGAACACCTCTATTGTAGAACTGTAAAATATTTTAGCAGTTGACTGCTTATCCAGTGTGCTAAATGATTCAACACTTAATTGCAGTTAATTTTATACAAACAAAACAAACGTCTAGAGTTTCTCACTGACACATATGACATACCGTAACAAGTTTTGAAGAATCAAGCAAAGGCTGCAACTCCTGGAGATCAGACTCAGCCTACATTACAGGACAGTAGCATTTGTCTCACAGCTAACACATTTCTTATGCATTGTCTCTAGGAAAAACAGACCAAACTTCATATAGTAAAATAGCTAACAACTAGCTCATCATATTCACTACATCAAGAACACAATAAATTAACTCAAATTTAACCTGAAACTGCACGAGATGACTGACTGTCATAAACCTAAAAAATGACAAAGCATGATAAATGAACCAATAAGAAAAAAATTATTTGCATGCAATTTTCAAAACATTAATTTAACATATAATTCAGGAATATCAATGCTGTCATTCTCATACCTGTTTAAGCTGCAGAAAATGCTTATATAGCAAATGTCCCATTCATCAGTATCAAAGAAGTACATGTGTCCAGAAAATGGTAAGTAGATTTCACTTACCAGTACCAGTTTACCGAGCCTAGGTTAGCCTAATGCAGAGTAGAGCAGTGGAGCTCAGCTAAAATGCAACTTGCAAAATATTTTGGGTGTGTAGTAAACCAATGTCTGGAGTGGAGTAAATGAGTGTAGAACTTAAGCACTCCAGACAGCGGTTTAACACACACATTCCATGACCAGTGACAGTTAGGGCCCACAATTTTCGGAAAAAAATTTTGCCAAATTCCGTGGGCACATTCGCAAAATTATGCGGCTCACTGGGGCAAAATTGTCAAAATTCCGCGGCTTATGTGGCCTTCCATTTGTGCATAAACTAAGCTTTATTCTGTCAAAAAACTTCACTTTTTGAAAACTGGCTTGGTGCTCAGTTATGCTAGCAACATACAAAGAAAATTATCGATCTTTTTTCTTTTAAAAATGCAATTTGTCAATTAGTCGCATTGTGTTTATTTACGATTGTGCCGTATTACGATGGCAATTATTAGTAGGATGCAGTTTTAGGCAGTTTAGTTAGATTATTCCCCATGATATGGTTAGTCTGATTACGTTATCAAACTGACGTTCATACTAATCATTGGTCATTATTCAAAATTCTGCAAAATTCCGTGGCAATATCAAATATTCCGCAGAAAAGGGCAAATTCCGCAACTCGGCTCAAAATTCTGCGGCCTGCAAAAAACTGTGGGCAATAGTGATAATTAGCCAATGTAGCCTTCAATGTTGTTCATTTTAATTAACCCAGAGAGTTACCGACATATAATCCCACTGTAGACAGTACAACAGACATAGTCAGTACAAGTGTGATCATAGACTGATGAAAGAGTGACAAGTAATAAGCCGGTAGTAATCACCTTGTCCCAATCACCATCCAAGACATGTTGACGAAACTTGGCAGCAGCTGGATGTTCAAACATACAGCCAGACTCAAGTATAAGCTGATCAGCAGTCCGCCTGCCACATATAATAATAATAACATTATTATTAATAATATGGTAATAATAACAATAATAGACCAACATAAATGATTTACAGTACAGCTAACCAGTCCAACAGTCTACTCATTTCCAGAAACCACTTCAGTTGTGCTGATGAATAGTTGGTACTGTGTACAACAAAAAATAGGTACCCCGATAGCCCTGACAGTAACGCATTTTTGCTGTTATGAAGGAACAGTAACAGTGTACACATGTTCAAATTGTTCATGTCAAACTTGATAAAAAGATATGAAGGAAAAGCCATCAAAATGAAGAGTCGTACTGTTGCATGCTGAACCAAAAAGTTGACTCTCAAAGATCCTTTGTATTATTGCTGAAGCCAGTGCAGTCATTCTGCATGAAATTCCTTAGGATTAAAGCTTTCCACAACCCTCATCCATCAGTTCATTCACCCAAACCGACCAATTTCCAAGGACCTCAGTGTCTACTCCGTTTCACTTTGTGCTGTCTTTTGGCATACCCACTAATAATGACTGATTAATAAATACTCAAAAACCTCACCGACAACTCATTAGTGTATGAAGATTTTGCAACACATGATTCCTACTACTCTGCAGAATTCATTTTCCCTGACTTTTCAGGACAAAATGAATTGTTTTCCCTGACTAATTTGTTCACGCAAAATACCATTGTCGGTTTTCAATTGCTTGTAATCACACTAGAAACAAAGGCGGTGGAACAAATGTAAAAGTGCAGATACAAATAATCTGCGAGGAAAGCGAGAAGGAAAAATTTTAAACTGCTATACAACAGTTCAAAATTTTTTTCTGCATCTTTGTTAACTTTTGCACCCTGGTACTTTTCAACTCCCTGACTTTCCCTGACCATAGAAAACATGGCAATAAAAGTTTGACATTCAACCCCCCTTTCTCTCCCTCCTCCTCTCTTCTGCCCTTCCACTCCATCCCTCTCTGCCCCTCCCTCTCCACATATTCCCCACTGTGGAAGGGCATTAAGCACTCGGTGATTGCCAGCTGGGCTTTGGCCTCTAGGCACAGCCAGAGGCTGGCTATAGAATATGTTGATTTGGCAACAAGAAAACTGTCAATGTCAAATATTTTCCATCCAATTGTCTGTCACTCAATCATCGTCCACAGATGGCGGTGTCACGAAACGACGCACCGACTGCACTGACCGCGCTGGCACCGAATATGATCCGATCAAGTTTGGAAAGTTAAGGCCAGGGTTCAGAGTTAGGGTTAATGTGATAATATATTTGGTGCCAGTGCAGACTGGTGTGGCCAGTGCAATAGATGCAGTGTTTTGTGACAGTGGTATGCAAGTCCCATACGTTAGTCCGATAGCTTGCAGATGTTGTCCTATCAGTCTAATGATGTCTTTATCAGTGCGTGACATAAGTCTGACGGCAGCAGAAGGCTCGGACGCGGCTGCAGGTTGGTCGTCGCCGTCGTTCAAGTGTTCTTCGGTGCCGTTCATAATCCGTGCGAGGTTGATGTCGTCTGCTGAGCCGGACAGCTGTTCGGACGACCTACGACTTCCGGTGTCGTCACTGAGTGGCGGCGGCGCCGGGTGCTGCTGCATCGCTCTGCACAGTCGCAGTTTCTTGGCGGGTGGCGGGGTACAGACCGTGGACGACGGAGTCGACCCGTCGACCTCACTGTCCGATGAAGAGGCCAGGCTGGCGATGCGTCCGTCCACAGGCCGAACGACCGGCCCGTAGAGCTAGGCGTCCACCAGTTACTGCAGCGTCCGAGACGATCAGCGCACAGAACAGACGATATATGCCATCGAATTCTTCTACGATCTACCGTCTTCACCAGCTGTCATGTTTCTACACAGTCATTTAACGGCAAAACATCGAAAACACATCAACCGTCATCTTCGATCACAGAGAGTCGACTCTTCTCATGACTGATAGCTCATCGGAGAGTCGCTCGAGATGCTAGTGATGGGCAATTTAAATTCGATACGATACTATGTTCGATATAGGACGATTATTGATTCATTTGATTGTACCGATTTTATTTTAACGATTCACACTTGTGCATCATTTCTACTCTATTTGAGTTGTAAATTTTTGCCACATGGATCATGCTTGTTTCAATATTCTGCCCACTTCACATAATCAAACATTCAGAACAACCACAAGCGCTTTTTGTTGCGAAAAATGTGGCATGAATAAAATCACTCATATAGGCTAAGTAACGGTCGAACTATTGGTACGGTTGTCGTTCTTCTGTCCGTCACGAATCTATTGTGGCTAAATGGTGCGAGATAGGGCTTTGCTATAGATCACTAATAGAAACTCGTAATTGGTTTTAAAATTTAAAACGACATAAAAATCACTGACCATGCATGACCTTGAAGGGTTATAATGCACTATGGTACGCCAATCGTGGGCTATTGTGGCTAAACAATAAGTCGTAGGGGGTCGGCGATGGTACTATCGGATAGGGCGATAGCGACTTCCTGTCAATAGTAACCGTGCCCATCTGCAGCGGTTTTGCCGCAATTTTCAATGGAAGGTTTAAAGCTGAGTGGCCATATCTCGAAAACAGTGAGAGATATGGCCAAGGTTAATATTAACCACTAATAGGAAGCGGCATATGCCATTTCAGATAACAATCATTGACCTTAAATGACCTTAAAGATCAGTACTAGTGATGACTAGATATCAGGATTTCAATTTTGATACGATATTGATACGATATTTTACAAAATATCACGATATCAATATAAATATTTTAAAATAATAAGTATGTAAATCTTCTTCACGCATAAAAGTGAACATTGAGCATTGCAGTATGCTCTATTGAGATAATAAAAATAGGCATATGTCTCTACAGAAAATTATATTACGACTGACACCATTAACTCGCCCCATTTGTAATCTTTCTTTCCAGTCACACAGTGTAGGTAGCGAAGAATCTGTAGAAAATATTGCTATATTATAAAAATTTATAAAAAAATTTTAAATATCGCGATATATCGAAAAATTCAACATTTTTTCCAATTGTATGGTCATCATCATCATCGACAACCGTGGGCTCAATGCCCGTTGGTGTCTGACGCCATTCTTACTATCGCTGCCCACCGCTGCCTATCTAGGGCAGCGTGGCTTAACTCCTGCAGGGTTGTCCCACACCA
>Ga0209367_1008798_pt1 | contig 13772 bp, 5 predicted proteins | sample WorMetLIZISLAND2_FD_187412 | JGI IMG/M metagenome (GOLD analysis project Ga0209367, IMG submission 187412) | Marine gutless worms symbiont microbial communities from Max Planck institute for Marine Microbiology, Germany - Olavius geniculatus... ... | reverse complement strand
GAACTAGTCGCTGAGGTTAAATGTCTGACGGAAAATGTGTGTCTTCAACCTGGATTTAAACACAGTCAGTGAACAGCTACTTGTAACATCAATGGCTAGAGAGTTCCAAACGGTGGGTGCTGATCGTCAAGTGTGCAAGTCGTCAACTGCCTATGCTGCGTATGACTGGGTAGACGGTTACATAATGATACTGAGATGGTTTTTATAACTAAATCCAATGTTTTGCTGCTTATAAGACACACCTGTGGTTTGGCTGTGGAGCCTCTGACCCATACTCCTGTGTATGCAAGCCGAAGAAGCAGACATCTTTGCCATTGATCTTCTGGAATGCGAAGATTCCTTTAGCCGTGTACGGAAAGCTGGCCGGAGCATCTGGAAATCTGCGCCGCATGAACGGCTTGACTTCCGTGGACCTCGAAGTGCATGCGAGCACACGGACTGTGACCCCGCCCTCAGCCGTTGCATGCTGGGATAGGAACGAGTTGACTCGCTTCTCCAAGTGAGAGCTGAGCTTGGTCTGCACCAGCTCTGCACGCCAACAGCACCGTTACGATGACAAGCAAATGGTTTCAACCTCTGGATATTTTGAAAAACATTCATGGAATTATAATTAGCAAGAAAGTCAAATACTGCATTCTTGACAAATGAAAATCAATGTTGATATCAAGCATTAACAGCTGCTTCCTGATAATACAGTTGGCTCTGGTCAGAGATATACCTTCACTAGAAATGTTGTGGCCAAAAAGTTGTTGTACCACCACTAAGAGTTGAGGTATTACTGCTTAGCAGATTGTTTTGACTAAAAATACGTGACCATGACCACTAGCCGCTAGCCATTTACAGCAAATTGGAGACATGTAACGACATCTTTGTTTATTATCAGTATGAGCAAAGTTCCCGCCCTACAAGTGGGACCACTCTATTACCCGGCAACTCAACCCCCTCAGACTGCCCGTGGGGAGAAATGGGAGCAAGGTGGGGGCACATGTACCTAAAGCCAAATGACTCAAATGACGCGCCGTCGCGGTCAGAGTCCGGACCATGCAATACAGAAAGCGCCAGAAAAATATGACAGATAAACAGACAGACTTTCCATGCAGCCTAGTAAGATAAAATTCTGCTCACTGTCGGCAGTGTATGCGTTCGCCAGTCGGCCGTGTTTATTGTGCCGGCGCAAGCAGGGGTCACAGACATAGCCGGATGTCCAGATCTGGTCGAGATGTTGAACGCAGAGCTGATGCTGACGACGTCCACAACCAACACAGCTCACATACCTGAACATATCACATTGCACCTTAACTGTGTTGCTACACTACCTTATTTAAAACACAGCTTTCAAACAAGACACACAAATAACATATCAGCCTCAGCAAAAGTGCTCTCAGCCAAGCTATAAAAAGTCGGCAAACGCGACAGCCTAACATCAATGGCCAGCGCTCTAACTAACAGCCATCTATGACTACTATCCATTGTCCACTATCCGTTCAGTTTCTTATCACTGTCAATCAATCGATCATTTATTTGACTCAGGCACAGGGCCCGTAGTCTGAACACAGATGACACACAGTAAACATAAAAACTAATCTAAACTAAATTAAACTAATCTAAGAAGCTGTACAATAAGAACACAATAAAAAAACAAAGTTGTAGCCATGGGTATGTTAAGACATTCACTCCAAGTGCATTGGTTGTTATGTAGCAGAGTATTAAAGCTTGACAAAGCCCAAGGTCCATTACACTGACTTTGCGACAAAGTCCGAAACAAGTTCCCGACAAAGTCGTGGACACAAATCATAAAAGTCCGCGACACAAATCACGTCGCCGATTTTCATGATTTGTGTCTGCGACAAGTCCGCCACTTTGTCGCGAACTTGCACGGACTTTGTCGCAAGCATCTCGACATGTCAAGATGGTTTGTGTCCGCGACTTTCATGACTTGTGTCTACGACTCCCCGCGGCATAGTTTCAGTTAAAATCGGCGTGATGGAATTTGGGCTTAATCCAAGTTCGAGCAAAATCTGTTCACTGTTCCAACTATCTGTTGGTCTTGAATCTATTCTGTTTCTACAGGCATGAAATATCACAGAAACTGATGCAAACCGTAAGCCATGCAACTGATCACAAACGTTGCAAGTGGCTGAGCTCAAAAACAGAGTTAACTTCATAGATGAGCCTATGACTAGAGACAACGAGACGGGCTAAAACTTATAATCCACATCCTTGTTACTGCACACAGTTCCTTTATATCAAATGATAGCCTACTGTTCATATACAATTACAGAAAAAATGTTTAAAAATCTAGCAACAATTTACGACAGTGTCAGCATATTACGTACGGCTCTGGTTCAAGGTTTGCATTGACCGCTCTTGAAAACTGATCTTTTTGTATAAATCTTCAACAGAATGAAAACAACAACATAACAGTATGACTGAGTGTATGACTAGTGCTAGTGCTACTAATCTACCACCATGTTCGTGTCAGTTTAACTTGTATTCTTTTCCCATGTAGCTAATGCACATTAGGTTGGGACCCCAAGAAAAAAAGGGAAAAAATCCAGAACTTTTCCAGGACCTTCCAGGACCCCTACGATAAATTTTCTAGGATCTTTTCATAGCCCATGAATGTTCAAATATAACGAAAAAGTAAGTATTTAAGCAAGCGAAGCAAGCAGAGAAAATTCTGAACAGTATTTAAGTAAGCAACAGCCAACACAAACTGCACGACATACTATTGCTGCTTGTTTTCTATTTGAGATTACAAAAAAAACGTGATGTCAAAGGATATTTTTTCCAGAAGTTTCCACGTCCTGGAATATTCAAGAAAAAACCCAGGACTTTCCAAGAGGTGTGGGAACCCTGAAGGGAGAACCTCTATAGAGGGGAAAAATTCATTAGGTCATTAAAGACAAGATACACATACATAAACAACATCAAAGGACTAAAACATATACAAAATGTATTTGCAAAAGAATCCTATGTTTGCAACTAATAATATGATTCTGATATCACCATTTCAGAATTCCACTTAAGTTTTATTTCAGTTTTCTGCCATGTGACACGTTCACCTCTTTTTCTTAATCAATTCAATGAATATCATAACAACAGCATAAAATATCATTATACACAGATGACAGAAGTTCAAAAAATCATGCAAGCCTCTCTAATTGCTGAGCCAATAAAAGAAACTGTAAAGTAAATTTTAAAAAAAAAAACAAGAAATTATTAAAAAAACTTTATAAAGTAATGACATTCTGACAACATACATTGGCGGCCGGGTTGGGTTGTCGACGACCTCCATCACGTCACTGTGAGAACTCAGATAACATTTCTCACAGAAAAAATACCTGCACGCAACATCGAACACAAGACACATTAACACAATGCCCCGATAATCAATACCAGCACAGCTAAAATATGAATACAAACTTTTGTTTTCATAAAATGAAGACCTTAAATAACAACAGTCAAAATTTAACAACCCTATCAAATCGTACTGCATCAAAAATACAAAGTCTTATAGAATATACAGTTAAAGAACTACCTCAATGTGAATATTTTCGAGGGTGATCAATAATATCCTACTTCAACAGTGCAAGTCACATCTACAGTTGACTCCGCTTATATGCACAGCCTTGGAACCGCTAGCCGACTTGCATGTAAGTGAAGCGTGCATTTAACTGTAGTTAGCTTATAGAACAATGTGCTGCACTTAGCGCATTGCAGACTTGCAGCCATTTACTACGTGCACTGCAGTTACAACAGGCGGTCATTCATGCCAGATAAAACAGTCGCCTCTGCTGATAATGGTCACTCCAGTAGCTTTAGTTTACTGAGCTTACACGCCAGCTCCGCTGTCCATCCGCCCGTCGTCGTCTATATGTTATCAGTAGGTGGTCTAGCACTATTGACCCACAGACTGCCGTTTGAAGTTAGTTATGATGCTGCATGCTGCTGGGGTGGAGAGATGCACTGTAGCCCACATGATGCGTGGTGCCCACTAGCTCTGCTTACTCGCACAATTCTAGGGTTTATACATTGTCTCCAACATCCCAATGAGCATCAAGTGGCTGACTACAAATAGTCTTATGTGTCAGCCAAGTTGTTTATAACTGAAGTAAGTCTTGATGCTGGGACCAAACGAATGCGTGCTTATATCCGAATTGTGCAAATATGGCTGGTACTTAATGCGTATAAGCAAAGTTGACCTCCATTCACATAACAAACTCCAGGGGACCAGAGGCATGTCATGCAAATAAACGGAGTGTGCTTATAACTAACGCGCATAGTGCATACAAGTTGAGCCGAAGAAAAACAAACCAAAGTCAATCAATTAATCAAAACCTAAAAATGACAGTGGTTTACCAAAAAAAACCTAAGCTAAAACCTTTAAAAAAATAGTGATAGAATGCTCGGTGAAGCAGTACTTGTCCTGGAAGCTGTAGTAGACTGCATTGACTGGTATGCAGCATGCATTGGAACTGAAGCAATAGAGAGGCATTGGACGATATCTTGGCTTCTGACCACAGCAACAGCCAAGAGCCCTCATCGGACCATCAATGATCAACTCAAACTTCTCCGCCAGCTGGATACAATATCACAGCTGCAATGCACTGCCACTTTTACGACAATAATGAGAAAACAAAAAATCTGAGCTAATGCTCATAAGACACACGAGACTCTATAGCAGTTCCTGTTCGCAGGTTGCCTTGGTCTATCTCTATTCATTTAAAGGAAAACGTGAAGATCAGAAAACAGCTCTTTAGAAGATTGAGCATCGCACACAGGTGCAAAGCGTCACCTGCCGTATGGGATCACACAATGTTACCTGCTACCCGGCACAGGTGAAAGTGCCCTGCCTTAACCCCAGCCAGATAGACTGGTACTCGATTTACCTACCCCAGAAGGATGAAAGGCTGAGTTGACCTAGGCAGCTGGTTACTAACGTGGCCCAGCGTATGTAACTTCGTTGATCGAATGAAACGTGTTACCATTGCGCCAGACCACCACCTTCATCGCAATTCACTCTTGAATTGTGCACTGCAGGCAAAAATTGCAAAAAAAAATCACTAAAACCCCCTATGTTGGAGGTTCAAGGTTGTTCAAGGTCATCGATGTTGATACTACTAGAAGCTTGTCACCAGTGCTAGTTATGATAAGCAGCATGTCTGTGCTTAAATAGCGATAAAAAAAACACTTTTTAGCGCAAAAAATAAAAAAAAAACACCATCCAAAAAATCTATGCAGGTTTCCAATTTTCTGCAGCAGAATTTCTTGCAAAGTAGACATCCTTTGAAAGCCTTCCTTTTACTCAACCAACAGCTAAAGCACTGTACAATAAACTGAGACGAGAATTGAGAAGTGGGTTCTACCAACCTCCTCGTTCCTATCACATCCAGTGCCAAATGTAAACCATTCTGAAAAAGGCAACAACATCAGTTGCTGAAATGTAAACAACAGTTTGGCGAATTCTTGTAGTTTTTCACAATTATTCGTTTCCCTTCATATAAATTTGTTGTAACAGTAAAAGTAAGGACTAATGTAAAATGTTTCACAACCTTTGTGCAGCTCTTGTATATGGGAGACGAGCGTCGATTGTAGAGCCAAGCATTACTGAACATAAGCTGCATGTCATCAACGTATTCCCATGGGTCCTTGTATTCGTTAGTCTCCAGCTTATGGCAGATTGTCGACAGGTCCATTGGAGTCTTCACTATCAACGGATAGTCCTTTGTATCACGAACAAACAAACACATCATAACTAAATCCACTTGGAATTAATGGTTCACTGTTTCAGAAACATTGCAAGTAATGCTGAAAATTATGCGATTGTTAGAAAACATTTGTATCATTCAAATGCTCATACAGAGTCATATCAGAGTGTGTGTATAACATTTCAGAATTATTTGGTATCTTGCTGTTTGAAATACAAATCACATGTGATACTATAACAGGCCTTACACAGCAGTATCCTTGTGGTATGGGAACCAATAGTTGCCGCAAGAGGTGTTTTCTCTCAGCAGAAAATATGTTGGTCCATTGCTGAAATATTGGGCGACTTCACTTTTTTGACTTAGACTTTCGCTGAGCCTTTTCGCTAAGCTAAAGCGGAACGCTAATGTCTGTACTTAGACCAAAGTTCAACTAAACGATTAAAAATGGCAGAAAAATGGTAAACCTAACAGGAAATAAATCAATCATTCACGCTTGAACTTGCTTATTTAATTGTGCCGCACATGCAAATGGCGTAATTATGTAACGTCTTACATTGTTTTGTAGCCATTACGGCATTTATCCGTATAGAACTGTAAATAGCTGCCATGTTTTCGCTCAGCTAAAGTCAAAAGTCGAAGTGGATTCCAGCTCAGCGAAATCACTTCGGAGTCGGCACAAACAGCTGTTGCCATAATGCTCCAAACGTTCTCAATCGGAGATAAATCAGATGAATTAGGTGGCCAGTCCTCCTGTGAAATGTAGTGCTTAATATATGCACCCAGCTAAACGACTGTAGCTTTTGATGTATGCCCAAATTGCACGCCATCCTGCTGAAACATTTCTTCACGAGTTGAGCCAGTGCTGACCGCATGATGTCACTGCATTTTTGATTGATGTCATTATGTTGGCTCGCATAAATCGAGCATGTAACGGACGGCTGTGATATTTTGCACGCAATATTATATTACATTTCCTTAAATGCAGATGGCATTTTAATAATTATGTGATAATTTTAACATAACTATTTTGCCACTTAAAATCGTTCACGAGCTATCGCGTCACCCTATATCATTACATTTAGTGCTCGGACTGAAAAACATGATGTAGTTAGTTACCGGAATCTGTTCTAAAACTGGGTCGACCGGCTGCCGGAATGGCAGAGAGTGGGGATACATCTGATAGACAGCCAGCCACGTCGGCATGAGATGATCACGAAGCTCTTCACCCGTGAACACTTAACACACATCACGCACACGCACACACACACACACCTATACCATCACGTGGTACAGTAGCGACACAGGCTCACTCATACACAAACACTTAAAGAGACACATCTACATACCGTAAAACTGCTAAACAAGCCAGGTCTCATATAGTAGCCGGGTCTCTAATTAATACAAGCCGGGGTCTGAGTCTGATGTTTTAATTGAAGCTAGGTCTCAAATAAAAGCGAGGTCCCTAACATAAGTCGAGTCTCCAATATAAGCTGGACATCTAAATAGTAGCAGTAGTAGTTGTTGTTGTTGTAAGTGTACACTGTAATATACTATAATAGTGGTAGTAATTAGTTGTATGTGCAGTAGTCTTATACAGTCGCTCCAAATTGTACTGAAATAATAGTACTGCGCACATTAGCCATAGAAAAAGTGTACTACCCTAGCATGACAGGTTGACAATGTTTTAGTAGAAGCCGGGTCTCAAATAAAAGCCAAGTGCATAACAACGTCGTAGCTTAGCTTGGACGTAAGGCCTACTTCGCGACTAACTACTTCCAAACTAGAAAGTTACGTTCGACAGCATGCAAAACGCTGTCGTAGCAAGCGACTAGCTAGTCGCGACTTAGCTGATGTTAAGCAAGTTTGACTCTGGAATTTCTGGGCTAAACGCACTCTGCCTCAGCCGGCCTGCAGCTAAAAATAGATATGGCCTGACTTTTCGTCTGCTGCAGTCTCGGGCGTGCTCGAGCCTAGTTACAGCTCCATGGGCTAAGTAAGAATGCGCGATGCGAATAAGTGAAATTTATCAAATGTTAAACGTTTTAGTCGGCAACTTTTAATACTGCAATTGGTTTAAATAGTGTAACTGACTCGCCATAAGTCCTTTACGATGCATTACGTGATTGCAGCTTCTCCTTAGCGATATTTGTTTACATTGACAACGACCGACTAAATATTTACGTCAGGTCGCCGGAGTGACTAGAGTTAGTTCGAATGTAGGCGTCTGACTAGTGCTAGGTCGTCGTTATGCATACCGACTTAGCGCTATGTCTGACGTAAATCGATTTTAGTCTGGAAGTAAATTTACGACATTGTTATGCATACCGCCCCAGGTCTCCAATACAAGCCAGGGGCTTCTATTAGCAGTTTTACAGTAGACATTCTTTACATCTGTAAACACTAATACACGTCACACACACACACACACTAGACAGGCTCGTTTTGCAGATGCCAGTATACTAACACTTTGCTTTTTTACTTCAAACATTACACTTTCGGCAGTTACTCAAAGATAAGTAAGCCAGGTTGTCCAAAGTGAATAGCAGCAATTGCCAAAGTCGGACTTTATTCTTTGTGGATACTGTATGTTTTTGCTGCACCACAGCCAATGGTATTAGCACTATTAACATATTAAGCATGGAACAGTGATGGTTACTGAATACAAATATGACAATTTCAATGATTTCATACAGAATCTAATTTGTCAATGTGGAAAATGATGCACCAGTCACCATTATACTCAACTCTGTCAGCTAAATACTTTAAACTGATATTAGCAATCACCGATAAGCAGGTAATGCTTACATTTCCGTACATGCTGTATCGTATAGTTCTGCTGTACTGCAGCACTAGCACTTTGCACCATTGGCACTTCAAGTTTAGTCGGCGAATGCATCTTCTTGGTTTCAGGCTTCGAACACTGGCAAACATATGGCACAAGTTGTATTCTATGCATCTACGACATTAGTTTTGGTCATTCTGGTTGCCATACGCATCGCACATTTAGACTATCAACTTTCTCGATGGTGATAGACGATGTAGGATGGAAAAATCCGAGCCACATCAAAGCTAATTTAATCAGCTATTGGTTATGTTTTTTTTCAAGGTCTGACCAGCCCTGAGCAGGTCAGGGCTGCTCCAAGACGTTTCTTTTATTGTTTCCGGAACGAAAGTTTTGCGTTTTTTATCCTTTCCAGAAAGGCCTGTGTCAATCCAAAAGCTTTCAGGGGCCGTTGCGCGGAAACCTGACGTGGCGGAAGGAGTGCGTATCGCCAGCCAATCAAATGCATTGTTTACAAACTACTGTTTCGCGCCAGATTATGGTATTTATATGTAGTTATTTACTGATTAATTCGATTTTACGCATTTTACTGTGCCTATAGATAATCGTACAGGTGTGCGCATTTATCGGCTTGTTAGCCGGCACTTTTGTTTATTGATAAAATAAATTTGTAGGGCAGAAAGCACTTGTTTAGAACTTTATTTACGCTATAGGCAATTCGAACTGTGGGTGTGACGACATCTGTTCCTGGTCAACAGCGTTCTTTTTTTGCGGTCAATCTGGAAAGGTGCAGGTCACGACCGTAACAGATCACTGCACCTTTCCGGAAAGCCCAAAAAAAACTTAACCACTGATGCAATTCATATTATTTTCACACCTACTCCATTCTCCTATCTCTCATAACAGTGTCTGCGGTGCTGTAACTGCCCATAATGTCACTGCAATCAAGTGTGACCACTAAAACACATCTGATGTCTATTTAATACAGGCAGATCTATGTAGAACACACTATCGCGACCAAATAATAAGTTACAACAGACTCCTCAAGATACATCCTTTAAATGTATTGCTTTTGTTTTTTGAGGAATTTGTTATGACTTATTAAGTTACACTTCAACCCGAGTCTATTCAGAGACTATCGATCACAGCTGTGAAATACTGTAAGCACATTTCATCATAGTCAGAAGTTTTTTGCAGTTCATTACACTTGTACGTTTTTCTGTGATGACGAGTACACTTATGCAATATTATAACAAAAACAAAAATAACAGAACACAGTAAATTATTTAAAAACCAAAATTTATAAACAATAGCAAAACTGGCATACAACACACAGATATATATTATAGCAGCCTTTGGCAAAATAAACGATAATGATATTGATGATCTCCACCGTGGTCAGCCACCTTGCCATGGTGGTGGGGCTTTGCACCGATGTCCCGAAAATTTCTAAAATCTGGAGGTGAGGAGCTAACTAAGAGCTGACCAAACCCGTGAGAGCAGATTGCTACACGTTACCAGTGCTTTTGTACTGGTTTCAGCTTCACAGCCGACTACGGCTTTATAGCCGTCTACTTACAGCCATCTATTTACAGCTTCACACCCGACTACGGCTTTACAGCCATCTATTTATGGCTTCACAGCCGTCTACGGCTTTATAGCCGCTACCTGTAGCCTTGTGGTTACATTCGGGGACGCGCATTTGGCCGAGCTGATACGGCCTCAGCGCTGGGCAGGTGTAAGAGCCCGTCCACCCTGGAGGTAAGGTAAGGATATTGATAATGGTAACTTGCCTTGGTGGCTGCATCCGTCTGCTTCTTGTCCGAGGGTGGCTGTCGAGCAGCTGGACATACGGGACAGTTTGATAGCTTACAGTTAGTGAAGTGCTCCACAATCTGCCGCGTTGACCGACAATGTGGAACTGCACCAGCAACAATAACAGCAGATATATAGTAGGAACAACAGTATACAGACACTGGCCACTAATTAGATAAATGTCACGAAAAACTAGTGGCAACAGCAATGAACGACAGCAAGAATAATAATACTAATAATGATTAAATATTACGACGACAAAAAACGACAACAATAAATTTGAAGGCACGTAATCTCTGTTGATACCACAGTATCACAAGACACATTCCTACTTGATGAATAAAGCAATCAAAACAAAACTACGCTGGCATTCTGTCTCGAAAGCTTGCCAGAGTGTCTAAGAGACTGTTTTGGCCTACCGCTACTGACACATTGGGATACAGTAAGTCCACTAAAGTGGCCTCAGTGTTGAGGATGGAAGGTAAGATAAGCTAAGACATACAATGACAGTATTATACTCCATCATGTATTTAGCTTAAATATTTTGAATTATTATTTCTTCAGTTACAACTGGTAAAAATTTTGTGTAAGTTGATCATAATTTGAGTGAATTATGAAAAAACACAAAAAGAGGTCCCTTTTTTATGAAACACTGTGTATAGTGGGCACTTCTACATCATCACTATTACCATAGTCCATCAATCAATGTAGCAGCATGCCATGTCTCATGTCTAAGCTGAATAGCACAATGTCATACCGGAGCATGACTTTCCATCAGTACATGCAGCAAGGTGAGAAAGAACACGTTTCATCGGCGGACAACACGAATCCTGGCATGGCCCATGACACCGCTGAGCATGTAGAACTGACACCAATATCCGCTGCATCGTCTGGATCTTATGCGACACATTAACACTGTGACCACTGCATTCCAATGTCTTCTGCACCACAACGCAACATACAACTCACTCATTCACTGACGATGATTCACGACAAAAATTACTATAACAACTACCATCACTGCTAGTCCACTACTACAACAACACAGATAGCATTACCGTAACTGACGACAACAATAAATACTTCGACAATAAGCCGAGCATCCAATGCACAACAGCAAGTTTTTCAAAAATCATACAGTGTACACCACACCATAGCCCTGAGCACAGAAATGCTACTAAAAAAGCAAAAATCGTCATATTTTACCACTTCTTGAGTAAAGAGAATTACCAGTCACTAATCATCGAAAAAAATGTGAAACATTGTAACTGCAACAGTTACCGAATTCAGTGAATTCTGAAGTGCCTGACTGTTGTTGGCCGCAGAAGTTGCAGAGCTGGACGTACTCTGATGCAGATGAGCACAGTGGTGAGATGTAATCATCTCTATAAATCGCAATGCACCCAAACTCAGTCACTACTGCAACTATTGTACAATGTACACGCGAAAGCAGCTACTGCTTTCAGCGTGTCTTAGCCATCGCAATTCTGTCTGTCCGTCCGTCACACGGGTGGATCAGTCAAAAACAATGCAAGCTAGGATCACCAAATCTTCACCGTTGGGTGCCTGGAAGACTCTAGTTTCAGGAACGGTAAAGCTTTTCCAAAAATTCGAAGGGGGTTACCGCGAACAAGGGCGCTAAATGAGAGGGGGTGGGCAAAATGTGCAATTTTTGGCCAATAATTTGCTGTATCTCAGTAACGGTGCGAGATAGGTTCTACGTTACTATTAATCACCAATAGGAAGTCATACACTGGCTCTCGATTGGAGCCGAATTCAATGACCTTGAACACCAAAATATGCATTTTTTGTGATTTTGGGCTGCGACACAAGTCCATATCATTCACAAAGTGGCGCCACGCTACTATCGTTATGCAATCCAGATAGAGAATTTGGTATTTGTATATTAACTTAGCATGAACCGGAACTGCTACAGGCTTTCGCGCATCTCGTGAACATTAGCTCAAATTTCTTGTATAGAGAGCTGTATCAGCGACAGTTCAACATACACAACCGCAATAACCCCTTTAATTTTCAAGGTCACAGATCAACGCCACAGGACCAGACTTTCTGATATTTTACAACTGCAAGATATGACCATAACTGTTGCTAGGCAGAGCTAACCAGGCCAATAGCTATTGGACGATCCTGATGTAATTGCTATAAATATTGCAGCATGCAAGGGTGGCTACCTTAGTCTTGCACAAGTCTTTCCGTCTACTTTTCAGTGTCATGCATCGCCGCATATTTTTAAAATATCCGTAAATTGGCACACTAAAAATCTTAGTATTACTTTACATTTTACACATTCCCATAACTAATACTAACTCTAACCTTAATTCTAACACAGCTTAAATGGCACATTGAACATGTACAACTACCACACGGGATTTGGCGAAATGAAATTTGGTGGGCTGTCCAATTCGGCGAATTAAAAGGACACCGATACAACTCACACAGCAGCATCGATAATGATTCAAATCAACAAATATATTGATGGTAATAAAGCAGATTTAAGACAACAGCGTCACGTTAAAATACTGAGTCGACAATGTAGCAAACGGTGACTAACCAGCATGTGACTTCGAGGCATTCTGGGCAATGCCAGACGACTTCAAACGCTTCTTAGACGGCTCCTCCATTCCACAGAAGAAGAAATCCGTTTATTCGTTCACTATTCAGTGACCTGATTGACGACAGAATGTAGCCTCATAACTCCGGAGTCATCACCATCGTCAACAACGACCTCGCGTGCAGCCAATCGCACGTGTAGTGCGCGAATGTCCCATATTGCTTACTCAGACTTTTTCGACAGGGAAACTGTCAGTTCCTTGTCATCGCGCAGTTAAACTGCTAACAGACATATAGTGCCTGCTTATTTCAGCTAACAACAAAAAGGAAACATTTCGCCATCAAACACCACTATCAAATAAAGGCTTTGCTATACTCAATCAGTCTTGCAGAACGACATCATCATTTTTATTCCGATAACAGTTGCGGACAAAGTGCCTATACGCACGGCCTGCCGTGCGCTTAACATGTACACAGGTTCGATGTTTTTGAGAACATTCTTTCTTGATGAATAAACTACACAAACGGACACATTTATTACGACTTACAACGTTAGTTACGACATACGTACGGTTAGGGTTACGGGTAGGGTTAAAATTAAGGTAAATCCATATCAGTGGGGCCGGCCGTGTGACGACGTGCATCCGTTAAAAAATGGCAAATATAGCATATTTTACTGCTAAATAAGCCCGACATGTCAGCCGTTTAACGTGTAATTTGCGACGCATTTTGCGTATAACTATAACTTTATATATATTTAAATTAATGGGCCGGCATTTTGTCTACTGTCATCATCATCATCGACAACCGTGGGCTCAATGCCCGTTGGTGTCTGACGCCATTCTTACTATCGCTGCCCACCGCTGCCTATCTAGGGCAGCGTGGCTTAACTC
>Ga0209367_1008795_pt1 | contig 13776 bp, 11 predicted proteins | sample WorMetLIZISLAND2_FD_187412 | JGI IMG/M metagenome (GOLD analysis project Ga0209367, IMG submission 187412) | Marine gutless worms symbiont microbial communities from Max Planck institute for Marine Microbiology, Germany - Olavius geniculatus... ... | reverse complement strand
TTACGGTTCCTGAAACTAGAGTCTTCCAGGCAGCCGACGGTGAAAATTTGGAGATCCTAGCTTGGACCGTTTTTGCCTGATCCACCCGTGTGACAGACAGACGGACACACAGACGGACGGACGGACAGACAGAATTGCGATAGCTAAGACGCGCTAAAGCATAGCTGCTTTCGCGCATAAAAACAGTGAAAACATGTGTGACGAAACCTCGCATGAAACGAAAAAAAAATCAGGGCGGGATACCGCTGCGTATATACAGAGCAGCTGTCAATCAACTCGGGTTTGGCAGCGCCATCGCACGACATGCCACCAGTCGATGGCGCGACGGCGCTGCCAAACCTCAGTTGACTGACAGCTGCACTGTAAGTAGCCCCCCCGGACCTGTTTTTGTCGCATGCGAGACTTTGTCCCACATGTAAGTACCCCATAACCGTGTCATAAAACGGCAACGCAAAGTCGTTCTCTCTCGAGTGCAACGCATTGCCTGTGATGATGATGAAAGATAACTCTGTTTGGTGATGACGCCTTTACACGTAGGCCGACAGATACATACTGCTTTTACGCGTCACCGTATAGCCGTGTTTACTGCCGTGTACATACATGGCCACGCAATAAAACTGTCTCGTCTCTCTCTTCTGTATCCATACACCAGAGTATAGACAGCTTGTCTGAAAAACGCATTAGGCGCTACGTCCAGTCAGCCAGTCCAGTCAGGGGCATCTATCCTCCAAGTCCTTGAAGCAAGTTTTCCCCTAACTTAAAAGTGAGAGAATGAGGCGCCGTAAGCGACGACACGGTGGGAAACGGGGAAGAGTGTTCCCCTCCCCAGCCGACAGTGAGACCTGTAAGCTCCCTCAGCGGGGTCCAAACTCCAAACACTAAAACTGCACGCTATAAAATACTATAATTTGCTATTATTTACTCCTCTATTTGCTGAACAAAAAACTCATCAAAAAATTTTCCGCTTGCAGGAAAATTGTCATCCAAAAATACAAAATTTTGGGTTGGAAGTCCTTGGAATTTAGCGGCAAAATTAGAATTCTGAACAGCCATATCTCCGCTGTCGTCAACTTAGTTTCGTTCAAAGCAATTTAAGTTGTCTTAGTTTGAGTGCAAATCATTCATCACGTCATACTATATCAGCTTCTCATTTGTATGCTGGAACAAGAAAAGCCATCGAATTTCGAAAACTTCCAAAATACAAGATTTTTGATTGGAAGTCTGCAGAACTTAAAGCGATTTGAAGGCAAAATTTACATTTTGAACAGCAAAAGTTTGCAGTTGTCCGTCCGAAAATTGCAACTGCCACACCCACCCGTCCCCGGGACCTTCTTAACCAACGGCGCCGCTAGCTTTGCTATAGTCGATTTTTTCAGCGAGCAAGTAGCGCTGAACGCGCGCCCAACCAATCATCAACCTATTGACCACGTGACCTAAGCCTCGTCGTTACCATGGCGACCGATGTCATGACGTCATCGATTGCGTCACAGGCGACCTAGACCGCGCGCCGCTCAATATTTGATCCATCACCCCATCTCCCTCCATTTGAGGCAAGCCTCCCTCTCTTCCTCCTTCCCAGTGATCCCGTCCACCCATACGTCCACCCGTACGCGATCCAACTAAACCACGCACCGGACCGAGATGAGACCGAAACTGCTAGTCACTGCGCAATGTAAGACATACATTAGAGCACATCATCGCAGCGAATGGCTTAGACAAGGGAGGAGGGCAGGCCCACAATCTCAATTCTTTGTTAAAACAGATGTCAGGGACTCGGGAAATTAATTGAAAGTGCTGGCACCAAATTCGCAGATCCCCCAGACCTCCTAGTTGGAATTTAGAGGTCCTACTTCCAAGGGCAGAAAGAAAAGAGAGCAAATGAAGAAATGGAAAAGAAACAGAAAGGAAGGGGAAGGAAGGAAAACGAAGAGAAGAGGAAGAGAAACGAGGCCCCAAATTCACATTTTTGGCTACGCCACTATCACGCCTCTCCCCTACCACACAAACGTTACCAGACACCGCCACCCCACACATCGTGAGAGCATGAACTGTCCTCATAATTTGGATATAATCAATAAGCAATTCCCCGCCTCGCCTAATCTGCGTCGACGTCCATGAATTATGTTCATAACAACATAAACGAGAGAACATTATCCTGCTTCAAAACTATCCCGATACGGCGCCGTTAGAGGGCCGTCAACGCTAGCTAAGGTATTTCAGTGACGTCATCTGCATATGCGTAGCCTATACAGGGCTTGTATCACAGGCTGAACGGTAGTTCAAGCCCTGTGTTAACGGCGACTTCTCTTTCTTATGGGAAAGCCAAAAATTCGACCCCCCCACAGAATCAAAACCCCTGATCTGATTAAGATAAAATTTGGCCCGGTTGATTTCGTCGGCAAGATGACCCCTCATGCAAAATTTCATGTAAATCCCTTCAAGGGGGGCTTCCCGGCAAATGGGTGAAATATACGCAAAAATTTTTATAGCCATATACCTTTTCTTTCAGAAACTCACCTACAGGTCAGACCCTTCGGCGGATTTTTGCGCGCGATGGCTCAAACGAAGCGGTCTCGCGCAAGGATGTGCCTTTTGGGGGTTATAAAATTTGAAATTAATATTTAACGTATTTATTCACAAAAAATCGAAAAAATTACGATGGCGACTATGGGGAAAATTAAGCAATTATTTAAACGGTCATAACTGTGTTTGTGTATAAGATAGAGTCGTCATTTTTGGTTCGCCCGCATCACACTGACTGTGTGTCAATGTGCTGCTGAATAATATCACCTTTTGTAATTTTTGCTGTTTTCGATGTGCAAGTCCTTAAATGTTGCCGTTAACAAGTGTATAAACTAATGTTTTGTACATTTATCTTGAGTATGACCGGCAAAAACACACACATTGATCGAGATTGATGACGTAGAGTCCTTGGCATCACTCAAATAATTCAAATAACACCAACATAAACAGAACTGAAAGTCAACACCACATAGAGTCGACTGCAACCATTAACGCGTAACAACTAACTTTATTGCAAACGTCGCCTCATAGCTTACACCAAAATCCATGGAAAAAAAGAAGAACGGGAAAGATGGAAGACAAGAGAACAGAAAAGCATGAATCAGCACTAAACTATCGAAAAGCCATAAACAAACACAGATAAATTGAGCGAACACCACACGCGACAGAGATCACGAGGATTGGTTCAAGACTGCAGCATTTTCACGGTCAAGGACAAGGCGACGAATTTTTCTCCTCGAGCTGTCGCCGAAGACCCCACCCCTGCACTGCAGTGATGCAAGCACGGCAGCCGAACGATTACAAACCGAACACGTCGCCATTTCAAATCAGCTGACGAAATGCATAAAAACTGCACGCAAACCGGAATCGAAAGATACTTATGTTAGCCGGCGCATGCAAACTGATATCACCCAACTCTCGCGGCAACGACGGCAACTAATTAACTGGCCACAGCATTCAAGCGCCGACTGATGACGGACGTAAAAAGAAGACGACAACAACTGATTAATACACCTGAGATCAGTGGCGGATGCAAGAAGGGGTTACTCAAAAAATAACCAAAACATTATGCCAACAGATCGCAGGCGTCATTTTCACCGACACTTTTGCCGAGTTCAATTCCGTTACGTCGCTCTATAGGCCTACCATAGATGTAAAAAAACATTTTTATGTTTTTTATAAAAGTTTAAAAACATGTTTTATGTTCTTTTTATTTTTAATGTTGCTTTTTTAAAATTTTTTTATGTTTTTTTGTGCTTTTTAATGTCGTGTTTTTTTCTTCTTGTTAAAACATAAACGTACAAAATTAGAAGAAATAATTTATTTCTCATGGACAAATTGCGTTCAGCTGTGTTTGATCTGTACATTCAGTACATTCCAGTTATTAGTCTTTACAAATGGTAGGTTTTTGTTTTTAATTATCTCAGTTAGATATTCTTTGCGTGTATAATGGCGAAAAAAGTAGCGATTGGAAACATCTGCAGTTTAATGTTTTTATGCATTTTTTTTCATAATGTTTTTTTATAAAACTTTAAAAAACATGTTTCTAAATGTGTCTTATTTGCAAATCAATGTTTTTAACATCTATGCTCTTATGTTAGACGAAAACAAAAAAAAACGTACATACAAACTGAAATTGGCGCGAACGTTCTCCACTCCAGGGCAGGGAAGTAAGAGAAGTGTCAATTTTCCGCTCGAAACGTCAAAGGTACATATGCAAAAAAGCGACACATATCTTACGTAATCACACCTTGCCCCGCGGTGACTTAATTTACCGTCGACGCCTGAGACGCTCCAGGCAACTGGACGGACGTACGGATGGCCTTATATCACGTCAACACTCGGCGGCGCCTATCCACATTTGACACGCTGCTTTACCTGGCAGTCTGAATTACACGAGCACTGTAGGCTGTAAGCTCCGGCCGCGACACACGCTGCATATTGAGACTAGACCAATCTGTCAGATGAAAGCAACGCAAAAGACCTAAAGGTAAAAGGTAAAGGTGCTGGATAGGCTAGCTCTCGATGGAGAGCGATCGCAGAGCTACGGAGCGTCACCTGCCCTATGAAATCACGCAGCGTTACCTGCCACCCGACACAGATGAACGTGACCCCGCCTTAACGCCAGCCAGACAAGCCGGTACATGATTTATCTACCCCGGAGGGATAGAAGGCTGAGTTGACCTTCGTGCTGGTTATATGCTGAAATGGTTTACCTATCCGTAGAGTCACCCATTCAAGTAACCAATAGATAGCGACCCGACTGATCTCGAGTCGAACCTCTCTCGATCGCACGTCCGACACCCTAACGTTACAAGCCCAAGCCCCCCTTGTGCCTGCCTGCTCGAGTACAGGATATAAAAAAGTTATGCTTCAGTCGATTTACTATCAGTCATCTCATTAAACTAGAGCTGCCGAAGCGTTAATTTGTTTAACGCATTAACGCACTGCGTTATTTTTCAACGCATTAATGGACGCGCTATTAACGCACCCAGGCCAGTCGAGAGGAAGAGTAGGGGGTAAGTTACCCCGGGTCCCGCGACGTTTGAGGGACCCCCGCTTGTGTAATATAGAAAGTTGGAAACACATTTTAAACGTATAATGAACAATAACTGACGTCAAAGCTAGCATAGAAATCTATTAGCCTGTCGTCGAAAATCGAAATAATTATTCATTTACGAGGGTCATCTCAAAAGTACAGTACTGATGGAACGGCAACTACAGTTTATAGTTACTTGAATTCATTCGATTAGCAAATAACCGCAGTTTAACGCAATATTGGAACTTTTGTTTCACAGAATTAAGTAAATTAACATAAATTTACGTATGTGCGTTAATTTTTAACGCATTAACGCGTTAATTAATGCGTTAATTTGACAGCTCTACTTTAAACGTTAAACCGATATCGCGGTAAAAAGTGAACCGTAAGACACCAAATTGTACCAAATGACATGCTGAATATCTGCGGCTGGTCATAATGACATATTACCAGCTAATACAGTGTATATACCGCGGTCACATTCTCTTCAATGCCATGCACTGATTGGTCTGCCGTTGATGTGCTTAACGGTACTGCAATTATTGAAAAGTAGTATTTCACAAGGTAGTGCAGCGACACAACTGCGGTGCCGCGGGAACTCCAATGATAGTTCTATTGCAAATTTCTACCGAACCCATCATGAGAACAAGAAAAATTATCAGATTGTGACCAATCTAATGTACTCCTCACGCGCATCATTTTCTTTTGTATTCTTTTTTGAGCTTTTTTGCTCCTTTCAGTTTATATTAGAAACCCGGCGTCTAATTGAGACCCGTTTAATAATATACTAACAATGACTGGCGTCGAGGTCGTTATTGAAAATTGCCTCCCTGAAGTTCATAAAATATTGCTCGATTTTAGGAAATGAGAGGAAAAAAATTTCAATAACGGTCGATGACAATAGTTGCCATTCTCTTGTTATACCTCAACGCATGCGTCTATCTGGCACCGTTATGGAGATATGGCTGTTTGAAGTTCTTCCAGGAAGGATCTTCCAGGAACAGAAGTCGGTCGTCGTTAGGAACGTAGCGCGCGAGGAGTAAAAATTGAAAATCAGTATTAACTAGCAAAAGTATATGAACAAAAATGTTATAGAAATTCCAGCAAGTACAACCTATGAAACTAATTACTTTTTCAACCCGTGAGCCTTCAAACATGAAGACAAAGTTAAGAACTTTTTTTCTCTCTCACGCTGTATTTACAGACATAACGAAATGAGAACAGGCGTAAAGGACATGGGAATGAGAAAAAGATCGTTCCCGCACATCTCTCTTAAATTATACATCAGCGACGCCGCCTCACTAATCTTGCGCCGTCATTATGAGCGAGTGAGTGAACATGCATGGAGCCAGTCCAGTCTACAAGGAGGAGTATTAGTATTAGAGACAGCGACGGCGAGGCACTAGGCGTATACATGGTGTTTCATAAAATAAGGACCCCTTTTTGTTTTTTTCATAACTCCCTCAAACTACGATCAATTTATACAAAATTTGTAACGTTATAGCTGAAACAATACTAATTCAGAATATTGCAACAAAATATGGCAGTTGATTAAATATTCTTTGCTAGTCGTGACGTAATACTGACGTCATAATGTGTCACGGGTACAAGCTTGATAGTCTCGACTGGTGCTGTCAGTTGCTACCCTGCTTCGATGGTGAGCTTAATCTGGTTCACAAATGAAAAATGTTAATCGTGTCAGCACTAAGCAACATGGAAACAAAAACGCAACCATTTTGCAAGCTCGGTGTGATAGTGCACTGTCTTGTTCGAACATGTCCAACTATCCCCACAGACACGTAAATGTGATCACTTTGCACGTTTTCATGGCTGCAACTGTAAAACTTCAAAAATTTGTCATTAGCAAACCAAATTTTTCACCATCGGTTTAGGGTAGCAACTAACAGCATCAGTTGAGATTATAAACCTTGTACCCGTGACACAATATGATGTCAGCGTTACGTCACAACTAGCAAAGAATATTTAACCAACTGTCATATTTTGTTGCAATATTTTGAATTAGTATTTCTTCAGCTACAAATGGTACAAATTTTGTGTAAATTCATCATCACTTAAGTGAATTAAGTGAAAAACAAAAATGGGTCCCTTTTTATGAAACACCGTGTATATATGCCCTAATGAGAGGAACTGATGACGCCAATCTACTCTAGACCACCCACCAGACGAGAAGACCACACACGAGCAATTACATAGCCAGGCAACTGCGTTAACATCAGCGGCAGTGGCATTAATTGACAACCAACGGTGGCGTCCTAGCAGGGGCGCCCCTCTACCCACCCCGGTAAAATTTTGGGCTGTCGCAAAATCTTCTTCTTGTGGAACAATTTTCGTCCATATGGCCGAAAACCCATCACTTTCGAGAAATTTAGGGTAGAATTACAATTTCGAACACTCAAAATCATAGATGTTAAAAACGAGGTGCTGAGATCGAAGAGAATTGGGTACAGGATTAGGGGAGCGTCGTGATCCCCCCTCAAGGCCAGTGGGTCCAGAATCGACTCTGACGAAGTTTGAGCTTCACAGAACGCACCATGGTGAAAGAAAAACTGCGGCGGCGTAGTCAATATTTGGGACTTTTGGGGAGCTTCAGTCTCCTAACCCCATAGCTGGCACCGCCACCGTTAACAGACAGGCTGGCTTGTCCGAGTAACCGTTTTATCATATCAGACATATGACGTCGATGAACGGTCAATGAAATACTGTTACTAAACACGCCACAGAAATGTTTCTCCATAAACCTATAAGTTTTCGTCGAATAAAGAGGACATAGCTAAATATATTTAAGAAGTATTTCGGGTCAGAAATGTTGAAACATTCATGATGTTAAAACGAATTAAATATATACAAATTATTTGGCACACATATAGGTAAATTGCAGGTTTGCAAAAAAACCGAGTTTTTTAAAGACCAACCCGATCGGTTTTTCTGCGTTTTATTGCGATTTTTTTAAATTATACCGGTTTTTGTAAAAAAAAACCCAACTTGATGGGTTTCGAGATATCTATGGGGTTTCTGTTTGCTCCCCGCAACATAGAATACAAATTTGCAAGTTTAGCACAAAAATAAAATTGAATTGAGTTTGGGGTGGATTATTTGTTTGGCTTTTTGGTGGGTTTAGTTCGGTTTACCTCAAAAATCTTTCTCGGTATCTGCACTCTGGTGACTCAACCCCGATGGTTTGTCACATTTGTACGCCCAGAAAGAGGCGATTTGAACCTTAGATCACCCAAGATGAGACACGAGCATATTCACAGCTATGACACGAAATATTTGGCGGTTATAGCAGCAGCAGCAGTTGCAAATGATTGACACCTGAATGGCAGCTTGACTGCGTCATAGATTCATAGATAACAACGCTCAATACTCAATAGCCAGTGGTTTCTATCCCCCCAAATCTGGAATCAAAATCGGGCGCAACTTCCCCAACTTTTGGCCTGTTTCCCCCCTACTTTTGGACTGATTTTTCTCTCTATTTTGAGCTTTTCCCTTCATCTAAGGAAAAGTTTTGTTTTAAAAGGGTGTTGATTGCCAGTATAAAAGTAGAGGAAGAGTTTTTGATCTACACCCTTAAAAAGCTCCCCCTATTTTTCACTAGGTGCAAGCTGCGCCCGCCAGGCAAAGGGATACAAGCCACTGTCAATAGCGACAGTAACGGTTACAGTTGACAGCATCTGCAGTGAATAGTTATAATATTTCATAATAATAACAATAATAATAATACAAGAATTATATATGTTTACCTGTAGCTTCTAGTTTTATTGTACTGTGTTTTCTTTTCATTCTGTGTCTGTTTTTATGTTTATTGTGTATTGTTTAATGGGCCCTTGTGGTCTGATTTCAAATAAAGATGACGGCGCTACAAAGTCCGAAGATACAGAGGCGACATTACACTCGTAAATTCATTATACAGAGTTCCAGTTTCCATGGATGTGAGCAAACAGCAGACAGCAACACGAAAGTCCAGCTGTCGCTAGGAAAGGCGCTACAGCCTGTGCAGTTCCTGTTGCAGTACTGACCTTCAAGGTCATCCAAAGTCAATGATTTTCATCTCATGTGAAAGGGCGTATGTCACTTCATGTTAGTGATTAACCTTGGCCCTATCTCTCACCGTTTCAGAGATAAGGCCACTTGTAGCTTGAAACTTTTCATTGAAAATTGTGGTCAAACCGCTGCAGATGAAGACAATGGGACATGGTAACTATCGACAGCCTATAGGAAGTGGCCAGCGCCCTATCCGATGGTACCATCGCCGACACCCTACGGCTTACCGTTTAGCCACAATACATCCGTGGCAGACGGACGGACGGACGGACAGACAGACAGAGACATCGGATATGAGCATAATCTTACATCAATTAACCTCGGAAATCATGCAAAGTAGTTTTAGCCTCACAACAGAATGTCTTCTAATTGCTTGGACGAAGAAATAATTATGCCGGTTATTGAGTGTCTCGGCGTGCATATTCGATAAACCACAGCCGTCAATCAATCAGTGGAAAAGCTAATAATGCGACAGACCGCCCATGAAGGCCATGAATCAATTACAGCGGCCCAGGCGCAAGCCGCAACCATTCAGGTATATAGAACTAACCGTATTACCTACGTCCGCGTTACGTATAATGAGAACAGACCTAATGATGACTGATTGGTGTCAAGACACTATTCCACTATTTCCATCTGTTCTGAACTTATTAAGGTGCGTATAGAGCGACAGAAATGAAATTGACTGAACTGAAAAAATAATTTGAGCAAAGCTCAAGTGACGCGCGATAGCAGCGGTCCTGCCGCTTTGGCAATCAGCGTAGGCCTACAGCAATAAGATATTAATGCATCTTGAAAGAGTACTTAAATTTGAGGCCTCCGTACGGAAGACTCCTTGAATTTAAGAGATCGAAGGTTAAATTCTTAAAAATGTACGTTCTATATGCTAAAAATGTCATACGCAGGTTGTCCAAGTCCATTTCCAGCCATTTCGGCGCAATTCACTCTTAAAATGTGTGTTGCAGCCAAAAATTGCAAACAAATTTACTAAAAACCCCTATTTTGGGGGTTCAGGGTCATTCAAGGTCATCGACGTTGACACCAATAAAAAGCTTGTCACCAGTGCTTGTTATGATAAGCAGCATGTCTGTGCCTATCTGTAACCGTTTTCACGCTACACGAGATAATTGCGGTTTTGCAGCAAGCAGTGTGGCTGCCCCAATCAGCCACACTGGGCCTTCACCTCGTAGCCCGTAAGCCACTACTCATTTCCCGTTGCACGAAAGGTAGGAGGCTGAGTTGGCCTGAGCACACAGTAGGTTAGCAACTTGCTCAAGGTTGCTTGCAAATGACGGCAGTGAGAATCGAACCGCAACCTGAAAGTTACGAGTCGCCACTAACCACTAGACACTTGAACTTACACAGGTACGTAGGTGTGAACAACTTGCCCAGAGTTGTTACTTGCTAGTGCACCGGCTGGGAATTGAACCGTGGACCTTTCGGTCTCGTATCCAATGCCCTAACCGCTGAGCCACCAAGCTCAGTACAAAACGTCTTGACATGTCGACATGTTGTGGATTTCTTATACGCTGTTGATATTTATGTATACGTTACTATGCGGCCGTGTTAATAGGCCGCATTACACTTCTTGCTCGTCCGTCCCGTGCGGACTCCATACTCGACGACAGAAAGACGAAGAATAAAACACAAAATTTGAGCTGAACGGCCGCCAGGGAAGGGGCTACCGGTGTGGCAATTTTCAGCTTGAAAGATATAAGGTCAGAGTTAGGGCTGCTAGCTCTAGGCAGATAGCGGCATAATATGTCAACACCGGTCCGACTTGATTTTCTAACTGCTGTCCCCCTACACTCTGTCGGATTCTGTATTGGATATAGTGGCATGGCAGTGTACTGGTTAGACTCGTTGGACTTGTGATCATGATGTCGTGGGTTCGACTCCCGGTCGGATCGCTGTCATGTGGTTAGTACTTGGATGGGTGACTGTCTGCAGGCAGGTAAACAATCCGTGTATATAACCAACACCAAGGTCAGCTCAGCCTTCCATCCCTCCGACCGGGTTATGTAAAATCGAGTACCGGCCTGTCTAGCTGGGGTTACGATGAGGCGCGTTCACCTGTGTCGGATGTCAGATAACACTCTGTTTGATCCCATATGTCAGGTGACGCTCCGTAAATGCTATACACAATCTTTAACCTTAACCTGTTATGGCTTTGACGCTGACTTCATTACACAGCGTATTTTGCAATAAATCAGATGCAAGTGGAGTTTCAACTTAAGTCCGTATCGATACATAAACACATCGGACCACCCACGATCATTAAACTAACCCCCCTCACCAACCCGCCACTAGGCCAGCAGCACGGCGCGCCAACGCAGTCATCTGTAAAACTAAGCACAGTAACCACCATTCTGATTGCAAATCAGGCTCGACCCGACCCGAAATTAAGCTAATAATCTCACCACACACACACACGAACAGAGAAAGAGAAGGGGGGAGAGAGGGAGATAGACATAGAGATATACAGGGTGAGCCAAAAATGACCTAACTTGTTTCGTCAAATCTCCACCAAATTTGATAATTTTTAGCATACAGATAACCAAAACGATAGAATTATGTGAGGCACACTCACTGTCCACCTCACCTAATTTATGTCAGCACATTACCGTGTAAACATTACGCGGTGATTATCAGTATCAGATTGCTCACTTTTTCATTATCAATTCGACAGAGGGTGCCGCGTGCTTTAATAACTTTGTGGTATTAAATATTTTACGCTGAAAATAGCAGATAACAAAATAGCTGACTTATGAGCTCAAAACACATTTAATCCAATGAATGAGTGCTGTGATATGAATCAGTTGATCGTTAATGCCGCTATCAGCCGTGGCATCACGTCTAAGCCATTGTGTACATTTTGGGTATAAATTCTAATTAGGAAGCATGTTGTTACACAAACTTATAATTCTGCTAAATGAATCACATTTTAGTTTATTCTGTGCTTAATTAAGTCGTTAGACCTTTTACGGTGACAACGACTAAGCATTATGCAACAATTTGGAGAATCTGCATTTTACACGGTAGTGCGTTGACAAAAATTAGGTGAGGTGAAATGTGAGTGTACCTGACATAATTCTATCGTCCTGGCTATCTGTGTGCCAAAAATTATCAAATTTGGTGCAGATTTGACGACGTTCTGACAAAAACAAGTTGGGTCATTTTTTGGCCCACCCACCCTGTACATCTAAGACCCCACGCAGCGTTGCTCGTTTACATTGAAATGTGTGTTGCAGGATAAATGGCCGACACGCGCGAGAAGAGATATATGGGTAGCAACTAAACACACCATAAATTGCTGTCCGTTCTTTTTTTTCTTGGACAATCATCCGGCCAACTCGAGCGTGTATGTAACCGGATCGAACTTACCCAGTTATTGAATATCATCCATCCCTGCAGCGATGTATTAAACATAAGGTTTGGACTTTGGAAAAATAACTGGAGACGAGAGAGTAACCATTTGGTTGTTGGTAATTCGGTAGCCCTATCCGTTCAAAACTGTCATGTAAATCGTATTTGTGAAGTATATCAATGAAGTATATAACTAACATCGAAATCCAACGCAGAATCCGAGGGTGTCAGGGAGGGGGTCAGGAAAAAACTAGGGGTGTACAGCCCCTGGTAATTCAATTATATGTGACGAAGCAGTCTCAAAGGCGGTCGGATATATTTTTCCAGCAGCATTCAGTAGCTACAAAAACGCGATAACCCTGGCCCAAAGAAGACCTGAGGAGGTTATGTTATGGTTATACAGCTAATTAGGTTGATGATATTATCTGCCAGATGAAGCAGTGACAGCCTATGTAGACAAAGCACAAGCTTAAAAACGAGCACCTACAAAGATAAAATTCAGAGTTATGCCACAACACAATTATTGGCATCAACGAACTGATATTAGGCTACCACCGAAGACAGACGACAATATACAAGTAAATGAAAGACAGGAAGAACAAATTACGCATATGCCAAAACATATGAAGAATTATTTATAGAAGAACACCAAAAGCGATCTCTGTTGCCCAAGTAAAAAAAATTAAACAAAACCCAAAACACACCAAAAACAACACCAAAAACACACTTTTAATGCCAAATTTCACCAGGAAAACTGATCAGCTATTGTACCTCGTGTAGGCTGCATAGCCAGGAGGTTATAGCGAATCAGCGAGTGCGCATGCGTGATCTGACTTAATGTTAACGCAGGTATATGGATGATAAGATTAGTAACAGCTGATAGTTTCTACAACAGTGCACGCAATTACCTTTAGCTCGGTGTAATGCGAGATATGCTTGGAGTGTAGTTTACAGATGCTAGGAACATGCACATTTATACGCTACGGCTATACGGTAGCGTGCGACAAAGCGTAACTGTAGACAGGAAAATTAGAAATTGAAAATTTCACGTCTCTGAGTTTCATAAATTTTTGTCAAATTTTTGCAGTATCCCAAGACCCGAGTTTTCATAAATTTCACATAAATTTTCTTTTTATGTTAATGTGGTCATATAGCTTGAAAAAATGTTAGTCAACCACGGGAATTACAAACAAGTAATTTGAGCAAAGCTCACGAGACGCGCGAAAGCCTATAGCAGTTCCTGTTCGCAGGTAATCTTAGTCTATCTCCAAACATTTCGTCGTAAT
>Ga0209367_1008794_pt1 | contig 13777 bp, 5 predicted proteins | sample WorMetLIZISLAND2_FD_187412 | JGI IMG/M metagenome (GOLD analysis project Ga0209367, IMG submission 187412) | Marine gutless worms symbiont microbial communities from Max Planck institute for Marine Microbiology, Germany - Olavius geniculatus... ... | reverse complement strand
GTGTAAACATTACTTTTAGCATACGTCTGACCCGCATATTCATTTTCCCGTATATTCATGTCTCGTATTTTCATGTCTCGCATTTTCATGTCTCCCATTTTCATGTCTCCCATTTTCCTTTCCCGCATTTTCATGTCTCACTTTTTCCATTTCTACCCCTTATTTTTGGTGCCGCATTTTCATGTCTCGTATTTTCATGCCACGCAATATGGTGCCGCATTTTTATGTCTCGTATTTTCATTTCTCGCATTTTCAGCGTCCCCGTATGGGGGTATGCCATTCCCTATTTGTGAATTATAGTTATCTGTCATCTTGGCCTTATCTGTTACCTTTTCCAAGATATGGACACTTATAGCTGAAAACTTTTCACTAAAAATTGATTGCGGTCAAACCGCTGCAAATAAAGACATGATTACTATCAACAGCCGATAGGAGGTCGCCAGCGCTTTATCTGATGGTACCATCGCCGACCACCTACTACTTACCGTTTAGCCACAATGCCGCACAATTGGCATAACAGTGCGTTATGACCTTTCAAGTTCGTCCAAGGTCATCCATTTTCATGTTATTTGAAAGCCAGTATGAAACCTTTTATTAGTGATCAAAGCAACCTATGTTTTATTTTGCACCGTTTAGCTACAATACATCCATGAGAGACGGACGGACAGATGACGACGGACAGACGTCAACGATGCCATAGGCTGGATTGTTCTGTAAGTACGGTCGGCTAAAAACCGACCAGAAGTACCAGTGCAGAACTCGAGATATACGTACTTAATTGTATCTTTCTAGCAATCAGAGCAAAAAACTTCAACAGTTTATAAAGCTATGTAAAGGCAATATGAGTCAAAACTCGAAAACAGCAAAAATGGTTTTGGGGCGATATGTATAGGGCCTATATATCATCGCGTTTTGAGTTCCACACTGCGCATCACCACAAAGTCTAAACTTCGGTAGTCAGTGTTAGTTAATGGACAAACCTCCAAACCATACAGCAGAGCAGGAGAAAGAAAGTAAAAAGGCAAGAAAAAAAAATTAAACGCCTAACGGCGAATTTCGCGCATGCGCAGCCACGCCCCCTAAACCGATTGTAACCAAATTTCGCATGTGGAGTCGGGTGGGTGATGTGATCACAGACGCTAAGTTTTATGGAAATCGGTTAGGGAATTTCGGAGTTACAGGACCCCCCAAACGTTATTTCCTATACTTAACGTTCATCACCCTTACAACAGTGTCAGCACTACCGTGCCGCACTGTGATAATCCGCTCAGAATAAACGTGTTTGACAGAGAAGGTATGGGCGAGAAAGACATGTGACGAATGTCGTCGCCGCAACCACCAGTCTCTCGCCGTGTCACAGTACTGCCGGGCTGATCTAGGTCTGTTATGAGTTTCTTCTGTCTAGTTTTATGTCCGCAATTTTAAAATCTGTATAGTTATAATGCACTACTGTATTTAACGCTGCTGTCTGGCTTGATAAAGGACTAATTTATTGATTAATTGACTAATTAATTACTGATTGATAAATCGGTGGATCAACGCAAGTAAAATGAAATGTACATTTTATAGCGCATCCGCATTGTCATTATTTGCAAAATAAAAATTTTAACTGTTGTGTAAATTAATTAATTAATCATTTTTATCTTGCACTTTATTGCAAGGTAAGCGTTTTTAGCACATTTTAAAACGCCAGCTCAACGGAGCTTTAATGACATAGCTATCTAAGCCTCAAACAACAGAAGAATAAAAGCCGCAGAGGTCTAAAAAATCTTTATTCCACTTTGCCAATATTTGACAACAAAAGAAAAACGACCTGAACATGCAATGCAGCATTGTTGTACATAAAGTTCAGCTGTCGCTAGGGTGGGGCCGACCGTACTGGTTGTCACTGACCTCAAAAGTCATCCAAGGTCGATGATTTTTATATGATCTGAAAGGGCGTATGCCACTTTCTATTAGTTATCAATAATAACATAAGCTCTACCTCGCACCGTTTAGCCACAGTACACCCGTGACAGACGGACGACGGACGGACGGACAGACGGACGACAATCACGACAAAGGGTCGAACTATAAGCTTACAGCTTAACAGTCGGCCCAAAAACAAAAAAAAAGAAAACATTTCCACAAACGGCGTGAAATTACTAACCGATATTGTAAAATGTGTCGTGCGCTGCAGTGTTGCAGGCTAAAGTCGTCAGTCGACAGGTCTCGACGAGTCGAAGCTGGGTGAAAATCGGAGTTCAGGTGCTGAAAGTCAACAACAAGAAAGAGCCATTGCCAGTGAACCTGAAAAGTCGCGGCAGCGTTGCCTTGTGGCTCAGAGCGTCGGAAGAATACAGCAACAACCGCTGCCGATGTGGCAGACCAAGAATCGACAAAATCTATCTGCTATTTGTGTCCGTGAAGTCCCTGGGTTTTAAGATCTGGTGTAGTTAACACAAATTACGCATTTGCAGAAAACATGACACGAATTTTTTCGGGCCTGTAGTCAAAAGACCATTGTTTTTTTTCTAGAAATGCTAATATTCGTAACGGTCGTGCGTATGGATCAACTGATTTTGTGCATCTAAGTACTTATTTAAAGAAAACATGACACGAAAATTGGCAAAATTGTGAAAATATTATTTTCATATCTATCTAAGGTCTGTGGTTCCCTGTGTATTGCATTTTGTGCGTATTTCGTGATAATATTCGCCATAAGAAAACATGACACACTACGTCTCAAGACAGGGGTGTGTTCGTGAAGTCCGTGGGTCAAAGGTCGATTCTGGTGCTGACGTCACACGAGGCACTGCTGAGATGGAACAATCGCTTGTCACGAGCTGTAAAGAAAATTTCTCAACGCGACAAACGTCGTCACGTCTGTCGCACGTTCAAGTCGCTGTCACACTAGCAGCATTGCGTCTTGCAACTCGCAGAATTTCCGTGATGTTTCACACTCGGTGGAAATTGGAAAACGCAGACACATCTGTTTGTGTAACTGCAACGTTGGAGCGTTTAGATTCAGCTATTAGTTTAGTTTCAACTAGGTCTCGATATGGCAAATTCTTTTCCATTACGTACATTGTCAGGTGACAGCCCGCCCTTTATGTGCGTTTGCAGAGATAATTAGTATCTGCAAATTGGTGTCGTAACATTAGGGATTGGGGACTATTGACCCTTTGAATTTTAACCTGTCGAAAAATATGTTTGTCGGAAAATTGTCTTTCGATAATACAAAATTTGGGCTGGAACTTTTGGGCTAAAAGTCCACAATTGTGTTCTCTTTGGAGAAATGTAAGAATGCATATGACAATGCCCTTGAAGTAAGAGCGTTTTTTTCGCGTGACGTCCGTGATTAGTTAAGGGGTAATACAAAGCGGCGGAAATGAAATAAACTAAAACGAATCGAACTGCAATAAAAGCCGCGCGCTGTGGTCTATACAATGCAGTCCATTTAGCTTAATTTCGTTTCGTTTCGTCTTAGTCCTGTTCAGATCTATTGCCTTGTACGCTCCTTTACAGCAACGCAAAAATTAATCCGTAAAAAGGTCACTACTAAGATTAAGCCGTGCGCGGTTGCATATGAAACTACTGTATATATGACTCTGTCGTGCCAGTGCCGACATTACGTGCGTCCATCAAGTGCTCCATGTTACATTTCAGAACTTGGTGTGCCGTTGGTTGGCTTACGGCGCTATGAGGGCGTATACGTAAACGTGATCACAATATACCCGGCTCTCATTTTTTGGAAGTTTTGACGTTTTGCTTTTGACCTTTGACCTTGTGAGCTAAAAATTGACAAAATGGTTACGCTCACTATGTTAAACGTTTACAGTTTACCTCACTTTTGCCTTTTCTGCGTTGTATTCGAGTTAGAAATCGGTCCACCATAGACGGACAGACGGACGGACGGACGAAGAAACGGACAAAACCGGAATGTGGCCTGTAGGACGGCCGCCTTATAAAACATTCAGGGCAGATCCAACCTTCTGGGCTGATCGTCTTCCAAAATATATAAATCAAATGAGATTTAATTTAATTACATTCCTCCGGTCACTGCGGACGAATTGATCAGGCCCCGTTGTAGGCCTAGTTTGACCTCTTTCCTGTCTAAGTTAGCCAGTTAGACGAAGTACAGAAATTACTGCAAATAAGGGAGATTTAAGATTTCGATAATCGTCGCTGACCGATATTCTTGCACGGAAATCACGTGCGCCTTTTGCTGCTGTTGCATTATCATTATTTTTTCCGGTAATGCACAAATCCTCAGAGTTGAGTAATGTCGTGCATCAGTTACGCAATTTTTCCCTCCCAGTTTTTCCACTCCCTTTTTCTTTTATTGTTTGCTTATTTTTCTATTTTTGCTTTTATTCATATCACTTCGTAGACTATCCTCTAATTTGTAAAATAAATAAATTTTTTCCCTGTGGTCTTTTGACAATAATCTGATGTGCGACACATTCAATTTTTACACAGCATATTGGATTTTCAAAACATTAGCGTACGCATCGTATTAGCGATTTTTGCATTCATGTGTTAGGCTATAAAGTTTTACGTTTTATTCACTTACTTACTCGCTTACTTAATTAAACAACTTACTGAGCCTCACTCACTCTTTTGCTTTTTTATGTTATTAATTTTTACATTTGATTTGCAATATACAGTTATTTAGGTTCCACATTTTGTCGTGACAAAAGTGCGATCCTTCAGTTTTCATCGCATTCATCTGAATTTGCGCGAAATTAATTTTGTGCTTGCAACTTCTGCAATTAGATCTTGCAAGTCAAACGTTCGTAGGCTATTTGTCGACTACTGTGCATCTGGGTAGAAAAATGTGAATTGGGTGACTTCCCCTTTTTTTCTTCTCCCTTTTTTCTCCTCACTTTCCTTCCGTCCCCTTTGTTACCGTTCTTATTTCTTTCATTTTTTTTCATTTTTCTTTTTCTTTTTTATTTCTTTCCGCCCTTTAAAAGTAGGACCCTTAAATTTCAGCTACATGCTATCGAGGATCGCTCTGAACTCATTCAGCGGTTTGGGGCGGAGCACCAGCCATAGTCGAATAATGGTGCATTACAACCATAAAATATGAGATTTGGTGACAACAATTTTAATCTTTTTCCTGAGTCCCTAATACTATTTCTGACAAAAATCGTGCCCGGTCATTGCTTTTCCCTTGTCTATGCCACTGCGAGTCTGCGACAGTGTCTGTCATCACGGCGACGGTTTGTTTGCGTATAGCCACTGACGTAAATCTGTGGTCGTCAGACAATAAAGTGACGACAGCTCTCGCCACGGTGTGTAAATCTCGAGTGTCCTCGCGTGCTGTGTTGAATAATTCACGATGTTTTCTCGCAGTATAAGCGACAGGTAGTCAGTGACGTAGACGAGGGGACTCAGGGGTCTCAGACCCAAATCCTCCGGACAACACATAAGCATACGTTTGAACTGCACTAAATTTGCCAATTTGGTCAGTTTGTTCTCGGTAAAAATAATTAAAATTGTTGCCACCAGATCCCATTTTTTAAAGCTGACATGCACCAAATACGACTTCAGCTAGGGTTCCACCTTAGATCCCGCGGGGGAGCTTACAGTGCTCCCCCAAACCACTTAGCTGGATTTTGGGTGGTTCTACTTTCAAGGCACGGGAAGGGAGAGAAAAAAGGAAAACAAAGAAAAAAGAAAAAAGTAAAAGAAAAGGAAAAAAGAAAGGAGGAACGAAAAAGGAAAAAGACGAGGCCCCCTATTAAAATTTCTGGCTACGCCACTGGAAATAGTAAACCTATGCGGCCACGCGTGCGCCGTTCTATAGGCTCCCGGCTCAGCATCAGCAACAGCAGCGACATTAAAGCAAACAGATGCTTCTGTCCGTTGCACTTAGTGACAAGAGGCATTCAGCTGAAGCAGCAGGTCTGCAACTGTCTATCGTACCAACTAGAAGTAAGTGATTCGCAGACGGTTTCAGACGCCAGAGTAGTCGAACGAATTAGCTTAGGACGTTTCGACAAAACTAAACAAAAAATGTCGAAAATCGTTCGTGCAACATAAATTTACGGTCAGCGAATAGATCCATTTGGTCGAATGTACGTAACTGTTAGAATTAATCAATTACGTCCAAAAAACTTAATAATACCTCGACGTTTCGACCTTTATTTGTTTCATCAGGAGATGAAAACGTCTGATGGAGGTCGAAACGTTAAAGTATTATGAAGTTTTTGGTCGTAATTAATAAATTTTTACCCTTAAAAATTTAAGGTGTATCGCGGATCGAATATGACAATAATGTTGCGGCCGTCGTCAGCAAATGACAGTGACTACAACGTGACAACATTATCACCATCAGATGATATCATCGCTAGCGTCAATATCGTCGTACAGACATTGATAATAACACTGGTAAGTAGCGGTATCATCTTGTCAAACTGTGTCAACCTCACAGTCCTGCTATCTGCCAACTACGACGACAACTACAACAACAACAACTACTATTACTACTACTACTACTACTACTAGGCCTGTGTTGATTGTTTTGCTATCTGCCAGCGGCGCGATGCCGTGGGCAACTCGACTTTTTCTCATTAACCTCAGCGTCTCAGACCTTCTAGAAAACCAGGACAAAAAACAAGACAAAAAGAACAAGAAGAAAAACAATCTATAGGTCCTGGTGTGTAATGTCGTTCAGCTTCTCAGACCTATTTGTCGGTCTTATTGCCTGTGCACCTGCGGTGCTACCTGCCGCCACCGACAGCTGGATATACGCTGTCTGTGATTACCTGGTCTGATTAGATTTACCTGAGCCTGATTGAGTTTACCTGCAGTGTCAGACAGGTGGATATACGGTGACGTCTGGTGTCAGATATCAGGGGTCGCTCACGGGACGTCGTGCGCTGTTTCCGTTTGGAGCATATCGATGATTGGACTACACAGGTTTGGTTTGTATTATGTGTTTGCTAAATGTAATTTAAATCCGCTGTTTTACGGATATCTAGTCTAGCTTATGATTGTTTTTTGTCACTGCAGTTTTTTTCTGGTTTTAGTTGTTTTTTGATCTCAGGCTGTTTCTTATTTTGATGTTTTGCATTATAACTGTATTTTTATTTTGGTTATTTGCAGTAACAAATAAACTAGGCCTACTACAAAACTTTCTTAGTTAACAAACACTTGTTGTAATTTGATGATTTCTTACTGTTTAGCTGACAAATTTTCGCCTTACTGTAAAATGACTTCAAACAAACTGATACAGAAACCTAAAAATAATGAAAAAATGACAATATTTCACTTTCCTGCAAATTTGCCAGTTAACGAAAAAGTCAAAGAAATCCATGTTTCTCTTTGGTCTTTTACATGCTAGGACAGATTTATGACAATCAAACATTTAATTACGGTTAATAACTATAAAAATGCAGTAATCGCTATTTCAGGGTCAAAGGGCAAATTTTTGGGAAAAGTATTTTTGTGGGTTTGCGCCAATAGCAACCCACAAGCCACGTTTTGTCAGCTATTAAACGTCACTATAAGTTTTTGGGTCTTTTTTCTGTAGTATTAAAACTTTTCCATGAAAAATGCATTGCTAAGGTAAAAATTGGGGCAAAATGGGGAAGGAGTAATTAGATTTTTTTACCTCAAACAAAGTCGATCTTACTTTTCGAAACCTGAACCAATGTGCATTAGAAACGAATGACAATGGCCACAGGAGTACTTACAGAGTGACAAACAAACGCAAATGATATTATCGGCTAATCGCGGTCCAAGAAGAATTGGACTGGCCTGTGATGAAATGAACAGATTGGCTACTATCTAAAAAAGCAAGGAGCTTAGCACGAAAACAAAGGTGCTTGTATTCAACTTTAAGGTGATAGAAATTTTGACTCTGAAACCTGGACGCTGACAGAGAGACTAAAGAATAAGCTACGAGCATTCGAGATGGGTTGTCTCCGGAAAATCCTAGGTGTGTCAAGAATCTCTCACATCAGAAATACAGACATCAATAATCAGCTCAACATCCAGCATGACATTGTGGACAGGATCCGAGGCCGCCGTCTTAGATACTTCGGACATGTAGTCAGAATGCAACCTTCCCGATGGCCACACCGAGCCCTGTATGCTCGTGTTCATGGAAACAGACACAAAGGACGATCGGGGAAGCGCTGGAATGATAATATTTCGGACGATTGCCAGATCGTGGGCCTCTCACTCACACAAGCAACACACGAGGCTGAGGACAGAAGACAATGGAGGGAATACACGAGGCTGTCCGAGCGTGCTTAACTGTATCGCCATGACACCGGCTAAGGAACCTCGGTCGCACGCTGTGCTATAGCAACGAAGCAGATAATACCATCTCTTAACGCCGCATCGCCTAAAAGCGCGATCTGACAAGCTGATGCTAAAAGCCACTCCAAAGTTCACAGCTTATTCTTAATAGTCGTAAAAACGTGATGGCAAAAGCTAACGTTTTAACAGTGGGCAACAAAATTATGCATTAGTGAAAATCTTATATATCCCAAAAACTATTTTATAGACCGTTTCGCGCCGTATGTTTACTATTTCATACGGAATGTTTTTGCATTGACTCTATAGCTAATACGTAACTAAGACATAAAACCCGGTTCAGTATAATTTGCGACAGCGCTGTTTTTGTTTCCTCGTTTAAAAAACTAAACTTTGGTTTGAAAAAAAGTTATTTTCATTTATTATCTCTATCATCACAGTTGTGAAATGTTAACGAAATAACAGACAAACTGTCATTATAGCATCGCCAGTAACAAAAGTAAAAATTAAATTGTTTGATGTTAAATTTGCTGTTGTTGTTACGATAACTTTGTTTACTACTGACGATTTTTCGTGCATTTAAGCGTTTTTCTGTAATATTGTAATTACTGTATTTTTAAACATTATAAAATTTGGACAAAAACTGACTAGAACTCTGACATGAACAGCATCGGAGCATTTGCGTTAACATCTTAGGCGATTGGAGTCTTTACAATAAGAGTGAAACATTTCTACTCTCGCTGTTGTTACGGTTGTCGATGTAGATACGTGGCGACTGAGCTGCCTTTGCGCTATCGCAAACTGGTCGCCAACCCGCCAAGATGCTACAATGTAGTAGTAGTAGTTTGTTGTAGTAATGTGAGTAGTAGTAGTAATAGTCAAGATGCTACATGGTGGTTGCCGGACTGTGGACGGCTGCTTTGATCACGTTCATCGCACCGCTACTGACAAAGCCAGACTACTCCTACTACCGCTACAACCGCAACCAGAAGATCTGTGGTCTACACTGGGAGTAGACCTATCTTCAAAGTTATTATTCCCGAAATTACACCACAGACGTTATCCAACATAAAAACACAAAGATAATATGGAATGACAAAGTGCAAGAAAAAGAAAAGACGAGAGGAAATAAAGTAAAAAAAACTGCAACGAGAAAAACAATAAGATTATGTAGGTTTTATTTTGAAAATACTGATGTTGACTACACTGGGAGTATCCGTCGTTCTGTGTGATTACCGGTCTTTACATCCCGATACTGTCCGGAGCAGTTCTTGTCTTCACAGGTCTGCGTATTCGATCGGCACTAAGCCGCCGTCAAAAAGTCCAAATCAGAATTTGTAAAAATACGTCGTCACGAACGCCGGTCCACATGCAGGCATCTCGCCGATCTATGAGCGAAATAATTCATTGACGTGCTAATTACAATAAAGTGAAGAGTCCACGAAAGGATAAGAGGCTGAGTCGGCCGGACATCTCGGCGATCTACAACCCTCGGCAGTCGACGTACGCTGAAGATTCTCACGTTTACCAGCGTCGCTTACTTCACGGGTAGTTTGGAATAAACTGAAAAAAGCAACAAAAAATGTATTAGACAAAAGTTGTATTTCGATGGATTACTACAGCTTATTGTTAACTTATTTTTTTCGTAATCATAATTATGAATTTTGTAGAGTCTTGTCTACATCGATGAAAACGAACAGTAGATAAAATGTCTACATAGTTACAGAATAAATAAGTTTCAAAAGTTTTAGAGTGCGGCTTTTAGTGCCCCGTTTCAATTAACTGAAGAAAGCAACATCTGTTGTCAAAACGTCAACAATTTGCCAGATAAAAATTGTAAAATGACGAATTTAGATAGCTTGCTAGTCGCTTACTTCACGTTCTGGTCTCCGTACGTCGTCGTGGTTCTGATAGAATCGTTTTTCAGTTGGTTTCGTCCGGCGTCCGGAATCGAGTTCGCCGTGATGTGGCTGGCGAACAGCAACAGCGCCGTAAATGTCTTCATCTATTCATCTACTAACACACCACGTGTACGTGTAGTAGTTACAGCACGTCTAGTAGTGGTGCGAATATTAGTTGTAGCAGTGGCGTGGATTTATTCGTCGACTAACACACAATTCAGACGTCACTGCGTTCTGCTCGCCTCTAAACTCGTTTGTTGTTCCAGACTGTCCTGTGTCTGGTTCAAGCTACTTCAAACGCACAGCTGCCTACCATTTTCCCTTCCGTATTACGTAATACCTTTTTTGCAAACTGGCACTGCTTTTTACTTGTTACTTCAAATTAGTTGCCATTTGTTACTTCATTACAAGCTAGCCTATATTTGTTAGTTGTCACCCAGGTCCACGTTCTATGCTCTGTTCCAGATTGTCCTGTCTTTTGTCCAGTGATAGCTCAGACACAGATCTGCTTGGGGTATTTTCTCAGTTTCAGAGCGGTCGGGAGGTGGTTGTCTCGTATGCGTCCACCCAGAACGATGTCGAGAGTGGATCAGAATTTGATGGGACGGCAAGGTGCTGACTATTGCAATCTGTCTGTTGTCCAGTGAACGTTCAAACGCTGGCGGCGGCGGTGGTCGTTCGGGTCACGAAAATGTGCTGCCGGTGATAAACCTGCAGTCTACGATCGACGTCCAGGATCCTTCATTTGCATTTCGCAAGGTAGTGCAGCGACACAGTTTTTATTCTACTACTGTGCGTACGTCCAGGAGCCTTCCATCGACCTAGCTGCTGTCGCAGACATTGCAGCTTTCTCAGGTGAAGTAAATGGACTCAGCACAGTTGCTGGTGCTGACTTCCATCAACTTCAGACTGTACGACCGCGGGCACCTCAGTTCCTGTGTGTTGAACAAATGAAACACGCCGTGAGCATTGAAACAATTACCTCGACGGGAAACAGCGATCATTTGTGTTAACATACTAACACTCGCCTGACGACTAACTGCTACCATCCGCATGTTGTAGTTTTTCTTTACTGTTTTCCTATGTTATTGTTCTTGCGCGTTTGTCGCAAGTGTTTATTACATATTAAAATAAAAATAAATAAATAAATAAAATAACAAACAAGGAGACGCTTTCTGTACTCATTGACAGCAGTATCGATAATTTTCTGCTCTAGACCAATCCAGGCTCTACCAGTCGCTTTTTGACTTTGCAAACATTTCTAAACTTTATCTGGTAGACACACTGCTGCAAGACCTGCTGTTGAGGCCGACAAATTAGAATAGATAAATTTCATTGACGTTTTTTCATTCATTTCAACACGTATTATGCTTGCCCTGCTTTTCCCAGGTAGTGCAAAAGCAGACGTTGGGTGAAGTGAAAACTAACACACTTATTTAATAGCCAGGTGTGTCGAAAATATTTTTGCCAAATATTATTAAGATGTGCTAATTTTTATTTAGGACACGATCGATAATGTTGGGGATGTTTTTTGAGTTATTTTAAAATTTTATTACATATTTTATTTGATCTGCTTTTCGTAGGTAGTGCAAAAGCATACATTGCATGAGATGGGAAACTGAACAATCATTTGATGGCAAGTTGTGAAAGGAATACTTGTACCAAAAATGATTAAAATTTGATAATTAATTTTCAAGTTATAGTGGAAAATATCGGGGATACGTTTTTGAGACACAGTGTAAAACTCCTTGGCTGTCGGAGACGGCCTTTCCAGGCAAAATTGCGCATACACATAATAAGGAAACAAAAAGTGTAACCTTTACATAAAGTTTCATTTTTATAAAACACAAAAACGACCTAAACCTAAAATTGTAAGAACTGCCGATTATAATTGTGCATATGTAACGATGATGGCAGTTCTAATGCGTATTCTTACGGAGTCTTGTCACGTTAACAAACTTGGCCAAATTAAGCCTACTTTACACCGTACGGTAAACCAAAAAACACGCTGCATAGGCTTATTTTTACGTGCAAGTGAAAGATTCACCGTGATGCGTGCAACTGTTTTGACTCAAAGTACGTCTAAAAACAGGCACTGCAGAAGTGCGCATTTAATAGCGGAATCATTACTAAGTTGTAACACTTTGCAGTCATTGTTCCGATGGCCGCAAAGAAGTCGCTGGTCTCAGCGCAAATATTAAACGGAAAAAAGTCCTTTAACACAAAACGCGAAGTTCACGAAAAAATACAGATCTACAGACAGATGCTGGCGGAGCGCTAACGTCTACAAACGATACTTTAATGCGGATTATTCTAGCAGTCGTAATTAGCTGATTATTTGGCTCGAAGCAAGACTTTCTTCACAGCTTGTTCATGTACTTCAAATCTACTACCTTGATGTGGTTGATAAGCCTGCGCATATTACACATGTACACGTGAGACTTAATACGTCATGCTAATGGCTCTTTCCATATATAGCGTTGGCTTAATTTGATTTTGGTTGTATTTCATTTTATTTATTTATTCAAGAATTTTATCCACACACATACAAACGAACACGTAACGTCAAACTATACTGTGTCCGGAAAAAAGTAAGCCCCTAGACATGGTCAACAAAAATGTCAAATCTAAACAAATTTGACAAAAGTTTCGTACACTAAATTCCCAATAAATTGCTAAAACGACTACCGAATTTCGTTTAAAAATGTTACTTTTAGCAAAGTTATTATTGTTTGTATATCGATAACAAAATATCTCAATTACCAATATGGCGTTAGGCCTACATTAGTAAAACCCTCTGTACATATGCGTAACTCCAACAAATAACATCTGATTTCGGCAAAATTTTACACAAACAATACATCGTCTATTGGTAATTAAAATGTTAAATTTGAGTTATATCTGCTTTAAAAACAGTTTTAGCAGCTTATGTGAGGTCGCCCCAAAATTTAACGAATGTAGCGTCTGTCTCGATTTTCCGCAACAGCGTGTTTAATCTCGAGTCCACGGCGTTAAAATTTTTGCATCATACTCTTTTTCTTGTTTCAACAACTAAATTAAAACACCATCGTCTGCAGAAAACAGCGTTTTGTTATTGTTTACGTTATTGTTTACGTTGTTTGATGGATCGGAAAAAACCATCTCTGAATAAAACAATGCTAAGTATCACATACCATCACCAAATGCACTAAACAAGTTAGGCCCCAGCAACTAACGTAAGTAAATAAGAAGGTAAAACGTAGATTCATACATGTACTCATATATTGCACACCGTTCAAACACGCAATACAGCTTTGATTCGTTCGCGACAGAGGCCTATATGGTGCTATAACTTACAAATGTGCTTTTATTGACTGATTGACAACAAGTAATTTGAGCAAAGCTCACGAGACGCGCGAAAGTCTATAGCAGTTCCTGTTCGCAGTTAATCGTAGTCTATCTCCATCCATTTCGTCGTAATTCACTCTTTTGCAGCCAAAAATCGCCAAAAAATCACGTTAAATCAAAATTTTTAGGGTTCAAGGTCATTCAAGGTCATCGATCTTGATAAATTTAAAAAGCCTGTCACCAGTGCTTGTTATGATAAGCAGCATGTATGTACCTATCTGCCACCATTTTTACGC
>Ga0209367_1008792_pt1 | contig 13780 bp, 11 predicted proteins | sample WorMetLIZISLAND2_FD_187412 | JGI IMG/M metagenome (GOLD analysis project Ga0209367, IMG submission 187412) | Marine gutless worms symbiont microbial communities from Max Planck institute for Marine Microbiology, Germany - Olavius geniculatus... ... | reverse complement strand
GCAGGCTTCTATGCTGTATCTTGTGTGTTTCAGGCTTACAATTTCACAAGCGGAGCGAGCGAAAAATTTGGACCTTAGATTTCCCGCTTCCGCCCTTAAAGAATTTTCTAGACATTTTAACTAAGTTAAAGTTGTGATTATATAATTCATCCGTAAAGCAATGAAATTTGGTTAGATTGATCAATCGATCCATCGTCAGTTTCGGCGACCACGCCGTAGAGCCTAGCGTGAGGTCCCTTTGGGCCGCAAGGCCCTTGGCACAACGCCAAGGTGCCACCCCCTAAAGACAGGCCTGGACACCCTGCACTACAACTCTTGAGATCTCCACAAAGCAAACTGCCCGACAGGTGGTGAGGCTGCCAAATTAATGGGTTGGGAGAGCATCCACAGCAGTATCCACAGCATCTTAAAAGGTTAAACGGGTATAGCTTTTCATGGGAAACCCAACTCAAAGCTGTAGAGCATCACCTGCCATATGCTACTCGATGCAGGTGAATGTGGCCCATGTCAACCCCAGTCAGATAGACTGACATGGTTTACCTGTCCTCACAGAAAGACACATCACACCTCACACGGTAGTGTGGACGTAAGGTGGTAAGGACGACCTTCAAGATCTATGGGAAAATGCAAACTTTGACCATCAGCCAACCAAAAACCCCTAAACCAATTGTCACCAAATTTGAATGACGTGATTACGTCATGGACGCCTACCACCAAAAAAATTTGGGCTCAATCCGCCCAGGGGTTTTTGCTCCCCATATAGGTGAAATATACACCCCTCCTGTTCGAAATTTACTACACTTTTTTGGTTCTTCAACTCGCCTACAGGCGAGTCCGTTAGACCGATTTGTACGCTTAATTTGTCAAATGACACAGTTCTGCGCAAGTGCCTTTTTACTGTTAGAAAATAAAAATTCTATTTTTCACTTACTTATTCGAGAAATTCTAAAAAAATTACAATTACACCTATGGGGAAAATTTAAAAATTCTTTAAACTGTCATAAGTTCCATTGTGTGCAGGATAGAGTTGTGATTTTTGGTTCTAGGGTATGGTTTTCGAAGATGGCCTAATTAACGGTGACATTTGTATTTATCCCAGATAGACCCCCGTTGAAATGGCAGCGAAATTTGGGACAAAATTGGCTATAACTCGGCTTGTGTAAGAGATGTCTGTGAGACTTTTTACCTCTGCCAAGGAGGTAACGTTTTTGCTGGTTTTTGTTTGTTTGTTTGTTTGTCTGTGAGTACACAAGATAACTCGAAAAGTTGTGGACAGATCTTTCTGAAATTTTGAGCGTATGTCGAGCACGGCATAAGCTACCAGTGATTCAATTTTGGGCGTGATCTGGCAGGAATCCCGGATTCTGGATCACTTTGAATTTTTCATTACCATTGCAATAAATGGGGCATAAGGGAACTGCTGGCAAAGCGAAGATAGTGACGCCACCTGGCGAATAGCTTCACCTTGGTGGAAGTACCTGCGGGCTATGACTGCTTTCTAGTTGCATCTGTTGGGGAGTTTTCGGAAATGGGCCATAAAATGCTGCTAACCGAATTTCACCCCAATCGACCCTTGTTGCCACGGCAACAAAATTTAAGACAAAATGGGTTATACCTCAGCTTCTACAACAAATATCACCTATATCCTTGCATCTGACGGAGGTGTGGGTTGAGGGTTTGGCAATTAGATGATGTCAGTCTAAGTCTACCACGGTTAACCCTGATTTCAAGGTATAATGAGCTGCAGCGTAGTAGGAGCAGCAGCAGTAGTAGACACATCCAACGTTCTGTACCCAACCGGAGGTATATTGCTCTGCCTTAGAAAAGTAAAAGGCAAAGATACGGGTCCTGCTATAGCGCTTCGTACATACAACAGGCTCATTCTTCGACCTTTGGCAATAAAACAGCAAAAAGTTCAATCCCAGTGTTAACGACAACTTCTCTTTCCTATGGGGAAGCCAAAAATTCGACCACCACAAAATCAAAACCCCTGATCTAATTGAGATAAAATTTGGCGCTGTTAATTATGTCGGCAAGGGGACCCGTCAAGCGAAATTTTATGCAAATCCATCCAAGGCAGGCTTCTCGGCAAATGGGTCAAATATACGCAAAAATTTTTATTTATACAGGGTGGCCCAAAAAAACGGGGCCACTCTGTTATACAGCTTCTAACTTCAGAAATACTGCTTAGATCTACACGATTTTTTTGCAGAAATCAAGGTCGTTTCATTCTTAACACGAAAACATAAGTTATTGAAATTAATTATGTGCAACAGTGGCTCCACCTGGCGAATACGAGTTACTATTTCAAATGACGCTCGGCAATTGTTTCAACTTTCAACAATGTGCATCGGCGAATGGCGTCGTCGTCTTGCCGCCGTGGTGCAGCAGAATGGTGGACATATCGAGCACAAATTCTAAACATTGATTTCATGACTAAATCAGACTAAGTGTTAAAATGTGGTTGTAATTTTATGTGCATTTTGTTCTGTTATTAAGCGTCATGAACTATTACCGATCGCTATTTGAAGCAATATGACTCGTATTCGCCAGGTTGCGCCACTGTTGCACATAATTAATTTCAATAACTTATGTTTTCGTGTTGAGAATGAAACGACCTTGATTTCTGCAAAAAAAATAGTGTATATCCAAGCAGTATTTCTGAAGTTAGAAGCTATATAACAGAGTGGCCCCGTTTTTCGGCCCACCCTGTAGAGTTTGAAACTGCTAACGTTAAAACATTTTGCAGCTTCCAGTCACGTTTAATCGTTTCTGTTCAAGTGCACGGGTGAGTCCACAGGAACGGCCGTTGTGACCATAGCCACAGTATTTTTTAGAAATAAATCCCTAACACTTATTTGCACTAAATGGATACAACTATTGGATATTTTTTTCCGTTCACATGTTAAGTAGACGATTTGTCCAACAAAACGCTAAAATTACAAGAGAAGTGAAGCGAATTTCTTTAGCTGCTCAGCCTTTATTAGAATTAGCAACTTGCTCTTGGATCTCAGTCCATAATAGGCCCTACTCGCTCGATGCATTTGTTTAATCGCTGTAGTACTTACGTCAGACGCTGCCGTTTGCAGATTTGCTACCGTCTTCAGTAGCGGAATGCCGGTTTCCGGTCGAGTACCACGGCGAGTGGTATTTCTTCGAGAGCGATCGCAACGAGAAAGTGACAATCACATCGGAGCACATCACGTTCGCTATGCTGGGAGAGTTCGTCTGTAAGAGCAAGCACTGGAGCATCAGTTACTACAAGCTCTTCTCGGTCTACATCAACGGCTGGTAGGCCTATCACAGCGCTGTTTATAAATCCCACTGGTGATTAAACAAGAAATCTGAGCTATAGCTTATGAGACTCGCGAGAGCCTATAGCAGTTCCTGTTCGCAGGTAATCTTGGTCTATCTCCATCCATTTCGTCGCAATTCACTTTTTGCAGCCAAAAATCGCCAAACAATCACTAAAAACCAGTAAAAATCAGTATTTTTAGGGTTCAGTGTCAATCAAGGTCATAAATGTTAACAATCGTAAAAAGCTCGTCGCCAGTGCTTGTTATGTTAAGCAGCATCTGTATATGTCTGCAATTATTTTCACGCTAGACAAGCCACCAGCGGATAAATAACCACTTTCAGACACTTTATTTGACACCCGCGTGTGCAGCCCGAAATCGCGAAAATTGCACTAAAACACCCTATTTTGGGGATTCAAGGTCATTCAAGGTTATCGATGTTAACATTTCTAAGAAGCTCGTCGCCTGTGCTTGTTATGATAAGCAGCATGTCTGTGCCTGTTTGCAACTATTTTCACGTTAGACGAGCTTATAACGTAGAATAACGCCTTTCTAAAAGGGATGCGCCCTTTTCCCCCTCGTTCGTGGAGACCCCCTTCATCCAATGGCATGAAATTTTGTCACGAAATACTAGAGACTCTAATCTATCACACGGTGAAAACCCGAAGTCTCTATCTCACCTGGGCTCCGATCGGTACCCGGTTGTGACAGACAGACATCAAGACAGAATTAGCATAGCTAATACGCGCTATAGCTAGCTCTCTCGCGTAAAAATAAAACAAGAAATTTAAGCTAATCTTCATGAGACGCGCGAAAGCTTATAGCAGTTACTGTTCGCAAACTGTCAGTATATTTCCAGCCATTTCGTCGCAGTTTATTTTTGAAGTGTGCGCTGCAGCCGAAGACCGCAAAAATCAATAAAAACCCTAATTTTGAAAGTTTGGAGTCTTTTAAAGTCATCGATGTTGATGTTTACCCTAACTCGTCACTAGTGCTTGTTGTGAGCTAGGCAGCATGCCCATGCTTATTTGCAACCGTTTTCACGAAAGACTGGCCAACAACGGTAAAATAACGACTTTTACGGGGGTACCGCTCTTTGATGCCATAGTGCGCAGGTTTTTTGAACCCAGAAAATCGAGACTTGGACCGTCGAAATCTACGTTTAATGCTAAAAATTTCATATGCAGCTTCTCCATGTCTGTCTCAATTAATTTCGGTGCAATTCGCTCTTGAAATGTGTCTCGCAGCCCGAAATCGCCAAAAAATCCATAAAACCTTTATTTTAGCGTTCACGGTCATTTAAGGTCGTTGAATTCGGTGGCAATCGAGAGCCAGTGTACGACTTTCTATTAGTGATTAATAGCAACCTAGGCCTTATCTCTCACCGTTATTGAGATACAGCGACTTATTGGCTAAAAGTCGCAAATTTGTCCAACTCCCTCTTATTATTTTAGCGCCCTCGTTCGGGGTGACCCCCTTCGAATTTATGGGAAAGCTTCACGGAGAGAAACTAAAAACTTTTTTGCAGCCGACGGTGAAGATTTGGTAATTCTGGCTTGCGCCGTTTTTGACTGATTCATCCGTGTGACGGACAGACGGACAAACGGACAAACGGACGAACAGACAGAATTCCGATGGCTAAGACTCGCTGAAAGCAGTAGCTGCTTTCGCGCGTAACAACAGCTAGGCCTACATTTAGCTGTGGGCAAGAGGGCTATCGCCATACACTGCGAAACTAAAGCATGCGTTCCTAAGTCCACTGAAGTTGAACGGTTGTTAGACTAATTTGATGTTAGATAGGGAATGCAAACCCGGGGAATATTTTTCAAATCCGAGTTAACGGGTTTGACGGCCTCCAAACCCGGGTACCCGGTTACTCGGGTTTGAAGTCCGGGTACCCGGCGGGCGGCCGGTAGTTACTGACACTTACTGTAGTGTAGTCCTACAGTTAGGTTAATTTCTTCTTCTTCGGGATACGTGCCAACTTCAGTACGTTGAAGGCCGTGCATTGCGTTGCGTTGCGTTAACGCTTTTCATGAAATAGAAACATTGTCAGTGTTTCTATATCAGACGAACTGCAATGCAACGCAATGCACAGCCATATTGGAAATACACCTTTAGTAGTCAAATGTCGGAGGCAGACTCGTGAGTCGCGAGCCATAAACTGTAAGTGGTTAGATGTATGAAAGTGAGTTAAAACAAATAATGCCACTGCCAGTTTTAGTCTTATAGCATAGCCATAATCTTTACTCATGAGACTACGAGCTTATGACTAATAAATTGAAACCTTGCAATAAGTGAAATACGGCCAGTTTTCCGTTGAAAAACGCACACTTATCCTACTCCGTCCATTCAACCCCAAATTTGAAAATGTTTCCCTTGCACTGCATCATCCAAATTTGGCATGCTTAGATTACTTTTGACAAGGATAATCATTCGTGTGAGCAGCTTTCGTCTAATACCTATACCGGTTAGCCACAATACATCTGTTACAGACAGACAGACAGACAAACAGACAAACCGAGAAACTGACTGACTGACAGACTGACAGACGATAACTCGTACCAAAGGGCCAGGCTTACAACTTAAAGCTTGTCCCAAAAATGTAAAAACTAGCAATTACTACATAAGCCTATATACGCATTTGACACCCAAAATTAAACCCGTAAACCCGGGTTTTTGGCCGCTCTCAAACCCGGGTTTACGCGTTTGAAAACGGCCGGGTTTACCCGGGTTTTCGGGTACTCGGGTTACGTTCCCTAATGTTAGAGCATGGAATGCTGTGTAATCTATTATGCCAGAAGTCGGTGAATTGATAAAACGTTGTTTTTGTTCTGTAGTCGACCGCGCTACACATGCTTGCATCTGGAACGTGAAGGCCCAGACAATCTTCATTTTCAGATATGTGAGTTTAGAGCGACTATATAATCATGGATACGTTGTAGGCCTAGGCCTGTCCTTAATACGTATATAATTATATTAGAGCAAAAAACTTTAACAGTTTGCAAAACTCGACAACGGCAAAATGTTTTGGGGGCGATATTATCACGTGTTGGATTTCAGACTGGCCCACACAAGACTAGCCATCCTAAATACTTGAAAAATATTACTGTATATTTTAAACAAAATTTCATTGTAATTATTTTTATTTAATTGACACAAAATAGGTGCCAAGCTAAGCTTAGTGAAAGCCGTCTTCGAGTGTTGACTCGTATCGCCCTTACATAAAACTCGCTCGCATAAAACTCGCTGGCGAAAATGCGTAGGCCTATATCTGATATGTAAGTTTTTACACAATGTAATTTAACGCGCAGTGAATTTGAAAGTTAAGATAATAATATTTCATTTTTTTCTTAACAGTAACGGCCTATATATTGTATAGCTGTAATTTATTGTTACTGGCACGCTGCCAGCGTTGCAGCTGGTGACGTCACAGGCAATGCATAATCTGCTGCTGGCCTACTGACGTCACTGCCACTATGACGTCACGCCACTGGGCGCACACGCAGACAGAACGATAGACTAAAATTCAGACATGCCTGGACGTGTCTTTGTACCATGGGCACTGGCATTCACATTTACGTGGTGACGGCACATACTGTTGTTCTACGAGAGCCATCCCAAAAGTTTCCGGCCTCGACATATTAGACAACAATATTTTCCAAAATCTATACATCAGTGAAACAAACATCATTTACGAACTGTATTGAGTCGGTTGCGGATACGACGTCATTGTAATTTATGACGTCACAGATCATTAAATAGAACCGATTTCCAGCGTCAACGAAAGAGGCTTGAGTCATTTATCATCATGGATAGCGGACACCATCATTATCAGATTTTAGATTTCAAAACAGATAACAGTCACTGGAGGTAAGATTGTTGCTGTATGCAGAGTGGTCTTGGTGTAGAAAGCCATAGTCATGAACAGTTAGCTGTGTAGCTGTAGACTTTGGACTGGACTGCATTGCTAGAATTTGGGGAAATTGTGCAGGGCTTGCTCCCGGGCCCCTCCCAGCCCCCTGCCCATCAGGGGTCCATGTAACTAGTCACAAATTCTAACTGGCTCCACCTTGGTAAACGTAGCTACAGACTGGAAAATTGTCATGCAACAGTGAGCCTCCGATTTTGTGCTGTTTGCGTTAGCGCTCCAAATCGTTTCGGTTTAGAGCTACGTGTATATAACATCATAAATTACAACGACGTCATATCCGCAACCGACTCATCAAAGTTCGTAAAAGATGTACGTTTCACTGATGTATAGATTGTAGAAAATATTATTGTCTAATATGTCGAGGCGGGAAACTTTTGGGATGACTCTCGTACATTGTTTCGGCTTGCGACTACTGTCTTTGTATTTTTATTTCAAGTATTTAGAATGGCTAGTCTTGTAAGGGCCAGTCTGGAATTCAACACGTGATAATATCGCCCCCAAAACCATTTTTGCCGTTTTCGAGTTTTGACTCATATCGCCCTTACATAGCTTCATAAACTGTTAAAGTTTTTTGCTCTGATTTTTTGCTGTTTTAGTCGACTTTTGTCAAAATTTTTGGTATTTGATTTTATGACAATAAATTTATTTCGTGTTTTCAGAATACCCCCGAGCGGGTAAAGGAGGTTGGTGCAAGGAAAAAATTATGTGTGATGTAACAATGTCTGCTGCAGCCAATTTTGTCTTTGAATAAGAACGGTTAGTTGCCATGGCAACAGGGGTCGTCGTGGAGAAATTTTAGTGACACCATCGGATAGCCTGGGCCCGAAAATAGGGATACGTGCAAACAGCGCGCAAATATCTTTTACGGGGGCAGAGTTTTAGTCAATTTTGTCCCAAAATTCGTTGCCATGGCAATGGGGGTCGGCACGGAAAAAATTTAAATAATACCATCGGCCCGGGCTTGATAATAGAGGGTAGGTGCAAACAGCGCTCAGTTATCTTTAATGGGGGCCGAGTTATAGTCAATTTTGAAACAAAATTCGTTGCCATGGCAACAGGGGTCAGCAGGGAAGAAATTTAAATGACACCATTGGATATCCCGTGCCCGAAAATAAATAGTAGGTGCAAACAGAGTGCAATTATCATTTAAGGCGGCCGAGTTATACCGCTTTGAAATTTCCATTGGCTGTAATGCAAAATTTTGCAACTTTTGAATGGTTGCTATGGCAACAGGAGTCGTTAGGGGGTACATTTAAATGACACCATTAGATTGCCCGACCCCGAAAATAGGGGGTAGGTGAAAACAGCGCGCAATCATCTTTTATGTGGACCGAATTAAATACCGCATTAAAGTTCCCATAAGCCGTAATGTAAATTTTTGAAAATCTGGGTATAAAATGAGGTAAATTTTAAAAATTTTAATCGAAAACATATAAGGAATGTGTCCGGCGTCAGGGCGCTTCGTTTGAGCTGTTAGTGGCGTCGGTCGGTCCAACGGGCTAGTCTGTAGCCGTGCGCAAGAAAAAAGAAAGAAAGAAATAGTCGCCTAACAGCGAATTTCGCGCATACGCAGCCACGCCCCCTTTGAACCGATTGTAACCAAATTTCGCATGTGGGATTGGGTGGGCGACGTAATCACTAGTGCCAAGTTTTATAGAAATCGGTTGAGGGGTTTCAAAGTTACAACCCCCCCCCCAAACGCCATTTCCTATACTTAACGTTCATCGTCCTTACAACAGTGTGATAGTCTCAGTAAATACTTGTCGTCCGCAGAGTTTCAGATCTGAAACTGTTGGTACATCGAACTCGAACTCGAAGACACGCAATCACATAGCAGTACCAAAACAAACTGAGAATTACGTAAATGTTTAACTGTGTAAATGTGCATTTATGCACGGCTATGCATAGTTGTGGTCATATTTTCGATCTCTTTAGCTGTAAACGTCATGTGTGTAGGGCTACATAAAGTGCATATGAATTCTGACAATGATCTTCAGTTTTTAAGGATTATGCATACAGTCTTTGTTTTGACAGACAGACAGACGGACAACATACGATAGCATTACCCGTGTTGCCGTTAGTGCTATATGCTATTGCATGGCGCGAGTAAAAAGTCATACGACTGTACGCTGTTTTCATACGTTGCAATTAGCGTGGTGTATGCCCTAATTGTGTAATATTATATAGCCTAAATTGTATTTTGTTTTACAGCGGCCAGTTCTACGTCTGACCAGTCGTTTGAGCTGTGTCAGTTCCGAGACGATCCACTGCCGCTGGGCTCTCGCATTCACAGCGCACAACTCAAGACACTCACGCGTAACTGCACTTATTCTGCTGTAATATCCTGTTTACACGACGAGCTGGCTCGGGCGCTTGTCGAGCGCTCGACGCGCTGGCTGGCTTGATGAGCTGGCTATCTCAAAGTTTAATTTTAACGGTGTAATATTGCAAACATTTATGCTCGTCGCTCGTCGTGCGCTCACGGAGCGCTTGACGAGTTCGTCGAGCCAGCTTTATCGTGTAAACGTCGTACAACTGTCGTGCATTGCGCTACACTTTGTATCGAACTATGATCATTTTTGTTGTTTTTATGCAACGACAACCTTCTAAACGTAGACAAAGATTAAGCTTATATGTCATTGTGACCAGTCATTAGCTATCTATTTTTTTTTCTATACCAAAAGTCAGGTGATCCTTTTTGCTACCGTTTTGTAGCAGGGCCGTGCATCCTGAACTGTTATTTTTAACATTTGCGATCTGAGAATGACGGAACATAATTATTGCGCTTGTTTGTTGTATGACGGACGGTGCGGGCGGCAGAATGGTCGCGGATGAAACCGAACACGTGTGGTCTGGAGGGCAGCGTACACGTGTTCACTCATGTGGACTCGGAGCGACGCACCTGCTGGGGCAGGTTGACAGACTGGAACGAGGAGAGATGCGGCAGCGAGGCACGGCTGCGACTGCGACTGCACGGACGATGCGCGGTCTCCGACGACGTACGGAAGTCTTCCAGCGTCGCCGCACCCGCTGCTACAGACGGTCACGTCGAACTAGGTCACATTCTACAGAATGTATGCTTAAGCATAAGCCTAGTTGACCAAACGTAAATCCACACAAGAAAGTGGATCGCGTGACAATCGAAAACTTTCCGGGAGAACGAGACATTGCTCAGTGCTTTTGTGGAACGGAGGTATTCAGTAGCTCTTATTTGTTAGAGAATTTTGGAAGCATAACATCATAACCAACAACGGTTGGTCGAAGAAGCTGTTTGAAGCAGTTTAGTCAAAATGTATTAAATAGCATGCACGCATGCATTTTCACAAAACAAGCTTCTTTTGCTACAGGGAAAAGTGACGTTGACATAGGAGTCCAACTAGCAACTGCTGTATTTTCTCCATGGCTGTGCTGCCGGGACAGATGCCAGAGTAAGGGTACTGGATATTGTTGATTTAGCAGAACTCTAGAAGGCCATAGCTAGAAGACGTTTTTTTCCTGTAGCGCAGCAGTTAGCCGACATAACATTACTACGAAAGTTTGTATTTTTTTATTATCTTTATAGAACCCGCTTCTAACTTTGCCGAATTGACGCGTGGCTAATGCGATCATTTGGGTCCTAGTTTTGGTTTTTAACTGACTCTTGGAGTTCTAGGCTACGATGACAAAATTTCAACTGCTTAAAAACGACGAGCAGCGAGCTTAGAAAACTACGAGAAACGAACGAACTAAAACAAAAGCTGCCGATGGCCCTACAGTTGAAAAGCCGAGAAAGCCCTGCATTAAGTGCAGTGTGCAGGCAGTCCATATGGGAATTACTTAAATTAATTTCCTCATCTTACAGATACGTGATATAAGGATACTGATATCCTGATACAAAATTTGCACACACTGATTCGTTTCCTATTTGTTTGTACAGAGTACATTTGCACGTCGTTTATGAAGATCAATTCCAGGTTATCGATGCTAATAACAAAAGTGACATCACAGTTCTCTGAAATATTCTCTTGCTGGGTCAGTATACCTGTGTCATGTAATAATTATAATCAGTCATTCACCGTCAGATGCACTTATACACAATTCACATGTGCGACGCCGACGCGATATAACTGTCGAGCAGAGTCGCGTCGGCGTCGCAGTTGTGGATTGATTAACCAACTGACGGGAGTCGTAGGCTATTATAATCTAGGTCCATATAGGCCTATATAGACCCGTACAACAAATGATTTAGACTTAGAAACTGGCAGATACGGATGGATAATTGGCAACCGGAAGCACACAAATGTTTTAGGCCTTAGCGAGCAATAAATGCACTGAATCAGCTGAACCAGGTATCGATCAAAGTTTGTAGGCCTACTGTAGGCCTGTGAGACTGCGAGTGCTTTTCAGCTTATGGTCTGTGTCAGTCTGAATAACTTTTACAACAAAGACAGAAACGGCAAACTGTTATGCACGTTAACGCGCAGAGTGGGCCGTCTGTTACATTAGGCTATCAAGACATACATGGAGCGTGATTCGTACTCGGCGTGGCAGGAGGTCTACTTGTTGCCGATGTCAGAATGCGTATCACCGCACCGTGTTGATGAGTCGCGCCTCGCAACTGCTGCACTCATCGCGCTTACCACAGAGAGCGGTCTGTAAATTTATACATACTTTCCACTGATACCGTAAGCAACGCATATGCACGTCATGGCGAGTCGCTTGTATGCGAATTTCAGCTCGTAATACGTCGTACAACCAGCGCCTGCGATTCGCCTACGATTATGGCGCGCTACAAAAAATGCTAACTACTTATTTAGCGTGTCGGCCGATAATTATTTGCCGTCATTAACTAGGCCTACTGTAGCCTACCACGATTCTACCAACATTGTCGGCCGATCGACACAGAACGAATATTGCCAGTCAATAATTTTACATATTCTTTTACTTTTTAGACTATGTGTAGGCACGTTCATATTATAAACCTCTAGCTTCATGCTGATCATACGTCGCGGGTGCTTACAAGACGGGCCAACACGTCGGGTTGTATGTCGCCAGCTTAGGCCTAATAATTGCGCTTGTACAATATCTAGGCCAGCTACCACTGCTTTGATGACCCTACAAACGTACTACTTATATCTTAGGTATAATTTGTCCAGTTACTCTATACAATGTATAGGCTGCGTTTGTGGTGTATGTCAGACGTGGCGGAGCGGCCGTGCGGACAGCTGTCGCCGTCAGAACAAGTGATCTCATCGCCGACTGACGGCGGTCAAACAGTACACTCTGCCGGCGTACCACTAGAACGCACCGACCACAACTCTCATCACTCCGAGTCTGGTCAGATCGCCAGAGACAAGTACATTTCAGACCTGTTTGCGGAGCCCAGACACCACAACACTGCTAACGCGCCACTTCGAACAGCGACTTGCGCAGCTTTTTACTTCGTCTTGCTCGCCATAATTCGTGCCACAATCCAGCCAGCATTCTGACGCCGACCTTTCTCCTCGATATTATGTAGGCCTACAGTGTGTGGCAATAAAAAGACCCCACTAAACAAATATCATTTTTTCGGAGTAGTTTAATATATTTTAAACAATTTGTGGGCCGACCGTTAAGCTGTAGACTAAGCTTAAAGGTCGACCCTTTGTCATAGTTGTCGTTTGTCCGCTCGTCCGTCACAGATGTATTGTGGCTAAATGGTGCGAGATAGGGCCTAGGTTACTATTAATCAGTACTAGGAAGTGGCATACGCCCTTTCAGATTAAATGAAAATCATCGACCTTGGACGATTTTCAAGGTCAGTGACAACCAGTACGGTTGGTCCCACACCTGCAACAGCTGGGCTTCTTGTTTATGAGATTGTTGGCGTCACATTGGCCGTTATCATCTCAAATTTCGGTACTTGTCCGTTAAATTCACCCGCACCCAAATTAACTGCAAGAGTTAAGCCTTAGGGTAGGGTTAAGGTTAGGGATAGAGTTGAGGTTAGGGTTAGTGTTAGCCTTAGCAAGAATAATTCAGGTGTGAGTGAATTAACGGACAATTACTCAAATTTCTTTATTCAGAAGTAAAGCCGAGTAGCTTCGAAATTGAATATACTAAAACGACATTTTTTCATCTGCGCTGACAAGTAAATCCGACTACATCCAAATTTCAGGTGTGTACCCTATTCTGAACATTTGAAATACAGGGTGGGCCAAAAAAACCGGACCTGTTTGAGCGTTGATAACTCAGCGATGGTTAATGGTAGAAAGACGTGTGATACGTCAAAAGTCTCAGAATGCTGTAGAAAATAAACGACATATTTGCATAGTGAAGCATTCAAATATTCTTTGCCTAATTTGCATAAATATTCGTCACCTCCCCCCGAAATTCTGCCAAATTTGACTGTAACACATGGATTTAACATGGATATTCGAGCTTTTATAACTTAGTGGTGTTTATTGATGGAAAGGCGTGTAATACGCCAGAAGTTTCGAAATTGTGTACAGAAGAAGTGTGCAACTTGCATGTCTCAGCATTTAAATATTCTTTGCCTTATTTACACAAATCTGCCCTACCCCTAAAATCA
>Ga0209367_1008791_pt1 | contig 13780 bp, 6 predicted proteins | sample WorMetLIZISLAND2_FD_187412 | JGI IMG/M metagenome (GOLD analysis project Ga0209367, IMG submission 187412) | Marine gutless worms symbiont microbial communities from Max Planck institute for Marine Microbiology, Germany - Olavius geniculatus... ... | reverse complement strand
CTGGTAGTCATAGGACCATGCCACGACACTGTCACGTATTTAAATCAGGCTTATTCAGTATTATATCAGAGTCCATCTCAAGCCATATCTGTTTTTTTTGTAACACAGAATTAAAAATATATTAGTTTCTGAATAAATTTGGTAATTGATAACAAAGTGACTGATATTTCAGTCCCAACCACAGTCCTGGTAATGCAGTGAAGAAATATGGCTGCATTCTTACATTAATTATGTGATAAATGTAATTAGATAAAGTGGCGATCTACCACTAGTAATTTTCTGCTCACTAGTGCGAGATCGCCGATCTACCCCTAGCACTGACCATTTGATATTTGTGATGGGTACGAGTGCAGTATGAAGTTTCCACATGAAATGGCACTACGCATGTATTACATCACGAGTACAGGTCAGAAAAAAATACCACACATGTCAATTTATTTCTCGTATGTTTAAAATACCAACCTCTTTTCCTGTCACGTCCTGTCGACTGCAGTATAAAGTTTCCACATCAGATGGTCTACGCGTGTAGTTTGTCACGAGTACATCTCAGAAAAATTACTATGCATGTCAATTCATTTCGCAGATGTTTCAAAGCCGATCTCTTTTCTCATGTCATAAACCGCTGAACTTATCTTTTACAACGACATTAACGACGATGTAAACAACCTAAAATAGTTATTTTTAACTGTGATGCGACCCAGTTATAACTAGTCTAGGCTGTGTTAATGTAACGTAACTGCTTGCTTTATAATGCTTGGTATACTAGAAAATAAAATCAAGAATAAAATCCAATACAATTTAAAATAAAATGTAAAAAATTCAACGACACAGATATTAGCCACGAAAATGCTATGCTTGCCGTGTAATTCCGGCCTAAAAATCTACTGCTAACTAAAAATTAATGCTTTTGGTGGGGGTGCCTGGGGGCGCCTGGGGGCGAAGCCCAAAAGCTTTCAAAATTCACTTAGCTGAAACTCGTTTTGTGATACAATTTTTGGAAGTGGTCTAAGAACGAGGAGGCAAGTGTAGCTACAGCCCTGCAATCAGGTTCCATCGGGAGTTGAACAAAAAAATTTGGTGAACTTTGGTCCATTAACAAAAAAGTTATAGGCATGCATGTTGACCCACCCTGAGTTGACAGTGCACATTCTGTGTATGCTAATGCATGTGAGTTCGGGCCACATGACTTTGCTACCAGGGGAATTTCACCCTCCTCCCCTTGAATTTCCCTCCCAGTTGGACTTAGGGCGCCGAGTGGACTCACGTTGGTCTTTGCCCCAGTTTTTAGTTTGTATAAGCACGATTTAATTTGGAGCTAAGTTAAGTGTGTTTGGTGCAGGAGTATATCTGGATCTGTTGATATAGCAATATGTTAAGCCTAAAGACAGTGCAGGACCGAGTGTCGATGCTATTCTATTACCATGGTTTGCTGTGTGCCAGCCATCCATTTGCCATCATCTCTCTTGATGTCACCATCGTCATGTTTATGTGGTCAGTTATAGCGATCTCTTGTATGTAGTTATACAATTTTAGGTACAATTTTTGGCGATGACATAGTGTTCAATTTATTTTATTTTTTTTTAAAACTTTGACACATTGTGCAGTAGTCAGCAGCACATTAGTAATGTACAGTGTGAAACTAATACAATGTTGACGTGCTGAGTTGATCGCAATAGTGATGTTACAGAATACAGATTTTGGTTGCTGGTAGATTTTAATTTAATTTTTGGCCTAGATTTTTATGTGCAAAAGTAGCTAAGCTTTTAGTGCGTCTTAGCCATCACAATTCTGTTTGTCCTCCATCTGTCCGTCTGTCACATGGGTGGATCAGTCAAAAACGGTGCAAGCTAGGATCATTAAATTTTTATCGTTGGCTGCCTGGAAGACTCTAGTTTTAGGAACTGTAAAGCTTTTTCATAAATTCCAAGGGGGTCACCTCGAACGACGGTGCTAAATGAGAGGTGATGGGAAAATTTGCGATTTTTAGCCAATAAGTCCCTGTATCTCAAAAACGGTGCGAGATAGGGCCTAGGTTACTATTAACACTAATTGGAAGTTGTACACAGGCTTTTGATTGCCACCGAGAGCAATGACCTTGGATGACCTTGAACATCAAATACAACTTTGATGGCTGGCTTGATGCGATTGGCGAGGTACCGAGGTGCTTGTCCATGCAGACAACAGTACGTCATAAGGCCGAGCTTGAAGGTGACCCTTTCAGGCACATCCAGCCAGTGCAGTGTGTCATGCAGGAGTGTTGACAGACCACAAGCGAACTTCATGTCGCTGACTACTTGTGCAGTGTTGAGCACTCGTTGCAGTTTATCTGTGATTGTCTTCGGAGCTCCTGCATGGATAGCATTGCGATAATCAATCTGTGATGTCTCTAAAGCATGCACAAGAGTTGTTTCCGATTCTTCATCAAGCAACCGCCGGATGCGACAAAGTTGGCACAGCCAGTAGAAACATTGATGACTTTGAGTTACCTTGAACTTCCAAAATAAGGGGTTTATATTGATTTTTGCGATCTTTGGCTGCAGCGCACACTCCAAGAATGAACTGTGACGAAATGGCTGGAGATAGACTGACAGTTTGCGAACAGGAACTGCTATAGGTTTTTGTGCATCTCGTGAGCATTAGCTCAGATTTCTTATTATTAATATTATACATTGTTATTGGTATGATCATACAGTCTGTATTTCAGTACTATTCAATTCTGTTGTTAATGTGGATTCCTTAAAACTGCAGCTCATGTTTACCATTGCCTGCTAGATCGTACAAAACTTTGATTTCAGTTTTGTTTGAATGAGTTGTAATTGTGATTTTTGATTACCTTTGCTACGGAGCTTACGTTATAGATGACATTTGCTTATCTATTGTTCTGTTACTTGCAGGTGGATTTTGATGTTAGATAAATTTTGGGTCCAAATTAGAGGCGATTAGATATTGGTAGTGATACGAATTGGCGTCTGGATTTAGGCAGGATAGCATTGTACCATCGCCAGATAGGGCAAACCTTTGTCAAATATGGTGCTGCCTTCTGATAAACACAACCAAAAACATTGACATAACATTGGTGGAGGATTGCTTCACTAACAATGAGCTATTGTATTACTATTAAATTTTTGAAACATTCAAACCAATGAATTTGCAATATTTCTTGCTTTGTGGAGCAAGTAGAAAGTCTGATGTTTCAATTAGGACTTTTGAGCTATGGTTTAAGTTAAAAGGGGACGTTTTAGAAAATCCCCAAAAGCAATATAACCCACAAGGTTGGGCTTTTTATTTAAACACTTTTTTCAGCCTTGGACTGTTGTGTTTGTATTGCAGCTGTCCTCTGATCAATATGCCATTGCCGGGCAATGCACCACTGCAGTTTGTCTCTCCGTTGGATGGATACAAAGTACCGCCTTCACTGTCCTTGAACGACCTTCAAGATACATCTGATGGAGATGTGAAACTTCCACGATGGGTCAGTAATCAGTATGCAGCTTTGCTAGCATGCTAGCATACAGATTCGTCATTACAGGAATATTATTTAGTGTTGATGACATTTTGTTAATTGCTGCTACCTTTTTTGGAACAATTTCTGCTTACCATTAGATGTTTCCATGACAAACAAATTGTCATAGATATGGGAAAGTTTGTAGGACAGCACGTCTCAGTTCATTAATTTATCTCGTTTTATTTTTGTATCACTGGTTGATTTTGTTGCTTTGTCTGTCAATAACTTTGGCATGATCATATTTTGTATCACAAGATATATGGAGACCTGATAGTTCTTAATTTCAGACACTCAGCACGTTCGGAGTCGAAAAGGAGGGCTCAACACCAATCCCCCAAAAATTTGGGGGTCTGTATATGAAGAAAATCAGAAGCGGAAATCAGGATCGCGATGGGGCGTCGTGTGGCCTCCGGCTAGGCTGACTGTGTAGTAAACAAACCACGCATTACCGAGCCAAAATAAAAGTAATATCGACGGCAGTGTAATTTTCGTAAGCGCAAAGTGGGATTGCGATGGGGTGTGGCATTGCCTCTGGCTAGTTCTACAGTGGTATGAAAAAAACGTGCATTACCGCGTGAAAATAACTGATGTTGGGAGTAGTGTGATTTTCGTCTTTTTGGCATTGAGCCAAAAACCGTAAGCACAAAGCAGGATCACGATGGGGTGTGGCATTGCCCCTGATGAGATCTACCGTGGGGTGAAAAACCTCGCATTACCGCATGAAAAACCGCGATATTAGGGGTAGTGTAATTTTCGTTTTTTTGGCACTGAGCCAAAAACCATGAGCGCAAAGCAGAATCGTGATGGATCACAATGGGGCGTTGTACAAAGCAAGCTGGTGAGGCCTACCATACAGTGAAAAAATTGCACCAATCGGTCGAAAAATAAGTAAAATATACAATGCCAAACATTGCGTGCAAAATGGACGATTTTTAGGCCACATATTGGGGGCCTGCGACTTCAAACTCCTAGCGCCCACGGCTTAATTAGGTTACGTTTAGAGTTACCTAGTCTACAGTGTTTTGCAACAAAAAACTTTAGACCACTTGTTCATTTTCTGGGAGAAATTTTTCCATAATTGTCGGAAAAAGTCGAAAAAATTGGGTCATATTTAAGGTGTGATTTCTAAGAAGTGGGCAGAAATTTGCAAAGTTGTACCTCTGCATGATAAATGGGAGCTACTCCCTGACAGCTTTATGAACGAATTAAATTGATCCAACCCGTAAATTCCAAAAACTGGCGTCGACTGAAATTGACTCCCAAAATTGGGGGAAATTACTCAACATTTGCCCCCTTGTTTTCCGTTCAGTTGAGGGGCTAAAATTTTGCTAGGACACGTCCTCTTTGGAGGCCTTTTGGGAAAATAAATTTCAGCGACCCAGCTCACTCGCCCAATGGGGAAGATATGAGGGGTCAAAGAAAAATTTTTTCTCTCATGCCTCCTCAAAATCCCTTCGATGTATTTGCCTAAAATTTTGCCCATGACCACTGACCAGCATTCGATGTTTCCTATCAGAGGCCAAAATTTCGTGCACGTAGCGGTCATAGCTTTTCGTCACCACTAGGCGGAGTCTGCGTTCCAGCTCATCAACGGCGGTCGTTGTTCCAGTGACTCGTTGCAGCACGATCGGGGATCGCGCTTTCCCGGTTGCTGCTGCCCGTGCATGGAACAGTCTACCGTCGTTTGTCACGTTATCATCGTCACTGTCGACTTTTAAGCGTCATTTGAAGACGTACTTGTTCGCAACATCCTACTAGTGACACTCATTCTAGTTTACCTAGTTTTCTGTTTGCCGAACATGTCAACTCTTAGTGTAATTATGTTACGTGTCCTTGAAGTCTATTTAGACTAAATGTCATGGTAATAATTTTCGTGCATAATAATAATAATAGTTTTTCAGCTAGAGAAAAATGTTGGTTGAGCGAATGCCCGCATATAGCCTGCAGAATTTTCTAAAAGGCGGAGTCAGTTGGCACTCCTTCACATATTTGGTAATGACTGTAAGTTCCGTTTTTGGCATGCTAATTTCAAACTGATTTTTTGTGTTTCACTTATTGTTTCAACATGTAATTATGTGTAAACATCTGGTGCATTTTGTTCGGTGCATTTTGCTTGTGTGTAAACTGAGATCTGTGGTGTTTGTATTGTGGCAGTATTTTGGGTCGCCAGTGGGCTACATTCAGCAGGTAGTTGTGCGGGTTGCCGTGTTGCCGCTGGATACGCATTTGTCCCTTGCGTCAGAAGCTGTGCTGAAAGCAGCATTATCAACGGTTTTTGATGTCACTGAGCACATAGAGAACTTTCAGCTCCACAATGGGTGAATTACTTATGGCCTAATTTATATAGCTCAGCATTAGCAATAGGGCTGGCGACAATTAACTAACTGATTAATCTATGTCAGGGATTTCTGTAAAAATTAGGGAATTATCAGGAAAAAAATATTGTCAGCGACAATTTCTAAAAAAACTTTCCTAGAATTGCATCAGCAGGCTTTTTATTATCACTCATACCTTATGCTAATTATTATCTTGCTGTTTATTGCTGAATGTTGCTTACTTATGTTTTAGTTTCATTGTCGTTGAATATGAACTTAATGGAAAATGGTCAGGAGTAGTGATGACTCGATGTATCAAAAATATTGATATATCGTTTTCAGTATCGATATATCCTAATATTATATTGTCAAAAAATATATCGAATTTTTTCATATATCGCGATATCTTTTATATGTCACAATATTTTCGATATATCACGATATTTTACGCCAGAAGTTTACTACTGCATTACCAAAATAACGAGCATAAATGGAGAAAATGACAAACTAACCGAAAAAAACTAACTATAGTATTGTAAGTTAACGACACGACAGTTTATAATTCACTATAAAGTTCACTGACACATTTTATTATCTACGTAAAGCAAACTGCCCTGCTGAACGTTCACGTTAGGGATATGATTTTTCTCAGATTTTTTTGCCTGCGGTTTCAAAAGATGAACTTTTGCCCAAAACTCAGAAAAATGCTTTTTGATTTGTCAAATCTTCAAAAACCTCCCGCACCTCAGACAGTTTTGTATTAGGCTGTATTAGCTAAGAGTTGCCCCATTTCCAGCTTACCTGGCTTTACGTCAGTGGTGTAGACAAGGGGGTAAGGGGCCCACCCCCTAATCTTAATTTTTTGTTAAGAATAGATATTGGGGACTCAAAAATTATTCAAAATCGGTATGACCAGATCTTATTTTAAAGCTATAATTCCACCAAATTTGATTTTGTCTGGGGCTCCGCCCCAAACCCCATGAGGGAGCTCACAGCATTCTCCCAGATCTTCTAGCTGAAGTTTGGTGGGTTTTACTTTTAAGAGAAAGTGCAGGAAAGGGAAATGGGAAAAAAGGAAAGAGAGAAAAAAAAGAAATATTGAAAAGAAGTGAAACGACCCTCATAATTCACATTTCTAGTTACGTCACTGCTTTACGTCAGCTAACATGCAGCAAACTGCAAAATGCAGCATCACTAGTTCAACGATTTTAATGATTCATATGCTGTACAACTGACGGTCTTTTATTATCAAACCATTGCATTTTGTCAGCTGGTTTATTTAGACAGATATGACTGATAGTTACTTACACACAAATTATGTTTAAGCAACAGAAGGGTCCAGTAAATGTAACAAAATTATTAAGATGTCAAGCTGTATATAGAGTTCTTGTAGGCTTCAAGAAACACATAATTTGATACTCTTACAGCCAAATTTTTATTCATCAAAATGCAAGCAAAATTTCTCCTGAGATAGTTTCTTGTAGTCGATTCTTTACTTGTTCTACATTTCTGATCACCTAACGCCAAAATTCTAATTCTCTTTTGTTGGAACGTCCATCCATTATTTTGTTAAACTTTAAAGGACACCTGATGCAATTCCGGTTAACAAAAACTGTTTGGCAGCATTATAGACTGATATTTGTGCTTCTTCGTAAGTTCTTCAACAACTCTCTCCGGATCAGTTTCATTACTGGTGCTATTACCTTTTTCACCACTACTTGACTTGGATGTAACCATTTGCTTGCAGAAGGTTCTGATTGGTGTTTCAGTTGTTTTGAATTATGTATAGTATATAAGAGCCATTTTAGTCGTGTTTTCTGTTTGTTTGCTTGATTCAATCTGACTGATTCTGTTTTCTGTAGATTCTTTTTATTCTCTCCAGGAAGTCAATTTCCATTTGTCTTTTCTACAAATTCACTTTTTTCGCTTTCATTATTTTTTGAAAGATTTTATCACTTTGTCAACTTTTGTTGATGCTTGCAGTATTGAAAGAAAATAAACTCATCTTTTCTCACAGCTTCAACAGTTCCTCAGATGTTATGTTATCTGATCTTGTCGCTCATTGAGTTCACTGAACAACTCCAAAAATCTACCAGTGTTGTCTCTGTTCGATGGCATTTTACGTTTGATTTTATTCAATTTATGTTTCACATCTGGTGAGCAGCGTTTTGTTGTTCCTTTCAAATTACTTGTCCATTTTTACCAGCTCTTTGCACTATTGATTTTGAAAATTTACTTAGGAAAGACGTTTTTAAATAACTCAATTTTACAATGACACTGTAAACACAACAAATGCTAGTATTAAGTAGTCTTCATACGTTTGCTGCCATTAGGTCACTGCTGTGATTATCACTTGTAGAAATACAAATAATATTTTAACGAATGTCATGCGGTTTTGTATTAGCAGTCAGCTGTCATGCCTTTACATGTGAAGTGATGTTGGGTGCGGGAGGTTTTTGCAAAACCCCATAAAAATAACTTTAAAAACATAATAAAGGGATAAAAGTTCATCAAATGCAACATCAGGGAAATTAAAATTTAAGAAAAAATTAAAAAGTCATATTCCTAGTTCACGTCCTGTTCTTGTGGTTGTACAAGATTTACATTCTTATCATTTTAAAAATATCGATATTGATATCGCCATATTTTCAAAATATTGTATCGATATCGTATCTAAATTGAAATTCTGATTTCGAATCATCACTCACTAGTCACAAGTGACCGTGTCAGAAGCCTTCTGTAAATCAAGCCAATAATAAATTCACGTCTATTTAAATGGTGATAAATGTTATCTAATACTTCCATTAATGCAAAAATTGTTGAGTGGTGTGTTCTAAAGCCAAACTAAAATTCATATAGAATTTTACGAACTTGCAAAAAGTTGTTAAGCCGCTTACACAAGTTTTTCCATTATTTTATCGACAACAGTCAGTAAGGAAATTGTTGTATAATTACCAGGTTCACTTATGTCACCTTTTAGTAGATTAAAATAACTTTTAACTAACTTTTACGAATAAGGAACAACTGTTGTAGAAAATGATACGTTTTGCTAATGGACTAACAATATCTGAGCAGAATTCTTTCAATATTTTAGGTCCATGTAATCAATCCAAGGTGACTTATTGTTTTTAAAGCTCATAATTATTTTTTTCTATTTCGTTTCGGTCAACAGGATTACAAAACATACTCTGAGGAATTGGTGGAGAACAGTATCTAATGAAATCGTTTGGCTCGACTCTCCCTAACGACTGCACTAGTTTATCTCGAACAGTACAAAAATAACTGTTTAACCTGTTAAAAATATTTTCAGTATTAGTATCAACTTTATTACCAATGTTAAGACTTGCTATTGAAAGCTGTGATTTTTTTCTTTTAAAGGAAAACATACTGTTCAAGTTTGACCAAGGCTGTTTTGTTGTATTTGTTCGAGTATCGAACTGTTTCTTACAATAAGAAGTTTCTGCAGCTATAAGACGTTTAAACAATTTTTTATATGTTTTATATTTATTCGTCATGCTAACTTTGACTTCTTAGCCACTTTTTATAAAGTTCAATTTTTGTTCTGCTGCTTACCAATAAGCCCGAGAGTGGTCACTCTGTGATTAAAATTTTAAAAAACTTTTATACTTTTCAACGCTGCTGATTTCAGTAATCTGTGCATTTTGCACAGGAAATGTTGTCAACATTTGTAGTTGTGTACTGCTTGCAAAACTCATGTTAAAACATTCAGTGTCAGTGGTCTACTGATTTGTTACAATTCACTGTATGACAACTGTTGTAAAGGAGTAAAGTTGAGTCGCTGTCGGATGTGTGTCTGCATGTGTCCGAGACAACTTCGGATAAACTCTCACTGCTGCCACAGTACAACTGTCTACATCTGTCTCCTGCACGGTTCTGGAATCGTGACAAACAGCGGTACCTGTCTTTGCCACTCACTTGTTGTGGTCATGATTTTGTACCATACAGCGTATCTGTAAAGTTGTACAGAGATCTTAGTTTGTAATAGTCGTGTTTGTTGTTGTATATTTGCTATTAAAAAGTAGCCTTCATAGCCTGGTTGGTTAATGGTGGTGTCACGTTTAGACCATATGAGTTAATGATAAATCAGTTGTGGGTTGGACTCTTGGTTAGGTCGCTATCAAGTAGCAACCCTGGACAAGTTGTTCACACACAAGTGCCTCTGTTCACCAGGCAGTATAATTTACTACCGCTCAAAAGGAGACGAAGCTCTGCAGCTGGGAAGGTAACCGTAGGTCTGGCATTGCACTGGCCATGCATGACGGACTCAGTTGTCTATCCACTAGCGGGCTCAATGGTCGTAGAAAGGGAGATGAGCACTCTGTCTTCGCCCCTTCTGGAGTATGGTGCCTTTACGTTTATCTTTATAAATTGGCGGCCAAAAACATAAAATAAATTAGTTTGTTTCCTAACGGCATAAAAAAATAAATAAGGGTTTGACTGAGAGAAGCACTCCACCTAGCCAACACACTCAGTGAGGCACGCTTTGCTTTACTTTTCTTAAACATCTATAATATACTGAATACATTGCAACTCATTTGATTGAATTTAGGTTTTAGCAAAATATCACAAAGCTGTGTGGATATTGGATGAATATTCTGTCGGTGCTGCATGTCTGTGTTAGGTTCATGTCTGATCCATCTGTTCTGAAGACGATATCAAAGCAACAAGATTCTCTGCCGTTGTTCAAAGGTATCAGTCGTTTTATCTTTCTGTCTCTGACGTCTGATGTGTGTTGGTATTAGACTTCTGAACTGGCATAGCCAGAGGATGTAGTCTTGAGGTGTGTCATGACCTTGACAGCGGTGTCATATAAACTTTCACCACCGCTATTTACGATGATGTATGACTCGAGATGCTTTTGTTGACGCTTCGAATCATTTTTGTTTAATGCCCTGTGACGTCATAAATTACGATGACGCCATATTCGCAGCAGACTTGTAGCAGTCAGTTAAGAATCCACGTTTCACTGATATATAGATTGTGAAAAAAAATTGTAGTCTAATATGTTCGGGCTCAAAACTTTTTGCCCGCCCTTTGTACACGGCTGTCTATTTGAAACCCATTGCAGAGCTGTGGAGCATCATCTGCCATATGGTATCACACTTGTCACCTGACATAGGTGAACCCGTCCCACTTTAATCCCAGCCAGATAGGCTGGTACTCGATTTACTTGCCCCAGAGGGATGGAAGGCTGAGTTGACCTTGGTGGTGGTTATATACTAAGATGGTTTACCAGTTTGCAGACAGTCATCTATTCAGGTACTATTACTAACCACTTGATAGCAACTTGACTGGTGTCATGGTCGTAATCGCTCGATCCTAAGTCTGACATCCTGATTGTTATGTCTCCAGGCCGCTGAGCAATAATTGTTATACTGCTGTATGTCTGTGGGTAGAAATATTGTTTGGAGTGCCGTGGAAGCAGGTGGGCTTAAAGAGAAATTTTCCTCACAGTGGAAATCACCGTCAGATGTTAACATATGCAGTCACGATTGTCTTACGTCGCCATCATCAAAGGTCTGCCTTCATCAATGAGTAATAAATAGATTAATGGTTAGCTTCACTTTTTGACTTAGACTTTTGCCAATTCAGTTTAGTCTTAATAACACATACTTTAGCCAAAAAGTTAAAATGAATACACTGAGCCTTGGGCAGATTCGGTTTTTGTCGGAAGTTTCCAATCAGTAAAAAGCTCAGCAACATTTTTAGTCTGAAAGCATCGTTTAAGTACATGCTTAGAGCAAAGTTTATATGAAACTGGTCAGCTTTTGTCGTTGGCTGCAATTTTCAGTCATCACTGTTTAACGGCATTGGTTTACATTGATTTTCTATTTTTTGTTTGTCATTTGTAATTTTGTATAATATTGAACTTAAACATGGATATGTTCTCATGGTAACGTTGTTGGTCACACTGATGAGGTTAATCAACATTGGGCCCAGTTAGTACCTGGATGGGTGACTGCCAGCAGGCTGGTAAACTATTTTGGTATGCAACCAGCCACACAGAGCAACTCAGCCTGGCCATTTCTTTGTGTGGAGGCACAGTGAGTACTAGCGAAAGCTCAAGCATTATCATGCAGACTGCTCAATGCACTGGCTCTTGTATTCATGGTCTCACAGTGTAAACTGGTGTCTTGTTGAAGGATGAGGCGATTGAGATCAGCACCCTACTTCACATTTGAACATTTTAAGTGACTACTAACTTTGGACGTTTCTGTTCAATAAGGCTTCAACGCATTGTGACTTTTTGTTTAGTCTGTGCCAGATATAAGTATTCATACCTACCAACCTACCTACTATGGGCCTCGTGGTTTGGTTTGGGAAGTACATTGTGTACGTTTACATTCTCATGTGTTTGTGTACAGTTTTGTGGCTGGTCTAAGGGATCATCTCCAGGCACTGTACTCACAAAGCTCAGCAACTAACATATCATTGTCATCGTCCTCATCATCTGTGACAGAGATGATGACCCATGTACATTACCGCAGTCACAACTACATCGTTGAATATACTCCCCTGATGTTGGCTTACATCGTGCTTTGTCTCTATCTTTACTTCTCTGTCCGTAAGTATCTTTTACACTGGCACATAGACATACATGCAGACAAACAGACAGGCGGAGAGACAGAGAAACAGCTATATTGTTGAATATACACCTCTGGGGCCGTATGCATAACAACGTCGTAACTTTACTTTCAAACTAAAATCGATTTATGTCAGACGTAGTGCTAAGTCGGTATGCATAACGACGACGTAGCACTAGTCAGACGCCTACATCCAAACTAACGCTAGTCGCTCCAGCGACCTGTCGTAAATATTTAGTCGGTTGTTATCAATGTAAACTAATGTCGATAAGGAGAAGCTGCAATCACATCATGCGTCGTGAAGGACTTCTGGTGAGTCAGTTACACTATTGAAACTAAGTGCAGTAATAAAAGTTGCTGAATTAAACTTTTTATCATTCGATAAATTTCATTTATTCGCATTGCGCATTCTTACTTAGCCCACGGAGCTGTATAAACTAGGCTCGAGCACGCCCGTGACTGCAGCAGACGACAAGTCAGGCCATATCTATTTTTAGCTGCAGGCCGGCCGAGGCAGAGTGCGTTTAGCCAGGGAATTCCGGAGTCAAACTACCCGACGTCAACTACGTTGGTAGTAGTTAGTCGCTCGCCACGACAGCATTATGCATGCCATCGAGTGCAACTTTCTAATTTGGAAGTAGTTAGTCGCGACGTAGGCCTTACGTCCAAACTAATCTATGACGTTGTTATGCATCCCATCCCTGATGCTTGCCTACATAGTGCTCTGTCTGTACCTCTACTTCTCTGTTCATGAGTATCTTTTACACAGTCACTCACACATATGTAGAGACAGTCCGACAGACAGACAGACAGACACTAACTTTTGTTATAACTTAACACAAAATACCTGCATGCGATTGGTCCAAATTGCGTCATGTGTAATGACACCAATATGCAATAGTGCCCACGTGGGCAACATTGAGGTAAGCGGCCAACATTAGAGTCATCACAGCTTTTTTGTTCAAATGATTGTTGTTTAAATTTTTTGTTCTGGTTTTGAGGCATAACAAAACAAATAGTAACTGGTGTGATCGATCATCATTGCAAATTTCTTGCTCTCGGTTCGTAAAATGTTACCTTTGGCCTTTGGCCTCATTGAAACATTTTACGAATCTCTGGCGAAAAATTTTAATGATGACCTCACCGCCAGTCACTAATTGTATAAAATATTTATGTAAAAAAACTGTTCAGTTTATATACGGTGTAAGGGTGACATTGTGTTTGTTGATATCATCATCATCATCGACAACCGTGGGCTCAATGCCCGTTGGTGTCTGACGCCATTCTTACTATCGCTGCCCACCGCTGCCTATCTAGGGCAGCGTGGCTTAACTCCTGCAGGGTTGTCCCACACC
>Ga0209367_1008790_pt1 | contig 13780 bp, 7 predicted proteins | sample WorMetLIZISLAND2_FD_187412 | JGI IMG/M metagenome (GOLD analysis project Ga0209367, IMG submission 187412) | Marine gutless worms symbiont microbial communities from Max Planck institute for Marine Microbiology, Germany - Olavius geniculatus... ... | reverse complement strand
TAGGGCCTAGGTTACTATTAATCACTAATAGGAAGTCGTACACTGGCTCTCGATTGGCGCCGAATTCAATGACCTTGAATGACCTTGAACGCCAAAATAGGGGGTTTTATGGATTTTTTGGCGATTTTGGGCTGCGAGACACATTTCAAGAGTGAATTACGTCGAAACCAATTGAGATAGACATGGAAAAGCTGAATATGAAATTTTCAGCATTAAACGTAGATTTTGATGGTCCAAGTCTCGATTTTCTAGGTTCAAGAAAACTTGCGCACGAGGGCATCAAAGAGCGGTACCCCTGTAAAAGTCGTTATTTTACTGTTGTTGTCCAGTATAGGCTATAGGCTTTCGCACGTCTCGTGACCATTAGCTCAAATTTCTTGTATTACTTCCGATATTCTGATCACTTGCAGCTGGTTGCAAAAAATATCATGATGCTGGCCTCCCACTAAGTCCAGACAACCGTTTGAGCCTTTAAGGTTCAAAACAGTTCCTAGGTGGAAGGTTTTTGAGAGATTAGAGGAAGTTGAATTTTATCATATAGTGCATTTCTGATATACTGCATATACGTGCAGTATATCAGAAATGCAAAATTATAATAATTATAATATTCAACCCCCCTAATTTCAAAAAAAACTTTCTAGAGGAAAGGTTTTTTGGGGAAATTAAGCAGAGAGTTAAATACTATATGTCTGCATTTCTGATATTCCACACATGCAAAACCTTCCTAACGGGAAAGTTTTTGAAAAATTGGGAAGGAAGTTGAATATTATAATTCTGCATTTCTGGTATATTGCATGTACACTTCCCTCCTTAATTTTCCAGAAACCTTCCTAGAAGAAAAGGTTTTTTGGGAAGATTAGAGAGGGAATTAGGAAAGTTAAATATTATAATTCTGCATTGATGATATAGCACATACATGCAAAACACTCCAAGGGGGGAAGGTTTTGTGGGCAAATTAGGGGGGGGGGAAGTTGAGTATTATAATTCTGCACTTCTGATATAACGTGCAATATATCAAAAATGCAAAATTATAATATTTAACTTCCCCCCTAACTTCCCAAAAAACCTTCCCCCCTATTTTTTCATGGAGCATTTGCTCCAACGTTTATATGGTGTAGACGCCTATATGTACATATCAAATTTTACTTGAATCGGAAATAACGTTTAGTGGATGGATGGTACACGACATATGTGCATATGAACGTGAGACCAGCTTTATTAGGTTAACTCAATGGAAAAAGCCAACCTAAAAATAACTCCACGGAAGCCATAAAAGTACTAATTAATTACTGAGAAGCTTGTAGGACGATAGACATACGTGAAACTTGATGCCGGTGGCGCATGTGAATCATCTGTGTGTTCTAGCAGCTTCTGCAGCAGGTCTGAGCGAGTTTTTGACTGATGTGATGGAGGCAAAGACTTGGCAATGTCATCGACAGCCAAAGTCAACTTCCTGTCCAGTGTCTGCTGTGCACTGCATTATCACCACCAATCCATGGTTTATAACACTGCACTAACACATATAATAATAATAATAATAATTACAAAAAAGTTAACTGTGTTATCACCACAGAAAAGCCACTGCAAAATTTAGTCGGTTCATTTACTAAATGCAAAGTAGTGCTGGTTGACCAACGATCAGCCAATTAACTTCAGCAACTTGTCCACAAGTATAAGAAGCCATCAATATCCATCGCCAAAACTTATTTGCCTCGACTGACTGTACAGCACATATAGAAAGTTCAAATTTAATTCAAGTTTTAGCAATAAAATTACCATTTAAAAACATTAACATCACCAACATTGCTAACTCTGCTACTGATACAAGTGACAACACCACTAGAGAACACGGATGTCATCTAAAAGCTGGTAATTATTAATAGCATCTCGTAGTAAATCCAAACTGATACATACCTCTCTTGTTGTGCATCGGCTTCAGCTAGTTCCTTAGCTGCAGCAGATTTTCTTGTTCTGATGGCGCTTCCTGGCACTGGGCTATTTATAGCTGCATCACTGCTGTTGTTATCACTACCACTGTCTCCAGTGGACTGACAAATACTAAGATGAACTCTACAACAGAACAGAATAGAATAACAACAATCATCATACTGTGTATATTGGCCAGCAAAATTCACTAGCTTAGTGATAAAGCAGTGTTCTAGGCTAGTATCGATCACGCCCACCACAGTGCACCACACGCATAACCAAATAATCGTCATTCAGCGAAACAATTCGTAACGCAAATCAATAAATTTGCAATGATACTAAAATGCACATACCTCTTTGCATTCATAAATATAAGATAACGACTACGATACGAAGCACAGCGCAAAAACCCTCTCATGCTACATACTATGGACGCCGCCATATTTATCAACGGGAATGGAATGTCAACTAGGGATGGACCAATATCGGTATCGTAAATCCACATAACCACATCATTGCTTCGAACTTTTAAAACTTGATATCGGATACATATCATACTGTATTCATACTGCACCCGTTGCAACTTGCGTTGCTGCAAGGCAACCTGCAATCGACAAAGAATCGTATAGCTAATTGGAGCCTTGTGGAAGAGCGTGTTCTGCCGTGCAGCACTAGCGAAATGGCGATGACTTTCTACAACACCGACGACGGTAACGGTATTAGTACCAGGGTTGGAAAAACCTAGTTTTGAAACAGTTTTAAAGTCTTTTAAGTTTTACAAAATTAAAAAAATGCTCTTTGGTTTACTGTCCATTGCAATTTGCAGTGCACAGAAAAATGGTCCATTCAGTGAACACCGTACACAAAATTACGACTCAAGGAAAACATTTTAGACACTTTTCTGAGTGAACGACATAATTAGATGATTAATGACTCAAAATCACGATTAAAATATGAAATAAAATATGACAACTTGTTACGAAGTTATACTAGGTCGATCGTTACTTATTTTTGCAATTTACCCGGTACGCAAAAGTCAGCTTTTTACAAGTATTTCCGGATGTTGAGAAGCTAACAGACGACTTTAGTGTTTGGTGTACAAATGGAACGAAAAAAAGTCGGTGAGGTGCACAATTTCAATGCGGGAGTGCATGAAAGTCTGGAAGTGTATGTTCAGGTCTACGATGTGAAATAATCGTTTTGGTGGGGAACTTTGCGCTGCAGGGTGGCTGTACAAACTAACGGAAGCGTCCGCATTTAGGCCTGAGTTTACTTCATCGTTTATATCAAACAAGTGATTAATAATCATTGTTGTTACTCATCGTCAATAATGTTGTCAACATAGTTAATCTAACAATTTTGAGTTCTGTCTTGCTTGTTGATGTCGGTCTGTCTGTCTCTGTGTGTGTTCGTTAGCCCCGGTGCCAATATTCGCTGCTACGAAGCGACCGCGCCAAGCTTTGCTTGCTCATCCAAACAACTACAATAGTGGCTTATCAGCTGACAACGTGTCACCTGCACCAGCAGGTCTTATAACGTTTCAAGTTCTTCGTTCAGTTTGACTTGGGCATTTGTGTGCTGTTTTTAGTTTTTCTGCCTGTATATCAGATCAAGTGTACTATATGACAGTAAGCCACACTTATCGCAAGAGAACCGCACACTATACTGCAATCATTTTGATATTGGTCCAATTGTCTGAGAATTCACAGAAGTACTCGTAGGCTGCATTTTGGCACTGTTACTGTGCACATGGCACTGCCATTGTCATGTAAAGTTAGTTTGAATTGATAGGCCTATGTCCCTCTGTATGCGCATTTGCAGGGTTTGCCAAACGCCGCATATCACCACAAATCGACTGCAGATCAGCTAGTTTCTAGTTAAAAGTTAAAAGTTAAGATTTTTTCAAGTTTTTTTATATAAGGTTACATGCCGTGAATTGTGATGTGAGTGTTAGTGTACAACTGTCGATGTCCATCAAGTATGGCGAAGCAGTTCCATGGAGGCATCGTACATGAGCACTGTGAGCTTGAATCGTACTGGATCAGTAACATCAAGCTAGTGGAGCTTATCATGCAGTTGCAGTATACCGGTAGTCACGAGAAACCACTATCGAATTTAGTGTATGCATAGACATTACACGAAATGACAACTCAACCGGATCGACCGCAGATCAGCTTAGATCTGGTTGAGTTATTATCATCTGGTGTCATGTGTATGCATGCACATTGCACATGCGGCATGTGTATAGCTTTGTTGTTTGGTTCTTGTACACTAAGTTTGATAGCGGTTTCTCGTGAATACCGGTATATTGCAACTGCATGATGAGCTCCACTGGCTTGATGTCACTGATTGAGTGTTTCACCATATTTGATGGACATTTGTACGCTGCTAACAGCAGATGTCACTGGTCGTCAACATCTGCAGTCTGCCAGTCAGCAGAAGTTGATTGTGCCTCGCTGTTGATTGAACATTTTCGGTTATCGGCGTTTCGCTGTTGCGGGTCTGTTGATTTGGAAATGGGAATTCCCTGCTTAGCTGACAATCTTCGTTTCCCAGAACTGAGTCTTGACATTTTCAAATATCAGCTGAAGACATACTTCTGTGCGAAATATATTCATGACAAAGTGCATGAAGCTTATGTAGATTTTTTGAGTGTGTGCTATATAAATTTACGCTTTACTTGCTTTCCTTTACTTCTCTTACATTTTGCTTATTGAGTTAATTCTGTCTGTCGTCTGCAGCAGTGGGGTCTGGTGGCTGGCATTTGTCGTCGGTTGCATTCAGAGGTGAAACGCATCCAGCTCAAGCACCACAGCAACAGACTCGACCTGCTGGTCCTCGCTTACCACGCAATCCCATTCCTACCACTGCAGTCAGCTACACTGCTGCTTGGAATCATTGCTTGCCAGTCCAACAGCCAACACCGGCCGCTAGACCTGCTAAACCATTTGGTAAGTACTAAACTTACATATACTGCAAGGCAGGATTGAGACATTCAGGCAGATACCCCAAAAACCTGGTGGGTTTTTTTGGGTAAACCTACATAAAAATTTGCTGAAACCCATCAAGTTTAGTTTCTTGTTCCACTATCAATAAAATATTTTATTATGGCTAGTTTGTGAAACATTTAAACCTAGGAATTTGCAATTGTTGGTATATTCTATGCTGTGGGGAGTGGGAAGAGGGGGCAGATAGGATTATAGGAACTCATATGAATCAACCAACTGAAAACCCTAAAGAAATCCTGAAACCCATCAAGGTGGGCCCCTTTAAAAAACAGTTCAACGTAAACAAGAAAGCACAGCTGTCGCCAGGAAAGATGTGTTTCCAAGATATGGCCATTTTTCCGGTGAAAAACGTGCACGTTTTCTACCTTGCTTTATTTAACCCCAAAGTTGAAAATGTTTGCCTTGCACTGCATTTCCCAAATTCTGTAGGCAGAAAGCCTTGACACAGGGTTCATTATTTATGTAAAAACTTTTCCCTTTTACCCAATGCTTTGCAACAATGCATCCTTATATACAGATGGACGACAGACGGACAGATGACAACCGTGCTATAGACGCCTACAGCATAGCTGGAGCACGTCAAAAACCACAAAACCAAAAACTCAATAAAACCCACGGTGGTGTTTTTTGCAACTACATTGTATTTTCCGTGTGTTGTGAAAATTTGTCACCATGTGTATTGTGTACTGTACTCATATAAGCTGCAGCAGCTAGCCAACAGCAGCAGCAGCAGCACGGACAGCAGCAGTCATTGGGACCTGGATCTGGACCTGGACCCAGAGCAGGACCCAGAGTTGGACCTACCACAGGCATAGGACCTGCAGGATGTGGTCAAACTGTTACTGCTGGAGGCTACAGACAGCGATTCACTCATCAGATTGCAGCCACACTCCCAGCCTTGTCTAACCCTGCACCCAACACCAAGTACCGTATATACAGTACCGATATACGAGGGTTGATCAATAAGTAATGAGAATCAATGTACTAGACTGAGATTTTTTCATTATCTATATATCAGTAAAAATATTTTCTACGAACACATATGGGTTTGTTGCAGATGTGACATCATTGTTATTTATGACATCGTGGAGAGTTAAAGAGAAACAATTTGGAGTGTTAATGTGAACAGCGTAGAATTAGGCTTGCTGTTGCACAACATTTCTCTGGTCTGCAGCCAAATTTAGTAACATGGTGCCCTGAGACATCTGATTCTCTGAAAGCCCTAACAAATACGTTTATGCATTTCTCATTTGCAACAATGAATGCATGATATCCTAAATCTGCGCTGGCCATAAATAAAAGCACTTAAGCTGATATCGACGTCATGTCAAGATTTAATGTTACTAGTTAAATTTTGTTTTAAAAAAAATTGTAACACTTTATGACATCCATTGTGTTGAGAAAAATATTAGCAACATTTTTAACCTGTTATAGGAAGGCTCTCAATGTGCGGGGTTCCAAAAGTCAGTCCCACATGCCCTGCCAAAAATCTAGTACTGTAGTCCAGACCACAAGTCTGTGATTGCCCAACAAACTGTTGGTGACTCTGGCTTCATATAATAAGATCACCCTGCATACAGTAACGATCAAACCCCCAGTAACTATCATCGATTTCGATATCTGAAATTCTACTTTTGTGCTGCACAACAATGTACGATTCAGTGCTGTTTGCACTCACACTGTGAATCGTTTCTATTTGACGGTCTATGAGGTCATAAAGTACAATGACGTCTCATCCGCAACAAACCCGTATATTTTCATAGAAAATGTATGTTTTGCTGACATGTAGACTGAGAAAAAATTTTACTTAGTCTATTTTGCTGATTCTCATTACCTATTGATCAACCCTAGTATATAGCTATTCAATTCGTCACTTACATGTATCTTGCTCATGTTGCAGCCATAGCTTGCTTTATGGCTTTGTATGGTCTGCACAGTGTCGATTGCTGGCTCAGTGGTTATGACATTGACTCCCAACCACTGCCAGTTTGTTGTCAGATAACAGCTCTGGGCAAGTTGGTCACACAGACATACACATGTGCCTCTGTCATCGAGCAGCATAATTTGGTACTGGCCAATGGCCAAGGCGCTGGCTGATGCAATGTGGCTGGGAACTGGGAAGGTTAGTAGCAGAACTGGGATGGGAAATGAGCAGTAGCTTACGGGATAAGGGGTAAAAGCTTGTGTAGTGTGGCTGATTGAGGTGGTGGGATGTCTGCTGGCTGCACCTCGAGCTCAGTTGTTCGTTGGCACGGGCAGTAGGTGGCTGCATAGTGCACTGCGGTATTATTAGCTTATACCAATCAGCTGCTATATTTGATATATTGTAAAGCACTTCTGGTCACGAGTCTGACTCATGTAAGCAGCGCTATAGCAAGTACCGGACCTTTATCTTTTCTTTCTATTTAGTTTTCTGCTTGGTCTATCATAATCTGTAAGCCTATACAATGTAGCCGGGCTAAGTTGACTCAAACAGTCCAATTTTTACCATCAGTTGTTGATTAGTTGGATGGACAGCTCTGCTTACTGTGGTAGCAGTCAGTGTTCTATTTATTTGGTTTTTATGGTGGGTGACTGGTCACTAGTCCAAACGAGCACTAGTCCAAATTTGGTCGGGTTTCAATCCGCCCTAGGGGCCACCACAACCAAGGTGCACCAAAGTCACAGATGCAATTTATACTTATTTTAGCCCTATACTGAGTTGTGGTTAGTATAGTGTTAAACTCTAAGCATATTCATATGCGTTGTGTCGTTCAGACTATAGTGCTGATGGCTGCTATCTTGATGATGCTATTTGTTGATTGGTTTCAGTCGATTTCCTGGCATTAGGCCGCATGCTGTTGGTGTCTTCCATTCGTCATCATCAAATGCAGCAGCAGCAGCATCACTGGCCAACACGTCATCACTGGCTCACAGCGGCAGTGGCAGTGGTGGTGCTGTTGATGGTCAGGTGACTCAGATGTTTGGAAGCACACGACCAGCTGTCCCACGTCATCATTCCAATGCAGCAGTGGTCAAATCAGCTCGTACTCAGCCCGGCTCAACCAACATGCAGCAGATGCCTTCTCAACCATTCTCTGCCATGGCAGGCTACGTACGTGCTAATTGTATGCCAACGCTCTCTTCATTGAGCCTTCGCTAAATGAATGTAGGTTTGTAGCAGAATGTTGTCACTTCGCCACAGACCCTACTGGGAAAACTTATATAGTGCTCCCCTAGACCCAGTAGCTCAATTCAAGGGGGAGAGGAAAAGGAGGAAAGAGATAGGGAGGCTTGAAACATTAAAACTCTTAACTGTGTTTGTCTGAACAACAAGCATTTTTATGGTTCATTACTGTTTGATGCCGAGTATACTTACCTCACTTACCTAGCCTACTTACTCACGTAGTGGCTTTGGCGTCCCCGTGGCATTGGTCTTGATCTTGAAAATGCTGGCCTTGAAACTGAATGGGTGGTCTGCTGTCTACAGGGTGGTGGTGGTATACAAGACGACGAGGGTCATGAGCCTGAGGCGATGTATCAGCTGAAGATGAAGTCAGACAAGCTGGAGTCTACGCGTGTTCTGACTGTCAGCATTGCTGACATGAAACAGTGGGCTGCATATCGCAACCAGCTAGGACCCGTCCTCTTTGAACTGTTTGGTACGTGAACTGATGTGCTATGTGCTTGCAACCATTGCTCCTAGTATCCTATAACTGTAGTAGTATCTATAGGCCTACTGTAAAAATTGAACTGAAGCCGGGTCCCGCAAAGGGGCCTAAAAGCCAGGTCACGGATACAAGCAGGGGGCATAGAGGTCTTCCTTTCCAGTAGTCATAGTTGTAGTAGTAGTGTAACAGTTGTTGTTGTTGTTGTCTTCATCTAGTATCATCGTCAGCCTTGTCCTTGTCATCATAGTTACATTTGTAGTTGTTGTTGTTGTAGTTGTAGGCCCTACTGTTAGAAGCTGGGTTTTGTTTACAAGCTGGGTCATGTATACAGGTCAAGGGTTAGGCCAACCTGTACAAATAAAAGCTGGGGGGTTTCTGTTTAAAGTTCTATGTTTTGAGCTATCAATTGTGATTCTCATTTGTGCTGCCTGTTGAAAGGCCATGTGTTAAAATTCATCAATTTACTGTGTTGCGTTATGCTGGGCTTTCAGTGGCACTCGCAAAAGCTGTCTAAGCCAGTGATTGCATTTAGTGAGATTTTGACGCTCTGATCTGCCCATTCTTGCACAACTGCCGGCAAATGGTATAGTAATAGTAGTAGTAGTAATAGTAGTCATTGTCACAGGCGTCATTGTCGACAAGTCGTCGTTGTAGTAGTAGGCCTAGTAGTGGTAGTGGCTAGTGTTTAGTATGGTCAATTAACCAAGTAATCAGCATCAGTCTGCTTCCAGCTCGTGATGTGGTAGTAATGTATATTAATAGCAGTGGCTTCTGTCCTTGCGCCCAGTGACAAATATGGAGGAAGTTTTGTTAATGGTGTACTGCAAGGTTGTGAAATGTGCCCACCAACATTTTATAGCAAGGCTGGCATAGGATAGTAGTAAATGGATTTTATTACGTGTTTTATTGCTTGCTTGCTTCCTTGGAGTTAATTGTCTGGACTAACTGTTATTGTGTATTATTGTGTGTTTATTACAATATATTATCTTAAAACGTCAATTTTGGCGTTTGTTGTCATAGCCATTGGCGGCTTGAATTGTACGGTATAATCAGCTGAGTAGACGATTCGTTTCTAGCCAATATGTAGCAACCGGCCAAAGTCTGCATGTAGATCAAAACTTTTTCTCTATTTTTTACTAGGCAATCTACAAAACTTCTCCCCTATTTTTTAATCTGCACCCTTAACAAAACTCCCCTTAGAGAGGGAAAAGAGACAAAAGGGAGCGGGAGGGGTACTTGAGTTCAAAGTGGGAGGGAGCTTGAGCCCAAAAATGGGGGGAGTTGCACCCAATTTTGATTCCAGATTTGGGGGGATAGAAGCCACTGAGTAATAGTAGTATTAGTGTGTAGTAATGTGAGCAGTAGTAACTGTAGTAGTAGTGGTAGTATGAGTAGTTGTAGTGAATACTAGTACTTTGTTGATTGTAGGTGTGGTGAATTCAGCAGTCAGCGTGAGTCCGCTGCCAACTCGAGATGTCAACTTTGTGCTCAGAGATTCAACTGACAGCATCAAATCAGTCTTCTACCAGATTGTCAGTCAAATGTTCCCAATGCTTCTTTGTAACCACTGAAAAACTAGGCCTACAGCAACAACACCAGTTATAGTACTAATAATGAACTACAAAAAAATGTTGGCCCAGTACCAATATATTTTGCCTTACCATGAACCTAACCCATCAACCTTTCGAAGTGAAGTTTGTCATTGTGGGAAACATTCTTATCAATTTTGGTTTTTTTTTTGTTATTTCGCTTTTTTGAGTTAAAAAGCGGGAGCCTGCACGATGTGGATGGATGGACGAACGGATGGGCAAGACGTGCAGTGCATTTTATTATGACAGCAGCATAATACTATTCATACCATAGATATATCTCAGTAAGTTATGACTACAGGGTGCGGCAAAAAAGTAACCCCCTAAAGTTTTTCCACTGTTTTCTCAGCAACTGTTTGGAATTTTAATTTGAAATTTTACTGGTGTATTTACTGAATCGTTCTACATCTATCTGCCAAGCATAGTTTGATTCTGTTGAAAACGACAAAGTTATAGACTTTTTGACATGAACGTCTACTGATTTTTTAGCATTAAAAATGTTCAAGCTAAAAATGCTATTTAATTTTCAAAAACCGGTTACCACATTACTGCCAATGATGCTGCAGTGACGTTTTGATGAACACTAATTTATTTTGTTTATAAATTATCACCAAATTATCGTTCTTTTAAAGCAATTGCCAACTGTCTGCCGGATTCATCTTCTAGCAGGACGGTGCGCCAGCATAGACAGCGTGCAGCATACTGAATTTGCTGCGGACCAACTCTCTAGATTTCCTCACAAAAGACCAGTGGCCTTCGAATTTGCCGAATATAAACCCAATGGACTATCATGTGTGTGGTGCAATGTTGGAGGCTTGAAACAAAGCTGAAAACAATCGCCGAAGTCAAGGAAACGCTTCGTGTTATCTGGGGCAACCTGCCACAAGGACCGATCGACAAGGCTGTGAAAGACTTATAAAACTAAGTGATTGAAGGCTTGTGTTGGAGCTTGAAGCTGGCGGTGAACACTTCAAACATTCACAGTGACAAGGGAATTTTGTCATCTGATTATTAGTTAACTGTGTTATTTTAACGATGTTATTGAATTGGTGTTGTACCTTGAACATTCCTGAATGTTGAAAAATTGGTAGGTGGTCACAATAAAAAGTCTATAACTTTGTCGTTTTTTTAATAGAATCATATTTTACTTGGCAGTGAGATGTAGAAGGTTTTACTAAATAAAGCTCTAAAATTTTTAATTAAAATTCGAAATGGTTGCTGAGAAAACAGTGAAAAACTTTAAATGGCTACTTTTTTTTGCCGCACCCTGTATATTATAAACTGCGATTATGTTCGTATAATTTAAGTTTCAAGTCTTTAGATACATATTCGTGTTGATCAATTTGAAGTTGTTGCTAAGCCGAGATATCAGAGTAATTGCAGAGTGTAAAAATTCTGCACAGTTAAAGCAAGATTGTACTTTCAGTGTTAACGTCAAGCTTTATTAGATTGATTAATGCGTCAGTTCAGCGTCATGCATTATTATTATGATAGATAGTATTTGGTATAACTAATATTAATGTTAATTGTACTGAGTTGTCATACGGTGTATATGTTGTTGATGTGGAATACGCTGTAGGATCGACCATTGCCCAGACTCACCAGAGGATTATGGTACAGGTTAGTTCTACAGTGTATATGTTATTCTTGCCCACTGAACACAGTGTTTGTTATGTCATACTTCTAGTAGTAGCAGCAACAGTAGTAGTACTAGTAGTAGTAGTATTTGTTGTTGTTGTAGTTGTTGCGCGTGTGCAGGTGCGTGGGTCGGTGTATGACTGACTGTAGTGGTGGTCCACACTGCTACTACTTCCACTGCGTCACTGTGCGTCCAGTGACTGATGCTGAGAAGCGTGGCGTCAGCGCGCTGATTTCAGCCTCACAGTCCGCCTTCCAACAGTTCATCGCCACCGACATTGAACTCTGACCTTTATATCCCTCTTCCCAACGGCGTCATGCGTTAAAGATGTAGGCGGGGCAGGATGTTGCAGTTTTTGGACAAAATCTGCAAATTTGCCCCTAAATTTACCGTTACCCAACGTGGGCACTTTTCAGCCCCATATTTTGCATTTGGACGAAAATTGTCTGACAAGAAAAAGATTTCCCGACAATTTTCTGGCAGCCCAAAATTTAAGGGGCCCTTCCCTGCCACAATGCCACTGACTCTCGCCCCTGCTACGTTCTTGTTAGTCAGTTACTGTTTTGTCGCCCACTCCGTTGATTTCAGAGTTATATTTAGTGTTTGAATCGATAGGTCACGAAATAAGAAGCTGTTGGTGGCAGAACTGGGAGGCCAGTAGCGTATTTAAGATTTGGCAAAGGGGGGGCCATGGCGAGCGCGCAGAGTACGAGCCTATAACGGGGGTCTTGGGGCGGAGCCCCCAGCGGGGTCCAGGGGCAGAGCCCCTGTTCGGGGAGTCTCGTGGGCAAAGCCCCCGTAAAGCTGAAACACTTTTTTGCTTCTGAACGTTTAATGGAAACTGCAAATTCGCCCATTTTTCTGAAATTTGAAAACGCAGAAAATCAAAGTAATTTGCATTGTTTTAGCCAAAAATATAGTTTAGCAAGCGGCAAAACGTCGTCACGGATTAGTGTGAATTATTAAAAAGCAATAAACTTCACAATAGGCAGTACAATAATACAATCAGTACAATAATAAATGGGCCGTGTCAAACCCAGTCTGTCGTAGTCAGAATGCTTGATCCGTTGATCGTCGCAAGCGGTGCGTCGTGTCTTTGGCGTTTGACATCGTAAAACGTATGCGGTCTGACACTTTACCATTGTCGTCTTCACTCGCTAATGACTAAGCTGAGTTCATATAGTTACGTTTTGTCTATCCCTTCTTTGACTTCTAGCTGTTCCGTGTGCGAGTGGCGGGCTGGCAGCAAATGCTGTAGACTACAAGACAGCGGGCGGGCGGGCGTGTCCAAACTGTCTATCTCTTCAGTGAAATAGAACACTCCGTCGCTTAATGACATTATGATATCATGACACTGGCATAGGAGGCCTACGGAGCTTGGTTCCTGCTTGGGATTCTCGTACTGATGAGTTCTGATAACGTCGCGCTTACTGTATCCATGATCACTGTGATGCTGATGCAGCTTGTGTTATCTGACACTAGGGCGTGTTGCAGTCTCAGGGCGTAGGAACGCATCTTAAGAGCGCTGTCATAGTCGTGTTACATGCAATAATAGGCATATCTCATTTGGATAGGCTTATATCTCATTTGCTGTAGCCTATGTAAAGATCTATACAGCTCGCAGCTGGTTTTCAAAAGCGCTCGGCGACGTCGGCGCGTGATATCCGATGCAATCTCACATGGTGATTTTAATCGCATATCGTATCAGTAGGCCTACAAAAGAAGACCATCAAACAGTATTGAATTTTGCAGTTCTCACTGGAAAATTGCAAAAAAACGCACCTTTTGATATAAAGTCGCCTGTAAAAAATTTTCATAGTTGGGCCAAAGGGGGGGGGCATCGCACCGTGCCCATCATCATCATCATCGACAACCGTGGGCTCAATGCCCGTTGGTGTCTGACGCCATTCTTACTATCGCTGCCCACCGCTGCCTATCTAGGGCAGCGTGGCTTAACTCCTGCAGGGT
>Ga0209367_1008789_pt1 | contig 13781 bp, 5 predicted proteins | sample WorMetLIZISLAND2_FD_187412 | JGI IMG/M metagenome (GOLD analysis project Ga0209367, IMG submission 187412) | Marine gutless worms symbiont microbial communities from Max Planck institute for Marine Microbiology, Germany - Olavius geniculatus... ... | reverse complement strand
CCCCCCCGTTGAATATACCTGTGATTCATTTTTGAGGCTTGTGTTTGTGTTTCAATTTACAGAAAGGCAACAAGTGAGTAACAGACAGACGACGAATGACAACCATTTTAATAGTTCGACCGTTACTTAAGTACGGTCGGCTAAAAACACTCATTATCTCACCACTGTCACCAGGTGGTGGTATGTCTGCAAGCCGCATCACAGACCCAACTCTGATCACGCTAAATGTGTTTGAAGTCAACTCGCCGGTATTCGATGCGCTCTATGCGTCAACGTCAAGCTTCCTTTAAAATGGATTCTTACAGGTATACTTGGGTCTAGGCCTAACAACCGCTTGACAAACGCCTAGATCTATAGAAAGCGTCAGACATCATTGCAAACCTTCTAGGACGAGAAAGCTTACTAAAACTCTGTGTAATAAAATACGTGTATAGGCCGAATTATTTTATTTCAGAATTGAACAAAGCATTAAACATTTACACAATCCTGTATTCTCATTATCGTGCATAAACTGTCCAGGCCTATGGACAATAATTACGTATAAACCTCGATGTCGAATTACCGGTATTCAACGGCCGGGCGAAACGTCCAAGATAAGGGGGTGAAAGAGTCAGGGGTGAACAGAGTTGCGAATTATGTCCGGGTTCAGTATTACAAAAAATAGTACGAGCTGACTAATAAGATTGTACAAATTCTGACTTTGTTTATGTTTATTTTATGAATCATACCCACACAAGCAAACTGTGACACTTTTAGAGATGTGCGATATCATAAACATTTTACGGTACGGTACCGGTATTAATTCCATATTTCCATTACCGTAATTCACTGTCTAACGGTATTTGTCGTTTGTTATTGAAAGTAAGGTACATTTTTAATAAACCTATTTAAAAGTTACATGTTGTTAGAGGCATAATAGTGATTTTTTTGTTTATACGAATATTTGACTCATAAAAAAGTAAAAAAACGGTTATGAAAGACTCGGCCAAACGCCTTAAAACATCAAAACTTTCAATTTTCAAAAATGCTGCTAATGCTAGGAAATTTTTTTTGCTAAAATATAACAGCCGACGAACAGACACTTCAGAGTAACGTAAGTCACACCATTGGCCAGACTTTTAAGCCTACAGCTCAACGAATATGCTGAGAACATCTAAACATAATTTACTACACTTCTTAATTGGGTAAAACCACTAAATATTTACTTAGTTTAAAAATATTTATATCTTATCGATATCGCGATATTTTTAAATATCGTATCGATTCGATATCGTATCGATTATCGAAGTTGAAATTGTCACATTGATTGACTCATCCCCGATTTTAACAACAAATTTTCTTAATTTACTCGTACATATTCTATGTTGAAACTGTTTTGTTTATGTTATTGTTTTTGCATGATGATTTTGTGAAGTTATGTTCGTTTTTCGCTAAGCATTTCGTTATGTGAAGGCAGCTGTGCTCTAGATAGCAAGATAATGTGCTGAAATGGGTAATTTCATATTTTGAATGATTTGTCTCGATACTTTATTCGTTTATTACGTTTTGTTATGTACCTGTATTAGTTCTTACCTGTATATACTCTGGCTGAGGGACATGGACAGCCAGTTGCCCATGCTGTATTGGCTAATTTTATTGTTTTAGTGTTATTTAACTGAAAAAAATATTTCAAATACGACTAAAGTGAAGTTGTATGAAACCTTCGTAGTTCCAATTGTGTTGTATGGCTCGGAATGCTGGTGTCTGAGAAAGAAAGACGAACAAAGAATCCTAGTAGCAGACATGGCGTGGCTGAGGAGATTGTTTCGGGTGACAAGGTGCGACTGAATGAAGAATGAGAGAGTCTGGAGTACTCTACACCAGGAATGGACATTGATTGACAGAACAGCACAGGAAAAACTGACATGGTTCGGGCGTGTGTCAATCATGGGCAGTGAACGGCTGCCAGTAAAAGTCGGAGATTATCAAAATGTCACATGTGTCGCATCACATCCTCTTCATTACACCATGTGCTCAAAATGTTCTCTTCCAGCATGAATGCAAGCGGTAGACGTTGACACCACTTGCCAACAGCAAGTTCATTAACTGCATGATTCATAGTGGCCCACTCGCTGTTGATGTGTCATTTCAGTTTGTTGACTTATGATTTTAAAATGAAGACGAAATAACAGATTTTTGATGTTTTTTTTGTGGTTTCAGTAGTTTTCTGAGCTGATGCATGCACTACACAGTATGAATTCATTGTTATCAACAGCCAAACTATGACTTTTGCATTTCATAAGGTTGTGTAGCAACAATATTAAAATTAGTTGGCCAAAACTACAGACTTTTGCATCAAGTTTTTTTTAATGTCTCACGCTAAAAATTATAAAAATTTGCCAGTTTTTCATGGAGCTATTCAAAAAAATAAAATGGGATGTTTTTGTGGACCGCATTGTCGAGGGTAATACTGTTCTTGTATAGTTTACTTGCCAGTGGCAAAAACAAAGAATATTTAACTACTGTATTCAAACACTGATTTTAGTCATGTAATACATTTTAATTGTTATGGTTTGTCAAACACAATTTTATCACTAAAAACTTGCAGATAAACAGTCCATTAAGATCACCTCACACTATAGCAAAGATATACTGATGTTCAAAGTTTGAGTTTGCATCCATACACAGATTCTGATTTGAGATCTGCATCTGCAGCAGTTCGCAAACTGTAATCGGGGCGACTGAAATTGCAAGACCTGTCAAATGCAGTACTATGAAAATGACGGCACAAAATGCACCCTTGTAATTTGCAAGACCTAGAAAATGACGGACCAAAATTGCAGAGCGTGGAAAATGCTGGACGACACCAATTTAAAATTAATGTGTGAATTTCAACTACAGTAACGTACGCTTGTGTCCAATACAAGTAACTCCTTAGGTATTGTACAACAGAAATGTTAAATATGAACGAATCTAAATAAAATTTTGCGTGCTTATTTGTCAATAAATTGCTGAAGCGATCACCATATTGTGTTGAAAAAATATTATTTCGTAACAGAGTTATTAATTATTAAATATCGATAACAAAATATCTCTGTTACCTAGATGGCATTTTGAATGTCTGGACTCTCTCAATCACACTCCATACGTGTCTCTCTCAGCAAGTACTTTGATGTTTTTCGATGTTTATCTGTTGTGGATGTGTGCATGAGGGTGTGTTGAAATGTGTGTGCATGTGTCTGTGTTAGAGTGTCAGGACTGTTTGGGTCGCACTCCGTACGCGTCTCTGTCAGCAACTATTCTGATGTGCCTTGGCGTTGGGTTGTTCTGTGGAACTGGTTTCTATGCTCTTGACATAACGTTGAATGGCATCTTTGACAATCTCTTCAAACTGCACATACCATGGTCAGTCACTCCACTATACTTTTGGCATTATGCCATATGAGGCAAGAGGAAATTGCCCAGCCAAAGCTTTCTGGCTGTCAGAAAATTGTCAGATAATCTTCTTCCTGTCAATAGTTTTTGTTTAAAAAATTTAAAATTTGGGGCTGATAAACCTGACTTTGGGGAAATTCAAAGGCAAAATTGGAATTGAAAATTTGCAACTGCATGTTGGAATTTCAGTAAAAAATTGTTGTGTTTGTTGGAAAATTGCAACTCTTTGCCCCACTTTTTAACCTTCTGTGTCTGCACTGTATTTGTACTGCAACAATAGTTGGTTACTTTGGTCACATCGTGAGGGAGTATTTCAGTTTGCTCAGGAATGGTAGTTTTCCAGCGGATTTATATTTTGCTGTCATTTATCATTAGGCAGCCTGGAACGGTAGTTCTCAGAAGGCCTTATGTTTTACTGCTGTTTCTCATATATCATTTTTGCCACGAGATCTTCGAGCTTCGTTGGTCGATCACCATGAAATTTTGCACCTTGATCAGAGAGAGCTGTGTTCAGTTTAATAGTCCCGGTCCAAAAATAAAGGGGCTCTCCTCAACAAAATTTGGGGGCCAAAAATGTTTAGAATTTTGGGCGATTTCAAGATGACTTTAGACTTTGATTGCTAATGTCTCCGGAACGGTAGTTTTTTTAATTTGCCCAGGAGTGGTAGTTTCTGCTGCTATGTGCTACAGGTTACAGAATATTCAGGTGATATTCCTGCTGCTTGGCATAGCGATGGGTCTATTTGCCATCGTGCTGCTGCTGTTTGGTTTTGCATCGACGGGTCTGACGCGGGAAACTATTTGTGATGGCACCAAGTGTGTTCGCAGTGGCATCGGTTGTGCTGTCCTGGTGAGCTCTACACTAGTCTTTGTAGTCGTAATAGGCTTGAACATTTACTCAGCCCTGTATGGAGTATGGTCTCTGCTGTATGTAGGATGGTCTTATTGTATGAAGCCAGAGTCAAGAACAGCTTGCTGGATATCGATGAATAGATTGCTGGATAATTGTAACTTGGGGACTGGACTGCAGTGCCATATTTGGAGGGGGGAGATCTGCAGGGCTCGCTCCCAGGTCTCTGCACACTAGGGCTCCCTTCCTTGGTCATACATTACATACGTGTTCGATAGAAATATACATTTTATTGGTGTATAGATTTTGAAAAGTTTTAAAAGTCTAGCATATTGACTTGCAAATTGTTTCGAATACTGCTGAGAGTGAGTTTGTCTGTCTGTGGTCAGCTGACAGTGGTAACATACGTGGTGAGTGGGGCTTGGCTTGGCATGACGTCTTTCTGTGCTCTGCCGATTATTTTGTTCCTGATGCTGCGGTCTATCTGCGTGAATGAGATTCAACTCAGAGATTACTGGTACCTCGACAACTACTGCCTCAACATGAGCCGATTTGGTCAGTCAGCTATGTACTGTCCATAGCAACAAGCAAAGTTATCAACTTATTGTCAGCATCTGCATATGACACATATTGTAACCACTTAATTTTAGTTTTAATTGTAAATCTACTGTTAAAATTGAAGTTTTACTGCACTTTTTCATTTTTGAGGTTAGGCACTCATGCAGGACAGATTGACAGACAGTCTTAGGGGCGTTAGCTGCTTTGGTTGAGTCAAGGTCAGTGACAAGGACGTGATTACTAGACAATCCCTGCACTAACCTCCACTGACGATACTGCAACTCTGATGTAGATACTGAAAGTTTGACATCTGAGATGATCTGACCCCCTAGTTTATTTTGACTAATGCCGCACTGCTTGCTGAGATGCACTGTAGGGCAGGTGCAAAGTGTCAGTTTACACAATGTCTCTTAATTAGAGTCCAGATAGAATGACCCAGAATCCACAGTAGACTCTGGATCGCTGCCAAGATTCACTCTGTTTCTCACTGGATGATGCCCAAGACATAGGTACGCAAAATTTAATTGAAATTGGTTCTTAACTTCTTGAGTTATCCAGTTGACAAACGGGTGGACTATCGCATAAGTTGTTTCTTAGTCAGAAGTAATAATGCCACGCTGTGAGTCAAAGATCGTGGCACTAAACTCTTTCGTATTTTCATCAAATATTGACCAGTTTTTAAAATTCTTTTGCTAACAGACTCAGCAGAGATTTTGCAGCAGATTGCAGTTCCCGCCTTGCCTAATGGGCATAGAAACTGTGACAACAACAGCAGTAACTTGGTTAGTATTTTTTGCTTTTGTTTAACAATTGTTGCCAATGATGATGATAATGCATGATTCAGGAATCTACAAGAACATGACCAAAGGTCTTGTGTCCGATGCTCTGTGCGATGAAGTTGATCTCAGCCAGTTCTGTCAGCATGTAAGTAATCTATCTCCAGTCTGTCACCGCCTTGACACATGTGCTGTGCCATGTGATTAGTGATCCCACGATTGATTTCACAATGCTGAGATCCAGGATTAAGAATTCTATGATCCGGGATTCTGTTTTTTGGATTTGGCTTACAGATTGGCCATTATTAAGTATTCCTCTAATATTATGCTATATTTTTTACTTGACTTATTTCATGCCTAAGATGCGGTGGGCCTCTACTGGGGTGTAAATACTAGGGAGTTGCTGCAGCTGTTGAAATGCAACTTGCAATGCATAGCAAGGACTCTTGTTCTTGTGTGCATGAAATGTTCCATCAGACGGTTAGAAGTCTTATTTTGTCACCTGACAGTCGAAAATGGATTATTCAACACTATTTTTGTAATTCTGAAATCCCTGGATTGGGTCACTGCCAGTCCTTGGATTCGTGATTGGTGAAAATTGTCGGGTTTCTGGGATCACAGTCACTGGATACCATCTGTCACTCGCTTTTTGTACACAGTCAAGGCTATGCAGGAAAAAAGTTGAAAAGGGAAAAAGAAAGATTTAACGTAGCACATTTGCTGTAAGCGACGTTTTCTACAGCTGACTGGACAGCTTAAAGGGGAAATAAACCTTGAAAAACAACTTGGCCTAAAAATAAGGTATATAATTAATAAACTTAAGTGGCACCAATAGAAGTGATAAAAGATTTCAGATAAAAGCGATGTTTAAAGATAAAAAGTAATAGCCACCATATTGTATTGTGCAAAACCATAGATAAGCACAAATTTTGTTTACTTATTGCTGTATTTGATGCCAAATCTCTGGTATTTATGCACGGTTTTTGCACAATACAACATGTTGTTGTTGTTGTAGTAGTAGTTGTTGTTACTGTTGTTGTGCCATGTGTATGACTGGTACAACGTTTATCAGCTCATGTTGTTGTTGTTGTAGTCATTGTAGTAGTAGTTGTTGTTGTTGTGGTAGGTTTATGACGCTGGTCCAATGTTCTGCTTTGCGTTCATCGGCTCATGCTTCATTGTTCTTGGCATGGTTAGTACCAACAGAAACTGTTAAAGTGCATACAGAGCGATGCAACTGAACTAAACTTAACTGTATTGAACTGGACTGATTGGTTTAGTTTTTGACAAACTGATTATTGGGTGAGCTGGGGGTTGGCACTTACATGCCATAGTCATGTTGACACCAATGCCATTAGATGGTGCCTGCTGTAATGCATTACTTACTGCTTGCTTATTGATCGGCTCATCAAAAACTAAACCGTGTCAGTTCAGTTCGTTTACGTTGCTCTTTGTGCACCTTTGTTCATCTCATCTGCCTACCGTGGAATATCATACGTTGTAAGTGAGTGCGTACAAGCACGTGCTTCATCATTACGTAGCCAGTTTGGGTCGTAGCATCGCTCGGTGTTCACACTTGATGGTTTTGCATCATTGATTAGCTGGAGAAGCGCCGCAGTCTCGATGGATTTGCTCCAGTCATGGGTGGCCTGGTCTACGGTGATCAGGTGGTCGACCGAGTAATGCATTGACATGGCAATGTAGGGCATGAGTGACTGGAACAGCTTGTGACAGACGGACAGCGTGAGAAAACACTCTGTCGGCGTTTTGATATGTTTTCTGCGATAGGGGAGGCTGGGACATAAAGCTCTCTTGTCATTCTTGATGAAATGAAACCACTGGATACCGAGGATCTGCCATTGACAACTCAAATGAAAGATTTTATCACCTGTGCGTGTCTGTTGCAAACAGTGACCAGGGTTATGCTTTCGTGTATGAAACGAGCTATGAAAGCCCAAGAATTGAGAATGCAGTGCAATAGAATCAGTTGTGGAACGTTAATGCTGACCAGAAAAGCAGTTATACACCATGTCTCAAAAAGCTAGACGTGCAGCGCTCACAGTATGGTTTGACTTGATGGTATAACGGTGGTGTGTCGAACTGGTGATCACAAGGTTTGACTCCCATCCATTGCACTGCCAGGTAACAACCCTGGGCAAGTTGTTCACACACGTGCCCTCTGTTCACCAAGCAATATAATTTGGTACCAGCCAACTGCAACTAAAGAAGTAGTCATAGTAGTAGTAGTAGTGGCTGTTGTTGTAGTTGTTGTTGTTGTTGTGTGTTTGTCACTAGACAGTGTATCTGACAACATTCGGTTCAAACATGTCGCGCATCAGTGCAACAAAAGAAGTGACATCATACAGGCGAGCCATCGAACTAGAAGCCAGTCACATGCAGGACTCTGCTAGCAACTCCGTGCTTATGTGAGTTGTAGTAGTATTGTAGTAGTAACTGTAGTTGTAGTATGATACAATATGATATGATACAGTCTTTGCACTCGAAAACTGACAGATAAGCTGTCAGTTTAATCTAGCATATAAACTTAAAAGAACTGAAATGTTTAAATAACAATGAAATGAGAGATACTGAAATAGAAGTACAGTTATTATGTAAAACTAAAGAGTTCTGGAAACCGGTCACAAAAACTAAAAAGCAAAGAAATAACGAAAACTACAACTGAAAAAAACTACAATGAGAAAAAAATATAAATTGTAAGCAAGTCTGGATTGCCATGAAGTCAGTTTCTGGGGGTGCTAGATGTCTGTGGAGGGCTGGATTTGAGAAAGAGAAAAGTTTTGAGATTGGAATGAAATAATGATGGGGGTGACGGATGACAAGAGTGGTGAAGGTGACGCTGACGAGGTGAGATGATCATGGAAGTATGGTGAGTCAGGAGGAGATAGATCAAGACGTGGCTGACAAAGTGAGTGGGGGAGTTGATTGCTGAGATGAGGTGATGCATAGTGAAAAGAACGACTGGTAATTTTAAAGCAAGAGTTGTAGTAGTAGAAGCAAGCGATTGAACTAGAAGCCATAGTATTAGTTGTAGTAGTAGTTGTTGTAGTTGCTGTAGTTGTAGTAGTAGCAACCAATAATTGAACTACAGTGTATGGCATTTATAAGTGAGTAAACAAGCAGCAATAATGTACGCACATTGCACAATTCGAAAGCATTGGCAGCATCACTTAAGCATACCTTTCCGATTTTTGATCACATTGGTTATTTGGCCTTTTGGATTTCATTAAGTGGCTGCATTATTTGAGCATACATTAATGTCAAAATGCCGCCATTGTATACATAATTGCTAATTACAAAGTTTTACCATCTTGCTTACTCACTTATATCCACTTACTTACTGCAGTTGCATGACTGAATGTTATTGGTTTGATTGCTGGCAGATGACGTCATGGATGGAGATGCGCGGACTCCATGAATTCTTCAGTTAGAAATGCTTGGAGAGGATTATGTGACCATGTGAACTGTGACTGTGGACCATCTCTTTTCTTACTTGCACATATCTCAGAATGTGTCCGAAAATCACTACTGCAGTTGTTTACTAGATCATTCATAGTACATGCAGTGGCGTCGTGGCTAGGTGGGGGGGGGGGCAATGAGTGGAGGGGACATTCTCCTCTCTCCCGAAATTTTTGGCTGTCAGAAAATTATTGAAAAATCTTCTTATCTGAAAATTGTTATCCAGAGTTGCAAAATTTGGGCCTAAAAACTGCCATTTTGGGGGAAATTTAGGGGCAGATCGAAATTCTGGGTACTCATAATCTCCTCTGTCAGATAAAAAAAGATTGTAACTTTTTGTCCTGCGTACTTTTATTAACCTGCACTGCCGCTGACCACGTGCTTATTCACAATGTTTGAAATTACGTCAGTCTCGGCGATTTGTGCAACATCCAGTGACCCACTCGGTTTGGTTTTTGCGACTGATTTTGTTATTCCAGCTTACATTCCCAGCAATATTTTAGCTGTAAATGTAAGTGTGAAATGTAGATTTATATAGCACATTATCGTAAGAATCTCTATTGTGCTGGTTACACTAATACTGCGAGAACAGTTAGGGTAGCTAGGGGCATAAGGCCGCCTTTAAGAATTTTTGTAAATTTCCCATGCATTTATGCACTTCAGAAGAAATTCTGTGCAAAAATAAGCAGCCCCATGGAAACATTATAGGACACACACAGTAGCGGCATGATATTTTCGGGAAATATCAAAAAAATGTCGCAAAATAATAGAAAGCAAAAGGGGCCTATTAGTGATTAATAGTAACCTAGGCCCTATCTCGCACCGTTACTAAGATACAGCGACTTATTCGAATTTATGGAAAAGCTTTATGGTTCCTGGAACTAGAGTCTTCCAGGCAACCAACAGTGAAGATTTGGTGATCCTAGCTTGCACCGTTTTTGACTGATCCGCCCGTGTGACAGACAGATGGACGGACAGAATTGCGATGGCTAAGACGCGCTGAAAACAGTAGCTGCTTTCGCGCGTAAAAACCGACATAGGCGTGTATTAGCTCGTGAGTGCTACATTATAGGGACCCTTATTGTCATACGCCGTGTCTGTGGTTGTGTCTCTGCATCTGTCCACTGTCCCGTCTGCATATCATATGTGTTTGTGTATAGCAGTTGCTGAAAACGTTACTGGCTTGTTTTAGTTAGCCTATGTGTTTGTGAGCCTTCAGTGTCAACTGTCTTAAATATCAGGCTGTGGTTGTATGCATAGCCTAATAAAACAACATTTTCTAACAATGTTTAATTTTTATTATTATTTTATTTGTCCAAAATATTAATACGTGAAATGTGAAAAACACAATAATGGCAATTAAGACGTAACAGGCTTAACGAGTACTCAAAGTTGGCAGTGGCGGTTTTAGACCTGGGCCAGGGGGGCACAGCATCCGCCCCCAGTTTTGCCCTAGCCCCCCAGCTGTGTGGCCTCCCATGATGTTTTTGCAAACATAACATATATCTGATTACTTTGCGTTTGCAAATTGTAGAAAAGTGGGCAAATTTGCTGCTTCCATTGAAATTTGAAAGTCCAAAAACGAAAATTGCTTCAGCTTCAGGGGGGCTCCTCTTGATTCTCTGACCAGGGGCTCTGCCCCTGGATCCCATTGGGGGCTCTGCCCCAGACTCCCGTTGTAGGTTCGCGCTACCGCGCTCGCCATGGGGCCGTGCCCCCAGATTTTGCGGGCTAGAACAGCAACTGGAAGTCGGTCTGTAGCCTTAGTTAATAGCTTGCATGTATTATAAAATAACCGAAAGATAACAGCGACAAAAAGTGGCGTCGTATTTTAAAAAAAGTGGCCGAGGCAGGAAGGGAAGCTGCAGTTCTCCGACAGAGAATATTATGAGTGTTCAAAATTTAAAGAAAGTTTTCGAACAATTTTCCGGCAGCCAAAAATTTAGGGGGGGCAACTGCCCAGTCTCTGCGCTAGCCACGCGCCCACGGCGCCACTATTTGTCAACTCATGCGAACTAAAATCGAATGAAGATAAAAACAACAATACGTACAAATAAAATGATGCTTCGCGTGCTATTTTACAATTTCCCGTGGAAATAAAAGTTACTGGTTACAAGAACATTACAAACACTACAAGACATGCATTGACCAACCTATAATATATGATAGTATTATTGATCGATACTAGCCTATTATGCGGCCGTCCTAACGGGCTCCTAACTCAAAAAAGATAAAAAAAACGAAAATCGGTGTGAGCGTTTTCCAAGACAGAAGTAACCTGCATGTCTATTTTCGGCTCAAAAGATCACGTAAGTCAACGTTGAGATGCATTCAAGAAAATCGATTGACTGGTTGAAAATGGCGCATCGTCTTTCATAATCGCGGCTTGTGTGATGATGTAGGCCTAATTTACTTTCAACGCCTGAGACGCTCAACTATTTGGCTGGACGGACGGCCCCATATTATGTCAGCACGCGGCGCCGGCATCATCTGTTGACGAGACGCTCGTTCTGTGAATAAACAAGCCTAATTTTTATTCACCTACCAATCCTTTGACATTATTGCCACTATAGGCTTAGACAGAGGAGTTCACGGCGCTTCGTACGGCACATTTGAGATAAAAGGTTTTCCGCCCAGTGTCATAACAGGGCACATTCATCGTGTCAATCAGGATAGGGTGTGGGGATCGCTGAAAAATTCTCCAGCAAAACAACACAACTCAGTCACTGTGCAAGAGAAAAAGTGCTATGTTTAAGCTCTAAAATGTACCAAAAAAAGTGTGAAAAGCAGCTTCACCGCCAAACAATTTCTGGTAAATTCCGAGTCTGAAATGATGCAGTTTTTGCCACGTGCGCACAAACGCATCTGCTTTTCTATATTAAATAGACTTTAGAATATATAAAAATTGTGACTTACAGTAAGATTGAAGAAACAGACGACGCCTTGATGTAAATATTGTCTCGTTCAGGGATCGTCGTTAAACAAGTTTTTGACCGAGAGAGGGGTGGGGCGACAGCCCCCATTGCACGTCTCCCACAACAGAAGCAGCAAAGCACAGCAACAACTATTACTGCTACTGCGACTACTACTACTACTACTACAGCGTGTAATCATTAGCAACCAGCAGCAGTCACTGTAGCGTGACAGTGCTTGATAACAATGGACAGGTTGTAGCTAGCTTGTCCGTCTTTTCTATAAGCAACAACAACAACCTACATTTTCTGTGAAAATCGTTTTATAAACGCTTTACGTTAAGATATGATACTTACCTATTTGTTAACATAATTGCAATATATGTCTGTATTTTTGTAAAACAAATGCGTTTTGACATTTGCTGCAATAAAGAAACGAATGAATGAATGAACAACAACAACTACTACTACTACTAATACTAATACTACGAGTACCAATACCACTACTACAGTCATTTGCTACCGGCAGCAGCCGCCATTTTAAAAGCGCTGATAACGCTCAAAGGTTTCAGGAGGCGTTGTCGTATTTTCTCGGTCTTTTCAATGACCATCTTGTTCTGAGGATCGATATCCAACAGTGTTGCATCATCATCAATGACACGTGCTTTCAGGAATCCTCTCATGATGGCATCGCCGACGTACATTTTATCACCCGCCAGGGTGTCCAGAAACGCACCGCTGTCGCGATCAATTATCCCACGCTGCACCTGCATATCATACCACGAGCAAATGTATCAAAATTTTCCGCTCACTAACTAGATTACTGGAATTATCTGTAAATGCCTCTGGGATTACGATCCATCGCATACTTTGCTAGTTATAATAGGCCTACAGTTCGGATGACATGACAGCATTGTTTGCGCACCACGCACTAGTACTGTAGTAATACGCCATCATTCACTTAAATCAATTAATCAATTAACAAATAAGTCAGTAAAGTATTAAGAGTGATCACACGCTCCCACACTGTACGAAATTTCCTTGCACGTTGACGTGGCACTTTGCGGCACTTTTACCACGTTGCAGTTATACACTGTGTCTCAAAAAGTATCCCTGACATTTTCGACTGTAACTTGAAAACCAAATAACATATTTAGATAATTTTTGGTACAAATATTCCTGACACAACTTGCCATCAAATGATTATTCAGTTTTCCACCTCACCCAACGTTTGTTTCTGCAATACCTGGGGAGAGCACAACCAGCAAAATATCATTTTTTATTCAATGCAATGTGATTGCTTAATGAACATAACGGGTAAAAACACATTTTGTTTACATTTCTGACAATGTGGCTGACACTTCATTCAGTTGTCTATTTTTCAACTGCCTACAGTAAAATTGCTTAAAGTGTTGGCCCACTATGCAAACACAGGCAAGGAGACGCTTTCTCCATTCATTGACAGCATGACAGCAGTATCGATAATGTTTTGCTCCAGACCAATCCAGGCTCTACCAGTCGTTTCTTGACTTTGCAAACATTCATAAACTTCATCTGGTAGACACACTGCCGCAAAACCTGCTGTTGGGGCCGACAAATTAGGACAAAAACAGACGTGGGGTGAGGTGAAAACTAAACATTCATTTAATAGCCAGTTGCGTCGAAAATATTTCTGCCAAATATTATTAAAATCTGTTAATTTTTATTCAAGGCACGATCGATAATGTTGGGGATGTTTTCTTCAGAATTTCTTTTATTTTAACACATATTTCGCTTGATCTGCTTTCCCTAGGT